>Ga0208545_1000049_pt1 | contig 47198 bp, 65 predicted proteins | sample DEB08_DNA_12_FD_185498 | JGI IMG/M metagenome (GOLD analysis project Ga0208545, IMG submission 185498) | Aqueous microbial communities from the Delaware River and Bay under freshwater to marine salinity gradient to study organic matter... | ecosystem: Environmental > Aquatic > Marine > Coastal ... | reverse complement strand
GGCTGCTAAGAAGAAGAGGGAAGAAAAAGCTAGACTTAATGCTGCTAATGCCAAACCCAAACCCTTACCTAATGCCAAACCCTTACCAAGAGAGGATTCTTCTATGTCATTCAATGAGAGAGTTATTAGCAAGATTAAACATAAGTTTGAAGAGGCAAGAACAAACTATGACGGCATGTCAGGAGAGGACATAATTAATACACCTTTATATCCTAAAAAGAAACAAACACCGGACAAGACTACGGCGGAAACGGAGTTAGCTAAGGCGCGAATAGATAAGAAAACAGGACAGATTCGAGGTCCCAAGAATGGTCCCGTTACTATGCAACCTAAAAGACCTAATTCAAATGTTACAAGATAGAGGAAAATAACTTATGGCAGTAAAAAAGTCTAACGAATCTGAAGGTTCTCCTACGGTTATCATTCGTGATACAAAGTCAGAAATAGATATGAAACGAGAAGAAGCTAAAAATGAGCGTGCTAAATATAACGCAACCGTAGAGCATCAAAAACAGATTGCAAAGTTAGAGATTTCTAAGTTAAAGCTACAACAATCGGCTAGGAGCAAGGCCCAATCCCACATTGCAGTGGTGGGGCCACTCTACCTCTGTATCCTGGTGGGTGGTTTTGTTACCGCCTTGGCCTGCGGTGCTATTCCTGAATCACAAATTTCAGTGGCTTCCGCCTTACTGACTTTATTGGTAACTTCCTTCATGGCGAACTTAAGGACTATAATCTCTGAGTCTCCCGAAACTGATGAGTTAGGTAAAAAGAAAGGAAAGCCACCGTCTGAAAATAATTAGCAGTAAATTAGTTACAAACAACTAAATAGCTATATAGAGGTTAAACATGTCACAGAGTAAAGAAGTTTTAGATTCCGTTGCCGAGTATCTTCCCGAAGATCTCGATGAAGCTACCCTTGAGAAGATAGCTACATTAGTTGCTGTAACTATTAATGAGAAAGTTCAAGAAAGAACTGAGGATCTAACCACGAAAGTACAATCATTCATTCGTGGTAACATTGATAAGTTAAAGGAGCAAGCACTTAAGGAGCTTGAACTACAGAACGAGACGTTCCGTAATGCTCAAATGTTTGAAACCGTTCGATCCATGTTTGCATTAGAGAATACCACGAATGATGAAATGAATGGTATGCAAGCCCTTGCAACTCTAGGTGAGCAACAGGAAGAGAAGAACGAGGCCCTCCTACGTCAAGTCAACAAGCTCCTAAAGGAGAACGTCAGCTTGAAGCGTAGTAGCAAGGTTGCCCAAGATAAGAATCAAAAGCTAGAAGAAACTTTACAAGAGGTTAAGACTCAGGTCGAAAGCCTTAAGGAATCTGATAGCGCAGAGAGAAACCTCTCTGGTAAGGCACTCGTCATTAGTGAAGATAACTTCAAAGTGAAGGAAGCTAGTGAAAAGTTAAATGAAAACCACGCTGTCCCCGGTAACGAATGGATAAATCAAGGCGTGTTAGACAAGCTCAATAATAAGTAATAATTGAGGAAACAAGTATTATGACTGCAATAGACAGAGATCAATTACTGAAGCGTTGGGAACCACTCCTTGAAGGGATCGGAGATGATCACATCGCATATCAAACCGCTAGATTGATGGAAAACCAAGCTAAGGCTTTCCAAACTAACAACCTTAATGAGGAAGTTATCGGCGTTGGTGGCACGACTACGGGTAAGATTGGAACTTTCCAAAAGTTCGCATTCCCGATGATTCGTCGTATGTACCCTGAGTTGGTTTTCAATAAGATTGGTGCCACCCAGACCATGGACGGCCCGGTTTCGCAAATCTTCTACATGGGTAACTCGCGTGCTCACGCGAATGTGGGTCAAACAATGTACTCCAAGTTCCGAATCACTCCTCGCAACCTAGTTGCAGAGAAGATTGGATCCCAGAGTGGCGTTGCTGGTTACCCTCCGGTTGCTTTCGACCCTATTGACGGAACGAGTGCGTTAACTTACGCTGGTGCAAAAGACGGGTTTGATACCTCCAATGTTCTTGGTTTATTTGATGGTCCGACTGCTGGTGCAGGGCATCCTTCGGGCACCATGGGTGGCAAGCTTGCTTCTTATCCTAACGAGAAGTCGATCCTTGGTTACTCTGTTTCCGCAGGCGAGCGATTAGCTACTACTGGCATTCCTGAAGTTAACCTTCACATCCAGAAGCAAACCGTTCAAGCTCGTGAGCGTAAGATGAGAGCACTTTGGACTCTTGAGGCTGCTCAAGACCTTAAGGCATATCACAACCTTGACATGGAATCAGAATTAACTGACCTCTTGTCAAAGGAAATGAACCTTGAAATCGACCGTGAACTCATTGAAGACATTCGAATGATCGCTTACGGCCCTGGTGCTATTGGATCTGGTGAGGGTTGGAGAATCGAAAGTCTTTACCAAGGTGGAGCAGATTCATTCACTGGCTTAGGCGGCGATGTAACGGCTACTAATCCTGACGAAGCTTTAAACGGTGGAACTTTTGTGGCTGGTTCTTACGAGTATGACTTTAGTGCCGATATGAAGCTTGAAGAGTCCTTGACAGGTGCTGATGCGGTTAACGGTATTCATAACCGTTACTCGAACATCTACGTGATGGATCTTAAGAGATTCACGGGTGAGCAAGGTACCTCGAATTTTGCTCCGCAAACTCTGGGTCACATTTACTCGAATGTCCTGGCACTGATTAACTTTGCTAGCACGGATATCTACCGTACGACCCTGCGTGGTCCGGGTAATGTCCTTATCACGTCTCCTGTCATCGCATCGATGCTTGAGTCAGCTGCGAAGCTTGAAGGTGGTCTTCCTGAGAAGGATGGTCCTACTAACATGACTGGCAACCAAATCCAATACGTTGGTAAGTTTGCTGGTAAGTACGATCTGGTTGTCGATCCTATGTTCCCTGAAGATGAGATCATCGTCGGTTACAAGGGTTCGAACGCAATGGATGCAGGCTTCTTCTACTGCCCTTACGTTCCTATGATGCCATTGGATACGGTTACGGATCCTGAGACCTTCCAACCGAGAAAGGGTATCCTGACTCGTTACGGTAAGGCAGCAGTTATGCCTGCTTCAAGATTCTACCGTGTGATTCGATTGATTGGTACGGGTGTTGATTACCTCACGCCGGAGATCATGAGAAACACCGCGTTCCATGGTAATTCGTTTGATAACGGTCAGTACTCTAGAAAGTAATTAAACTTTAGAGGTTAAAATTGAAAAGGGTTCAGATTATATCTGAACCCTTTTTCTATTCCATGGGTAAATATATTTGATATGGGTGATAAAATAGGAATACCGATTGTTACATCTTACGGATCATCTTACGGAACTTACGGTGGAAGTAGATTAAAAGATTATAAAAGCCCTAAGGACACTAGTCTTAACAATAAAGATGCTAAGGGTGTAAATGAGTTTAACGACTTCAACAGCACTATTAGAGATTACGTATTGGCTAAGTTAGGTCATCCCGTAATTGACGTTGAACTAGATGACTTTCAAATACAAATTTGTTTAGACGAAGCTAAGTCTAAATTAGAGTATCATGCCCCTGATTGGATGACTCAATATGCAACTTTCTCTGCATCTGCTGGTGTAAACGTATACGAGCTTCCTCAAGAAGTAGCGGACAATTTAAATGATGTTTGGTATAAGAGAGACTTTTTTAAATTCGGAGCTTCACCAGGATCATTGGAATATGATTTTTCTATCATGTTCTTTACGAATACTGGTTTATTTAATAACTATAATGTTAGTCAGTATCTTCTAATGCAACAATACCTTAAGCAGGTAAAAAATGTATTAGGTCAGATGGCTACGTGGCAGTTGGTTAACAATAAATATCTGCACCTTTGGCCTAAGCCAGAATCAAACGGAGAGGAGGTTCTGTTAGAGTTTAGAGCTTTTGATCCGACCACTCTACATCACGCTTATAAAAGTTGGTTGCAGAGATATACCCTAGCATTGTCCAAAGAGATATTAGCAGGGATCAGAGGTAAGTATCAGACTCTACCTGGGCCAGGAGGAGGTACGAGATTAAATGGAAATGAATTAGCCTACCAAGCTAAAGATGAGAAAGAGATGTTAATAGAAGAGTTATTATCTTCCATTGAAGCTCCTCCTTTGTTTGATATATTCTAATGACTAGATTCAAGGTTAACACTCCTCCTACCAACTTCCCTAAAGACAGGGATACTCGTTTATCTTTATTCAATAAGAAGAACGATAAGAATCTATTTAATTTAATAGATTCTGAAAATATAAAATTATCAGGATCTAGAGTTCAGGTGTTTGAGTATATTCCTTCTAACGATATTGATGATGTCTATCAAGAGTCTCGTCAAAAGACAATAGCTTCGGAGCCTGTCACTTTGTGGGCACACTATGACCCTCGACCTGTGGAAGAGAACCTATCTCAGTTTGGCGTAGAGATGCAGATAGATCAAGTCTTTATATTTAACAAGTCATACATTGAGAATACCTTGGGAAGGGCTATTTCCATTGGAGATATCATACGTCCTGATTTTCAAGAAATGAAATTTGAAGTATACGAAGTTCAAGAAGATAGTTTTGAAGCATATGGTGTTTACCATTTAATGGTTCATGCTAAACTTCTTAGAGATACTGAGGATATACATAATCAAGACTCCTTTGATCGTCCCGACCAGATTGGAGGGAGATACTAATGAGAGATAAAGACAGCTTATACATTAGGAATCAGATTGTCGATCTCACGACCACTAAGATTTTACCAGTAATTGATAACGTCTATAAAGAAAGCCTGAGGAGTATGTTACATACTTTCGGTAACATGTACTACCTTGATGGCAACAGTAATCGTATTAAGGTTAATTGTTCTCATGGAAATCCAGAAAGAATAGCAGGCCGTATCAAGTCAGACAATACTCTAGTTCTTCCTATGCTTACTATTGTTGAAACACAGACAGTAAGCGATCCTGAGAGAATGCGGTATCAAAGTATTGTCAGTGAAACTGAATGGGACGCTGATAAAAGGAGGGCTACCAGAGTCCTAAGCCTACCTCCTAGACCTATTAATATTACTTATGAGATCAACGTATGGGCCAAATACAAGGCTGATATGGACATGCTCAGATCCAGCATATTCTCTATGTTTAGTCCTGATCTAAATGTAGAAACTCAATTCTCAGTTCATAACAAAGCTTTCATCAATAGTGAGAGGGAAGTAGGAACAGTAACTGCCGCAGATACCAGTGATAGAGTACTTCAAAAAGCTATTAGTGTGACGCTAGAAACGTACATACCTAGTCCTAAATTCTTCTTTACCAATACTGGGGAGATTAAAGAGTTTGGTGTTTAATAAGATCGATGTCGATTAATATTAACATTGACGATCCTCGTGCTCGTCCCAATGCTAGACCAGCAAGGCCCACTTCCAATCGAGGGACTCTTACCTTCATAGCTGAAATAGAAGAGCGTGGGAGACCAGACGTATTTAGAAACCTTACCAGAGGTGTAGATGAAATTGTAGAACCATCGCCTTCTGATCCTGTACAAAAGCCTGTAACACTATCTCTTGATCCGGCGTTACTAACTCTTAGCATTTTAAACCTAGGCTTAAGAGGTTTAAACACTCCTCTGAATCTAGGTTCTGTATCGTCTACTTTGTCCGCTAGCGCAGAGTTTACTACTAGCAATAATGCTGTTAGAAAAGATCTTGGGAATGTGTCTACTACCCTTACTGTTGATTCTAATTTCCTGTCTACAAGTAATCTACGAAAAGATCTTGGAAACCTATCCAGCACTCTAACGGTCGATGGTAGTTTCTTAGCTATAGCAAATGTTAGAAAGGATTTAGGTAGCGTAGATGTTTCTCTTGAAGCAAGCTCAATGTCTGTTGGAATCGATACTAACCTCGGAAATGTATTCACTACGTTGTCGGCAAGTAGTATCTCCTTGGCTGAACAGTTAAACCTTGGAAATGTTTCAAGTACTCTCACAGTTGATGGAGAGTTCGAGGGTGTGGAGAATCAAAGGAAGGATTTAGGTAGCGTAGATGTTTCTCTTGAAGCAAGCTCAATGTCTGTCAGGGCTGACGTTAACCTAGGAAATGTGTTCACCGTCTTAACAGCTAGCAGTATCTCCTTGGCCGACCGAATAGTTCTTGGAAATGTTTCAAGTACCCTCACTGTTACCGCAGACTTCTTGGCAACAGATAATCAAAGGAAAGCTTTAGGTCTTGTTGAGACAAACCTTGAAGCTAGTGGTCTATCACTCGCCACTGATATTGGAAATCTTGCAACGGTTGAAACTGATCTTGAGGCTAATGTCCTATCCTTGAACACCGACCTTATATTCTCGCTTCCTGATGACATGGTGACTCCTCCAGATATCGATCCTTAGGTAATAATTTAAGAGCGTTTTAATTAACCTTAATAGCTAAATAAAGTAGGAGTTATATATTATGTGGACTAATAGAGGTAAGCAAAGAATGTTCGAAGAGTTTTTCGAAGCTAGTAGCGTGGCTACTGATTTTAGGCTGCAACTAGCCTCAGCCACTGTTCCAGATGGCAATTCTCAGTGGGGTGCAAACGTCAGTAGCACTTCTCAAGTAGTTTTAGTATCCGCATTGGAAGTTGGAACCTCAGGTTTACTTGTTCCTAGATCAACTAATGACTCTTCAGGATTTGATGTTTCTAGTTGGCTGCAAATAACGCCTGCTGCAAGTGCGGCTAGAGCAGTCCTACAAACTGCGGGGGATGTGTATCAATACTCGGGAACTATCACGGGTGCTAAATATGTTCTGTTGACAGAGTTTGCAAATACTCCTGCTGGAACATTCGACGCATCTGGAGCAGAGATATATGCTTGGTGGGATATTGGACCTGAGGAAACAAATATAACCGCAGGTAACACATTAACAATTACTAATTTATCTTTGCAAGCAAATTAACCATTTTTATAAATATCTATTAGTAAATACAGTAGGAGAAACAATATGAACACCATAACCAACACAAGTATGCAAGGTATTAGTATACCTTTTAAAACTCCTCAAGGAGTTAAATACTTGTTTCTAGCCCCTAATCAGAACGTCCAAGTTCCTGATAATTGGGATAGTAAAATTGTTAAAAATTTAGTACGTAGAAGGATGGTAAGAATGGTTTATTCTCCTGACGTGACTCCTGTTCCTACTGTTGTTCCTGCTCTTCCATTACCGAGCAAGAAACCTCTCACAAAATTTAAGAGTAATTAATCATGGCAATACCAACCAGTCCATCCGTTGTAGTTATTGAAAACGATATTTCAATATACACTCCGAATATCAATTCAAGTGTTGTAGGTTTAGTAGGGTTCGCTAATAAGGGTCCTGTTAATGAGCCTACGCTTATTACAAGCCAAGAAAACCTTTTAAGACTTTTTGGAAAGCCAGACACCGCTCTCGAAGGCCAGGGTCTTGAGGGTGCTTTAGAGATTCTAGAAGCTACCAACCAACTTTACTTTGTAAGAGGTATTGATCCTAATAAGGTGCTAGCATACGCTTCTGCTAATGTAGCTGTGGGAGCTTCTCCTGCTCTCGTAGTCAGCGGATACAATCCTACTCATGCGTCTTCAATATACTATTCAATTACTGATAATGCTACCAACACTGCTGTAACGGCTACGGTTGAAATTGCAAGCTCTACAGACTTCACAACCTCCTCTGCTATAATTCAAAACGCTTTTAACCCTTCTATTACATCGGATCAAAACGTGTTTGCTTATGTTGAAGGTGACAATGTTTTCTTAGCTTCTAAGTTTGCCGGATCGGGTGCAACTCTACAACTGTCTGCCGCTGCTGGTATGGGCTTTAGACCTGTTAATATCTTAGGTGCTGTCAGTGCCACGGGTGAAGCTAATAACATTACTCGTAACGGATACACTTCTTCTAGCGTAGACTTGGTTGTAAACTCAATTTATCCAGGAACTGCTTACAATGTAACAGCCCTTAGAGATGGTAGTACCCAAGGTGTGTCAGTTGAGGTAGCCAACCTATCCACTAAAGATAGAATTATTGTAAACAGTGATGGTGCTCAAGCTGAGTCCTTCTCTCCAATTGAGTTATCTCCTTCTGGGATTGAATCTGTTGAGTTTATATTAAATTCAGAACTATTAAATAATCAATCCGAGTATGTGTTTGCAGAACTTTTGAGCGGTGCTGACGCTTACGTTACTCCTGATCAGTTCGGAGTGACTGCAACAGCGGCTGGGTTTGCAAACGCTACCGAGAATTCTCCTGTTGGAACTCCAAGATTTGTAAAGCCTATTCAAGGAACCTACAATCTTGCTAATGGAGAAAGTGGAGCTTCGGCTGCTACTAATCTAATTGGATCAAAGACTACTAAGACGGGTATTTATGCTTTAGACGATGATGGTTTAAATATCTCTATCGGGCTGATCCCTGGCATCACGGATGATTCCGTTCAGAATGCTTTTGTATCTTTGGCTGAAACTTCTAAGAACTTCATGGCAATTGTATCCCCTCCATACGCATTGAATGAAGTTCAAGATGCGGTAAAATGGATTAACGGTCAAGATCCAACTACTAGAACGGCTGCTTTAAACTCTTCGTATGCTGCGGTTTACTGGCCTTGGGTTCAAGTGTTTAATCCTTTTGCTTCAGCAGAACAATGGTATGATCCTGCAATCTTTGCTGCTAGACAGTGTGTCTTCACAGATGCTGTGTCAGAGCCGTGGTTCGCTCCTGCTGGCTTTAGAAGAGGTCGCCTATCCAAGCCTACTGCCACAGAGATCGTCGTTAATCAAGGCGACAGGGATGCTCTATACTCAAACTCAGTAAACCCTATTTCGAATGATCCTACTACAGGCATTACGATCTTTGGTCAAAGAACTACTCAGAGAGCACCAACGGCACTTGATAGAGTTAATGTTCGTAGACTAATGATCTACATCCGAAAGGTATTACTTGAGCTTGGCAAGCCATTCCAGTTTGAGCCTAATGATCAACTCACTTGGGAGTTAATTGAAGATGCGATTAATCCTTTCCTTGATGATCTTCTAGCTAGAAGAGCAATCCTTGAAGGTGCTGTAAAGTGTGACTCAACTATTAACACTCCTGCAAGAGTTGACAGAAATGAACTTTGGTGTTCGGTAACAATTAAGCCTACTAAGGCTGCTGAAACAATTGTATTCGAAGTTAACCTTACGAGTCAATCAGCAACAATTAATGGATAATAATTATGGTAGATAGTTTTTTAAAGAATGATTTCAGAGCAAACTTTGAGCCTGGGAAGACTCTTCCTAAGGTTTCCACCAAGTTGGATGCTATTAGAGCCTACCAGTTTGAAGTTAAGTTTTTCGGATTACCGGCAGAGTTTAGATTGCAGCAACAAGAATTAACTTCTGCTGCTAAGAGAGTTAGTCCTATTGGAGGTGCTGTAGAAGATATTGTAGTAGATCGTTTAAATGATAAAGTTTACTACCCTGGCAAGTTTACTCCACAGCCTCTTACGATAACTTTTGATAACCAATTGTTGTCTCGTAATACTCCTGCACTTTGGAACTGGTTTAAGTCTATCTACGATCCTATGACAGGGGACCTAACTCAACTGGCTGCTCCTGGTGGTCCTGGCAACAAGTCTTTCAAGGCTGCTAAGATGACTATCCTAGAGTTGGACAACACTAACGAACCTCACTCTTATGTAGAAGTTTACGGTGTTTATCCTACAGGGGTTACCTTCTCGGAAAAGAACTACGCTACAAACGATTTCTCAACGATTGAAGTAAGTTTCCGATACGACTTCATTGACTACGACCGACTTAACTAACGGTCTAATACTCTTACTACGGTAGCCTTCTCCTCTAAATAAGAGGGAAGGCTATTTGTCTATAATAAAGTATGGATTTCTATAAAGAATTACTGGAGAGTTTCAGTCGAATTACAGGTCGAAGGCTTAGTTTACTGGAGCAAGAAGAAGACCCTAGAGTACCTAAAGCTTTAGATATTTTAAAGAATTCTCAATGGAATCCTGAAGGTCCTAAGGGACAAGTAGCTACAGTTAATGGCAAGCAAGCTCGATGGTATGCAGGCACTCAATCAAAATCATTAATAATTTCTAATGGAACTGGAGTATACGATCCAAAAAATAGTATTCTTGCTCCTTCTAAAGGAAACAACCAAAAATTTAAAGCATTATTAACAGCTATTGTAGGTGAGGAAGAAGGTGTAACCAAATTTGAAACTAAAAGATCAAAGAGTCCTGGGGAATGGGCCATCGAAAGAATGACTCAGACATTGAGTGGTCTTACGAAAGAAATTGCAAACTCAATACTTAAATCTTTTAAAACAGTGTCAGACAATTGTGTGAACAGGACATGGTTTGTGAAGTTAGCTAAGTCTGTCGGAATGACACCTCAAGGTGCTCTTAGCTGGTTTACAGGTGGAGGACAGCAATCTTTAGAATCTCGATTAACTAACCTATCTTTTAAACTCATATATAAAGATGGAAAACTTATAAAAGTAGACTCTAAGCCCGACGCAGAATTAAGATCTAAGATTGCAGATAAGTTAGCCAATTTAACAGAGTTGGCTAACGGAAATAAAAAAACCACCAACGAAGGTTATTGTAAAAAACTTAGAAATGAATTTGCAATGACGGGTTCAGAGGGCAATAGATCTTTAATTGTAGCAGCAGATAATAATGTTTTAGATAATGACTCTATTGTAGTGTCGGATCAAACGGGATTATATGAAGGGGTTCTTAAAAAAGCGTTTACTCAATGTAATAAAAGAGTTTCTCCTGATGAAGTTGATTTATACACGGACAAGGCGGGAGGAGCGAACGCAAACCGAGGATTTACCTTTGAAGAATTGCCTCAAGTTTTAAATCTTTTTAATCTCATTCAAGAAGCAAAAGCTAATGAAGACGAAGCAATGGTCGATTGTTTAGGTAATCAATTAACAAAACTGGTCACTGACATAAAAAGAAAAGTTGATAAGCTGACCGAACAAACTGAAACATGGACTGAAAGTGAGAAGCAAACTGGCTTAGACCTTGAAGACGCTGCTACCGTTGCTATGGCTCAAGAATTAGTTACACAAGTAGGGTCTAAAGAAGGAAGCTTTACAACTAAATTAGTTAAATCAATGATTCCTTATGGAAAAGAAATAGCCAAGAGAGGGTCAGTCATGGCTTTACCAGCCGGTACAGACACGGGAGGGGGAAAGAGACAAGATGTTATAGAGGTATTCGACAACTGTGATGACGCAAAAGATGCAGCCAGTAAGCTTGGTGTTGATCCCGTACTAACCCCAATTTCAGATCTATCGGATGATCACCAAGAATCTTTAAAGTGCTTAAAAGGATCTGACAAGTTGAAAGGCTTGTCCGAGGATTCTCCCGAAGAAGAAAAAACAGTGTGCATTATTAACACAAGTCTTAAAAATTATATTGGACTTTCTAAAGGGATTACTGCCGGGTCACAAACAGGAGGATCTCAAGCTAGGACTGTTGAAATTGTAGATAAGATACTTAGGGGAGAAAAATTAACTGACGCGGAGAATGACATTGTAAACTCTGAAGAAGCATACAAAGACTTCATAGGTTTAGATAAAAAATCTTACCGAGAAGCAGCAAAAATATTAAAAGAGGGATCTGATTTAAATGGATTCTTAATTAATAATGAAAAAGTTAGCGTTCAAGTAAACGGAGAACAAGTCACTTCTAACGTATTTGATACCGCCGGTAATATTGTAGTAGATTCTCTAATTGATGCGGTAGGGTATCTCCCTGAGTCACCAGAAGCAAACAATTTAAGGCAGATTATTGAAGAGTATAAAGGCGACCCTCCAGACAAGATAAAGAGAAAGGTTGCACTATACGTTGAAAAGCAATCGTTAATGTCTAAAATAAATAGTGGAGATCAAAATGCAGTTAATGCTCTTAAATTAAAAATGATGAGAGTAGGTGGGGATAGCACCAGGGATTTAGGATTAGAAATTAGAGATATTAAGAACAATGAAATATTTGGATTTAAGCATAATCAACCGTTAGAAGATGCGTTTGCGAATCTAGGGAAACCTGGGTCTAAGTGGAAGATAAACGAAGGTAAACCGGGTTCAACTACCATAACTTTAGAGGACGATAACGGTAACACAATCTCCCTGGAAGCAGTAGTATCTAGAAAGTCTAACGGAACGTATTCAAATAGCTACTCAGTACACTACGGAAAGAAAACAATAAGTAACTACAACAAGTACTCTAACAATTCTAAAAGCCCTAAGGAAGAGTCTACGGTTATTAAAGCCTTAAGTTTAATAGAAAGTATTTTAGTATCTTTAAAAAAGAAAGTAGCTATTAGCGATGCTTAGTAGATCTGCTAACTTAAACATCTCTACTTGAACGTCATTAAATACCCCAGAAACCTTAGATCCCCTTACTGGAAGGTTTAATTCATTAGTAATAGCCATTGGATCTCTACGATCCTGACCAATAATTAAAATAAACTTTCTAGAAGATTTTTTAGAATCTCTGTGAGCTTGTCCTATCATATTAAATATTTGAGATTTAGGATTAAGTAGATCACTTACTCTTTCGTCATTGTATCCTTTCTTTATTTCAATGACGTATTTAAACTTCTCGGGAGTTATAAGGTCTCCATATATTTTTAAATATGAAGGTAAGTTATGAGTAGTAGCGAATGCTCCAGAACCAGGGCTTCTACAGAATTCATTAGTTTCAAATCTTTCATTAAGCATCTTGGCTATTTTATTCTCGAATCTATTTCCTTTCGCTCTAGAGTTAAGTTTCTTCTTCCTTGTTAAAGGACTAATGTCAAAATCATCTTTCATATTTTAGTTCCATGACTATAATAGGCTCATGGATAAAGTATCGTTTAAGTTGAAGGATGCTAAAGTTAAATTAACCGAAAGGAGTAGAGGTCGTATGAAGATTCAGATTAAGTTAAGTAAGGAAGAAGCGGAAGGCTTTAAGAACTTCTGCAAGCTCAAGCCACCAGAGTTAGGTGATGAGGATTTTTATAAGCAGGTTTTCTTTGCCGGGTGTAATACAATGACAGAGCAGATTAGGACTCTCGTGGAGCAACACCAGCAATCTAAGGCAGAGGGATCACCCGAAGCTGTAACCGAAGAGCCACAAGTAGAAGTCGCAGATGAGCAAAGTAAAGAATAATTTCAGTGTTGTTAACCTTAAGACTTCTAAGCAATTAGAGTCTACTGTGGTTAGCAATATAGAAGATAGGAATTACGCATATTATCTCATTGTAAATAAGTGGGATGACGTGTGTAACTACTTTAATGATCAATTGCCTTCTGACGGTACTACGGATTTAAATGTCATTGACATTTTTGATGTTCGTAATCCTTTGGGAGTAATTAGGTCTGCGATTAAATCTCACAGAGAAACCATTTCCACTGCGTGCTTGCAGTCTTATGATCAGCTACCAATGATGGTTGTTATTCATAAGTCATTTCCGCGAGTGGTAACTTACAATGGTTCTATCGGCGCGGAACTAGGCATGTAGTTCCCGGCCTTAAATCTTTTATAAGCCTCCATCTTCTCATTATACTTCTTATTCTTAGTGTAAATGAGTCGGAGGTTATTAAGGATGACGGTAGTAAAGTAATTGAAGGCTTGACCAGATTCTCTCTTGAAATTGTTCAATACCTTTATTATAAGTAAGAAGCATTCTTGTTTTGCTTCTTCATGATCGACGTTAAATCTAAAAGATAACATTAGTCGATCAATAAGAACATCGAACATGTTGAATAATTCATTCTCATGTTCTTTGTTACCTGATTTGAATTCTTGTATTAGGTCTTCAAATTTTTTATTGTCAATATAATTAGCCACCAATCTATCATAGTCCTATGAGCGATCTCAGTTTTCGAGGAGCCAACCCTAAGTGCGGCGAATGCCCTGCTTTAAAGCTTCCATTGCCTAAGCATACTATCTTAGATTACGAGTTTGAATCCACTTGTGATATTCTGTTCTTATCAGATTCTCCTAAGTTGTTCGAAGGGGAGTATGCTGCGTTTCGTCCTAATGAGTATAGGATTATTAAGAACGAACTAGAGCGTATGGGTTTAGGTGAATGGAAGGTGGGGTTCTCAACTGCTGTTAAGTGCCCTCAATTCACTGCTGATAACCTGTCATCTGCCGTTAGGAAAGCTTGTAAGGTCCACCTTCATGATACTCTTGATCACATGAAGCCTTCTTTAGTTTTTGCTTGTGGTAGCGTAGCTACTAACATGCTCTATGGTAGGAACAAAGAGTCTGGAAAGGTTAGAGGTAAGACGGATGTTATGGAGACCGAGAACGGACATGAGTTTAAGGTTGTTCCTATTATTCATCCTTTCCAAGTTGTAGCGGAGCCTAAGAATGCTTTTCTTTTCAGGGGCGATATCAAAGCCGCTATTGAAAATGACTTGTTAGACATGTCTATAGAGTCTCATGCTCCATACACAATGTGTTTGAGTATTGAAGAGTTGGATAAGGTTAAGGACGAGTTTACTAGCACCTCCTTGGATGTAGCGGTAGACATTGAGACTACAGGTCTTGATTTTAACAATGATTCCATCCACACTGTATCAATGACCTTGGTAGATAGAGAGACAGGGGACTTAGGTAGGACCTTGGTGGTACCCGTTGATCACAAGGAGGCTAAACTAGGTTACAAAACTAAGGGAAGATTCATGTCTTTCATCTGTGAAGTAATGCGTAATAAGAACAATCGTAAAGTCCTTCAAAATTGTGGCTTTGACCTTAAGTTCCTAAAGCGTTATGGTGTAGAGGATGTGTATAATGTCTTCGATACAAAGATCCTTCAGCATTTTCTTAACGAGAACATTCCTAAGAGTCTCGCAGATCTTGCTAAATACTACTTCCCTAATGAGAAGTTCTAATGCTATCAGTTAAAAACGCAAACACTTTTGATTTCAAGAATATCCCACTAATAGATTGCTGTGAGGGTAACGCTAAAGACACTAACATTACTGCCCGTGTGTATGCTAAACTTCTACAGGAGGTTAAGGAGAAGGGTCTAGAAAAGTTTTATGAAAAACTAATATCCCCTTTGGCTATCGCGTTCCGAGACATGGAGTATGAAGGTCTACTTATTGACAAGGATAAGTTGGACCAGTTAGATGAGGAGCTACTACTTAAGATTAAAGAAGCTGAACATCACTTGAAGGAGGCTGCTGGCTTGGAGGATGTTGTTAATCTTAATTCCACTCAGCAATTGATTAATGTGATCTACTCATTTACAAAGGATACTAAAGGCAACTGGAATCAGACAGAGGACTTTGGCTTAGGTTTGTATCCTTTTGAGTTTACTAAGAAGGGTGCTCCCTCTACAAACGAGGAGACTCTGAACAAGGTTAAGAACATGGTAGAAGAAGAGTTCGTCTCTAGAGGATTGATTAATGAGAAGTAATGGTGAAGTAGCGATTGCTAAATCCGTATTGGCAAATATGTCGGATGCTCAAGTGAAAGCTGCCAAGAGATTCTTTGATCGCTTCTCTGAGTATAAGAAGTACACAAAGCTGCATTCTACTTATATTGAGGGAGTGAGAAATGCTCTTAAAAATACTGGAGATAGAATATATTGTAAGTACGATTTAGGAGGGACAGTGACGGGTCGCATCTCTAACTCAGGTGCAAGTATTGGTAGGAAGAAGACTGATAAGATCGGTGTTAGTTTTCACACGCTACCTAGAGAGGCGTTGGATGTTAACATTAGAGATTACGTAGTAGCTCCTAAGGGGCATGATTTCATTACTGTGGACTATGCAGGTATGGAGCTACGAGTTTTGGCTCACATAGCTAATGAACGCAACATGATCAAGGCTTTCGAGTCTGGAGCAGACCTTCATAGTTATTCCGCTGGCCTCACGTTTAGCAAAGATCCTTCTGAAGTAACTAAGGAACAACGTCAGATTGCCAAGGCAGTATCATTCCTTACTGTATACGGTGGAACAGGATATACTCTTGCTTCTAAGCATAACATGCCAGAGGATAGAGCCAACGAGATCATTGAATCGTGGATGAGAGCATTCCCTGGTGTTCGCAGGTATATGGATACCGTTGATGATTACATTAAGCAGTTTGGGTACGCTAAGACTTTGTTTGGTAGATACAGACATCTTCCAAACTACAAGTCACCCTTCAAGAACATTCGTAGGGAATCATTTAGGCAGGGATTGAACTTCACTATTCAATCTCCTGCTAGTGATATTCTTCTGTGCGGAATGCTAGGTGTGGTTAACAAGCTTAAGGGAATGAAGGGTAAAGTAATTGCTACCGTTCACGACTCTATTGAACTTATCTGCCCAAAGGAGGAGACGAAGGAGGTTGTTAGGATAGTGACAGATGAGCTTGTCAATTATCACTACATGAAGAATAACTTTGGGATCAACCTCAGAGTCCCTTTAGCAGTGGACGTTGAGGTTGGATCTAGTTTTGGGAATGGCGTAGCTTATAAAGTCTAGGTTAGCTAATTGTAGAACTATCCAAATCGGAACCTGTACCAGATCTCCTAACTTTTTTAGAGGAAAGTGCTTTCGACTGTTTATTAGCTGCCTTTTTTACTTTATCTTTGAATGCCTTTTCCTTATCTGGATGCCCTCCAATCCCCATTTTCTCAGGGTTATCTGGAGCATTACGCGCCGTATCTGTCTCAGCCTTTTCGGTATCTATGGCTCGCTGTCTTACTAGATCCGCGCCTCTGCCTCTTTTATGAATATTTTCGGCATCACTTCTTCCTATCGTATTACGACGTTGCCTAGTTCCACTTTCACCTCGTTCTTGAGCACTTGCTATAGATGCATCGCCTTGTGCTCTAGCAGCCTGATCTACTGCCGCTTGATTTCGCATCTTCGGCTCGCCCGGATTTTCTTTACTATGCTTCTTTTGGAGTGCTCTTGCAGCATCTTTCATGCCTTTTTGAAACGCTTCTAAAACCTTTTCACCCAAATAATCTCTAGCTTCTGCTACCTTCTTCTTCTTGCTGCTACCCTTAGGTTGACAGGACCCCTTAGAGTAAGCTTTCTTTCCTGGGGTAGGCTCGTAACCGCTCCAGCATCTTTCAGCAAGTTCGATTCTAGCATTCTCTAATTTAATTTGTCTTTCACTCATAGTAGGCATTCCTTCTTTATTTATATCAGTCGAGCAGTTCCACTTCTTCAATGATAGGCTAAGACGATCTTTGCCTGTATTGTTACTGTCTTTTTGTCGCTTTCTCATGCCACCCATACGCGCACAAAATGACTTACGACGTTTAGCAGCCTTACTACCCTTTTTGAGTTTTGATGGCTCCTCCGTGACTGGTCTTCCGAGACCCACTTCCTCACTCGCCGCCTTAGTTAAACCTCCCGTAGGGCTTTGACCTTCCTTCCTTTGCCAAAGAGGGGTTTTCTCTAGTAGAGGTTCTTCTGTTTTATTATTCATAATCGTTGACCTTAGTCTATTATTCTATAGGTATTTACTATACAATCCCGCTTATATGATTGATAAAATAGACTTTCTAAAAGACACTAAAAGTTCCGTATCGCTCATCGACAAGATGAAGCATGACCATGCCCTTAAAGTAACAAATGCTGCTAGGGTGTCTTACGATAATGAGAAGGAGGAGTTTACGGAAAAGGATAAGAAGCTTACTAAATTCCTCTGGGGACATGAGCATACTTCTCCTTTTCGGCATTCCTACTATACCTTTCAGATTAAGCTACCTCTTATTATAGCTAGGCAATTGATGAAGTATCAGGTAGGGTCCACTTTCAGAACTACGGAATTAAATGGGGAAGAGATAACCATCCAAGAGTTTGATCATATTTACGATGTTGATAAGGGTTGCTCTTGGAACGAGGTATCAGGAAGATACACCACTACTTCGGAAGATTTTTATACACCTTCTAAGTTAAGGTCAAATCCTGGTCATGGAAACAAGCAATCTTCTGGTGAGTATATTAACCCTATGGATAAGTACTCCATGGGGTATATGTATGATGGTGAAATCCAAGAACACATGCAGGATCAGTGTAAGAGGGCCATTTATCTTTACAAAAGATTAATTGACAACGGTGTAGCAAAAGAAATGGCTAGGGGAATTCTTCCTCAATACATGTATACCAAAGCTACTTGGACGATCAGTCTTCAAAGTGTAATATGGTTTCTTCACCAGCGACTTAAGTCTGATGCTCAGTGGGAGATCCAGCAGTTAGCGGAAGGTATTTATGAGTTGGTGAAGGACGATCTTGGTAAGTTAGGATTGTCTAAGGAAGATCTATGAGTAAGTGTTTGATTATTGGGGATACTCACTTTGATACTAAGTGTGAAGGGTACTTAGATGTTCAAGTAGAATCTACTTTAAAATTAGTTAAGGAGCATAAGCCTAAGTATATTGTTTTCCTAGGAGACATATATCACCACAGAAAGCCAACTCCCGAAGTTGTTGTAGCGGTCCATAAGCTTTTTCAAAAGATAAGTCTTACGCCTGGAGTAACAAAGATATATGTCTTACGAGGCAATCACGATTCTCAAAACAGGAGTGACGATGGTCTTACTGCTTTAGAGACCCTGTGCTACCCTGGATCTAAGGTGACGGTAGTTAAGCATACGATCTATGATCCTAATTTAAACTTCCTTTTAATACCTCACTACGAAGATGATGATGTTATTAAAGAACACTTGAACTCCAATGGCAATGAAAAGACTGTTGCATTCGGACATTTCAGCTACACTCCAGACCACCTAGGGATCAAAGGATTCGAATCTTCTCTTAAGCTAACAGATTTCAAATGCAGAACTATTCTTGGGCACATCCACAAGCATCTTGAAGACGACCATGTAACAATACTTGGAACTCCTTGGACCACTAATTTTGGAGAGTCCGATAAGGATAACTTTGTAGGGGTTATGGAGGAGATTCCTGGCGGCTGGGGACCACTTAATAAATTTAAAGTACGATTCGGTCCTAGATTTTATGAGGCACCCTACGAAGCATTAGAGGCTATGGAGTATGAGATATCCGACAAGAATTACTTTACTCTTTTAAGGGTTATACTCAACAGGTTCTCTGATGACCCTATTTCCCTCCTCCGGGCCGACATAGCAAATAAATTTAAAGTAGCTTATGTTGATATAAAATTTCAACCTATTTATGATGATAAATTAAATGAGAGACTATCAGGCTATGATCCTAATATCCCTTTAACGGTTATTGATGATGACATCATTACTCGTTATGTTGAAGAGCAGGCATCTACAATACCTCAAGAGATGCTAGAAAGAGGATTGAACCTGATACGAGAATATGCAGATCAAGACACTGATAGCTAGAAATTTTTATTCCTTTAGTCACCTAGAAGTAGACTTCTCTAAAATGAAAGGGATCACCAGGATTCTTGGTAGAAACAAAGATAGTGGAGGATCTAACGGTGCTGGTAAAAGCGCGTTGTTTGAAGCTGTTACCTGGGGTGTGTATGGCACTACAATTAGGAAGTCTACGGAAGCTGCTCTAATCAACTCTCAGGCTGGCGAGGATTGCTCTGTAAGCATTGTATTAGAAAAGAAGGGTATAGGTACCGTCTTGATTAGCCGGTCTAAAAGACCCACTTCATTAAACGTAGAAGTTAATGGAAAGTTAATAAATCGAGCTAACGCAAGTCAGACTCAAGAGTATTTAGAAGAGTTGCTAGAGACTGACTACAAGTCTTTCTTAGCATCCGTGGTATTTGGACAGCACTCAACATTTACTTTCCTAGATTCATCTCCCGAGGATAAGCGTAAGATAATTAAGAATTGTTTTAATCTGGACGATATCTTTTCTAAGCGTTCATCGGTCAAACAGTTGAAGTCATCCTACCAGGGGGAGTTAAAAGTAGTTGGGACTCTTATTAAGAATTTAGTAGAGGAACAGGATAAGCTAGAGAAAGAAGTCCCTGATGACAAGTTTAAGTTAGTTAAGCTTCCTAGCCTTGAAAACATCCTAAAAGCGGAAGGTAAGATCAACGAAAGTGAGAAGATTGTAAGGGATCTCCAACGCACGATGAAAAAGGAAAGGGATCGGTTGAGAAGGGTGAATGACTCGATCAAGGAAGGCGTTTATAAAAACGATAAGGAGTGTCCTGTCTGTAAAAATTCATATGTAAAGTCTCAGACCGAGAAGGATGTTCAGGCATTTAATCAGGAAGCTCAAGATCTTTCGGATTCTATTACGGAGAAGGAGAATAAGATAAATGAGCTTAAGGACACAAATGATACAATAATTCCTAAGATTTCTTCATCTGAGTGGGCAAAGTATAATAAGAAAAATAAACAGATTGAAAATGCTCAAAGCAGTATACATAGACTACGCCAAGTTTTAGGACAGCTAGAGGAATACGAAAACAGACGTATCGAACTTGACTCACTACTGGAAGTTATGAAGTTCTGGGAAATTGCTTTCTCAGAGAAGGGACTTATTCGTTATATTATTAGGAACATTTTGGACTACTTTAATTTAAGATCTAATGAGTATGTTTCGATACTAACCAATAATCAGTTTTCCTTAGAGTTCAACGATGAGTTGACGGAAACAATTCGTAATAACGGAGTAGAGACTAAGTATATTTCTTTATCTGGGGGTGAGAAAAGGAAGGTTAACTTGTCTATAATGTTATCCCTTCAAGATCTCAGTTCTAAGATTTCGAGAACTGATTGCAATTTACTCTTCTTTGATGAGGTTTGCGATAATATCGATAATCCTGGAATCTTGGCTGTTAATAATCTTCTCCGCATGTTAGAATCCCAGAATGTAGAGAAGAAGGTATTGGTAATTACTCATAACAATTACCTTCAAGAACTTCTGGGAGATACAGACGCGATCACGATCACAAAACACAAAGGAATCAGTAAGATTAACAATGGCAATTAAGCAACTAGACAGTTTAGGACAAGATATCTTCATGCAGCGTTACGCCTATCCAGGTGAAACAAAGTATTCGGAGAGATGCAAGGCTATGGCAAAGCATGTAGCTTCCTCAGAGAGCGAGGACGAGATTGAGAAACAGGAGAAGCGTTTCTATGATGCTCTAAGCACGGGGGATCTTGTTCCTGGAGGTCGCATTATTTATGGTGCTGGTCGTAGCCATCAGAACTTACTTAACTGTTATGCTATTGAACCGGAGGATACTGTTGAATCCATTGGTAAGACTATTCAGGACATGTATCGTATTTCTTGTGGTGGTGGAGGTATTGGATTTAACTTCTCTAAGCTCCGTCCTAAGGGCGATGACATTGGTAATGTAAAAAACTCTGCTCCCGGATCTGTTTCCGTGATGCAAATGATTAATGAGGTAGGAAATCATGTTAAAGCGGGTAAGAATAGAAGAACCGCGCTTATGGCGGAACTTAATGTGGATCATCCTGATCTACTGGACTTTTTGCACATCAAGCTGGATTTATCTCAGCTAACAAACTTCAATATTTCAGTGGCTATCACTGACAAGTTTATTGAAGCGTGTGAGAATAATGACAATTGGGAGTTCAAGTTTAACAATAAGCGATACAAGGTATACCAAACCAACCGAGTATCCAGTGACGGGACTAGTGAGATCATTAACATCGTTGCTCTTTCCCAAGAAGATGCCTTGGAGCGTGCAAAGCTTCATCATCTTAATCTGTGGAATGACACGTTTGAGGATGTTCAAGAGGTTAACTTCAAGGCTATTGACCTATGGAATCGTTTGTGGGAGAATGCTGTTAAGTCTGGTGAGCCGGGTATTTTCAACCTATCTCTTACTAACAGATACACTAACATGTCGTACTTCCTTAAGATGAATGCCACAAATCCTTGTGGTGAGATTCCTTTGGATTCATACGCTAACTGTTGCTTGGGCCACATCAACCTTTCTAACATGGTAAACGAAACGAGCGATGATTTAGACTGGAATCGTCTTGCTAGAACAATTAGAACGGGTATTCGTTTCCTGGATAACGTCTTGACCGTAAATCACTATCCTTTGGAGGAGTGTAAGATTGCGGGTGATCGATCTAGGCGTATTGGTTTGGGGACTATGGGTCTACATCACATGCTTATCAAGCTAGGCATTAAGTACGGAAGCGAGAAGTCTATTGAATTTATTGATAGGCTTTATACTACCATCCGTAATGAGTCCTATCTCTCTTCGGTTTATCTTGCTCGTGAACGAGGTTCCTTCCCTGAGTTTAGCTACAGGAAGTATTTGAATGAGGAGTTTGCAAAGACATTACCTGCTCGTATTCGAATGCTGATTAAGGAGCATGGTATTCGTAATGCAGTGATGCTTACAGCCGCTCCTACGGGTACAATTGCCATGGTTCACAACGTATCCACGGGTATCGAGCCTATCTTCGCTCCAATGTATAATCGTCGTTATCGTGAAGGCAATACTTGGAAATCTACACTTGTTCTTGATCCTTTGTTTAAGGATGAGCTTCTCAAGGGTAATGATGGCCGACATGTTGTAGGGGCATACGATATTACCCCAGAGCAACATATGGGAGTTCAGGCGTGCATTCAAAAGTATATTGATAACGCTATCAGCAAGACTATCAATCTTCCTTCAGATGCTGATCATGATCAGGTTTCTAAAATGGCTTTGAAGTATGCACCTTATCTCAAGGGTATGACTGTGTATCGTGCTGGATCTAAGGGCATGGAACCTTTAGAGGCTTTACCTCTCACTGACGAGAATATTGATATGGCGAAGAAACTTATTGCCGACGAGCAAGTAGAAGCCTCTGTAGGTGTTGAATCCTGCGTTATTGGCGGGGAGTGTGGATCATAATGAGTGATTCCTTACTAGAAACTTATAATTGTAAGCATTGCGGAACTAGAAGTTCCGTATTTGTGGAGAGGTCCGATGAGACTGGATTGTTTTATTATTACAAGCGTGTAGGTAGGAAGATTCATGAGGATAAAGTTCCTACTCATGACGGGACAGGTGATGTGGAGTACCATCCAGATTATCATGGAGACCCCACCTACTGGCATAAGTATGAAAAGGAGTGGTCAATGGAATATTTTGACACTATTAAATGTCCTAATTGCAAGAAAGAAACTGAAAAGCGAGCTTCAATTTATTACTTCAGTGTAGGTGAAGGAAGAAATTCTTACAAGTCTTTGAAAGAGCGTATGCGTTATGCTAATGAGGGAATGGATAAGAAACAAGCGGAACAATTCCTTCAAGAGTCTTGCGAAGCTTCCAAAGATCGTGTAAAGTCTGGAGGACAGCACTATAAGAGGGTCGTTCCTGATTACGAAGCTATGCATAGACAAGGGAAAGTACGTAGACTGAATGATCAAGAGAGGGCCGACAAGATTGAATCTTTAAAGAGGACTAATTCAATGATTACTAAACAAGGTACCATTGGAAAAGCCGCACGCCGACCTAAGTAATAATTAATCATATGCCGTATCACATCTCCGACAACACCAAGAAAGGGTGTTTGTATCTCCTTAAGCATGATCTGGAATTCTTTTCCGAAATTGTTCCATTGCTTAAGCCCGAGTTCTTTGACTTTCCTGCTTACAAAAATCTTTTTATAGGGATTAGTGAGTATTACGATGAGTATAGAAAGCTTCCCTCGGACGGAGTACTACCTGATTACATTGTAAACAATGTTTCTAATGCGTGCTTGGACGGTATTGACTACACCAGTACCATTGCTGAGGTCAATTCTTTTGACAAGTCTTGCCTAGATGATCGAGAGTTTCTGTTAGACACTGTAGAGACTTTTGCTCGTCAAAAAGCTATGGAGCAAGCTGTTAGGAAGGCTGTAGCTATCCTTAACGAGGAGGGTGAGATAGGACAGGTTGAAGAGCTTGTTAAGTCCGCTCTCCTCGTTAATCGAAGCGTGAACGTAGGTCAAGACTACTTTAAGGATGTATCGGATAGAATTAAGAGGGAAAGCGAGGATAAGGGAAGGTTAAAGATTCCAACTATCTTCGCTAGCCACAATAGAAACCTTGAGGGAGGTTTGTGTAGGAAGGAGTTTGCAATGGTGGCTGCTCCTCCTGGCGTAGGAAAATCTCTCTACTTGGTTAATCAAGGAGCCAGTGCTGTTGTATCAGGAAAGAACGTCTTGTACATTTCTTTAGAGATGTCGCAGGATAAGATTGCAGCAAGATTTGATTCAGTATTGTCCGACTTGTCTAGTAGAGATCTTAAGGAGAAGCCACTAGTTAAGATTAAGCTTAAAGAACGTCTTAACGAGATTAGGGATAAGAGTCGTGGAAGGCTAATCATTAAAGAGTTTCCAACTGGAGCTATGAATGTGAATCAGCTTAGAGCCTACCTTGTGCAGTTGAAGCTTCATAGCAATTTTACCCCTGATGTTATTATTGTAGACTACCTAGAGCTTTTACGCCCTAACCGTATTATCGACTCCGAGTATCAGGCACAGCAAAGGATCGCAGAGGAATTAAGAGGTCTTGCGGTAGAGCATAATGTCCTTATGTGGACGGCAACTCAAACCAATAGGCAGGCTAGAAGGGTGGCTGTTATCACCGATGCAGAGCTAGGAGATTCTTACGGTAAGATTCGAGTGGCTGACTGGGCCATATCACTAAATCAAACTCAAGAAGAGTATGACGAAGGAGCGATGAGAGTTTTTGTAATGAAGGCTAGAGACTCTAAGCAGCATTACTTAATTAACGTGTCTGTAGATTACACGACACTTCAAATGAGGGAGCCGTATAACAATGAACATACCCAAACAGACTAGTTTAGACTTTATTAAGGACAAAAAGCATATTTACAACAAGCTTATTGAAAAGGGGGTTAAGTCTGTAAACGTAGGTTGGGCCGTTTTTGAATTTGAGCTTCACTCTAAGTTAATATCTGACGATCAAAAGGTCGATGGGTTGACTGAGTTTGATACTAAAAAGATAAAATTAGAAATGAATCTTTCTGATTTAGACGCTCGTGAGACTATAATACACGAGATATATCATTGTATGCTTGAAGCTGTGGGTTTAGATGAACGAAACTTTGACACACAGCGAATGTTCTTAACTAACGAGCAATTAGTGGTATGCTTATCCAAGCAGACTATGACTCTGCATCATCTTAACCCAAAACTATTCTCAACGATTTATGCTTGATATTGTCAAAATAGACCCCGCGTCATTAACCCACGATATTTATGATGATGTTGTGAGCGTTGTATCTACGGTTGCTCGCGACCCTGATAAGGCTGCTGATCAACTTTCTTATATTTCCTCACAATACGGTTACTACTATGGTATAATGATCCGGGCCAAGAGACTTTTAGATAATGCTGTAGAGACATTAGAAAGCTTCAAGGCCGAGGCAAGAACATCAAAGCGTAATTCAGGAGTTAAACTTACAGTCGCTGCGGCTGAAGATCACGTTAACTCTCTTGAAGAGACGTTTGAATTAAACAGTGAAATAAATCGTCTTAAAGAAGGTTATGGATACGCGAAAGGTATATGTAACAGTCTTGAGATGAAGAAAGACATGCTTATCCAGCTTTCAGCTAACAGCAGGCAGGAAATAAAGCTTAACCAGTAATTTGTTAGCATTTAGCAATAATCAGCCTAAAGGAGAAAACAATGGCAAAAACACTAGCAGAACTTAGAGACATGCATAAGAGAATGATGGCAGAAGAGAAGCCATCCACCCAAGCTTCCAAATCGTCAGAGTGGGCGACTTTTGAAGACGGTGATAATATTGTAAGGTTCCTTCCTGGAAAGGAAGATCCTTTGGAATTCTTTGTAGAAGGTCATGTTCACAAGTATCAGGATGCTGAAGGAAACTGGCGTAGTTACAAGTGCCGTAAATCACAAGGAGAGAAGTGTCCAGTATGTGACTACTACTTCGATCTCTGGGGTCGCCACAAGGAGCTAAACCTGGGTAAGGGTGCCGATGGCAAGAATGTTAAGTCTAAGTTTGGTGATCTAGCTGTAAAGATTAAGTCTAAGCCTAGATTCTATGCTATTGGGGTTATCAGAAGCTTGCAAGAAGCTGGTGAGAATCCTGTTCGATACATTGCTATGAGTCAGCAGCTTTTCAATCCTGTGTTTGCAGCCATGGTTAGCGAAGATTTCCAAGATGAGGACAATCCTGACAATACGACTATTATCTCAATTGAGAGAGGTAATGATTTTAACGTGAGGTTGACAAAGAATGGAAACTACGTCAACTTCAATGAATCGTCCGCTAAGTATAAGAAGACTCGTGCAGGAACTCCTGCTGAGGTAGCAGAGTGGATGGATAATGAACTGAACTTGAAGTCTCTCGTAGAGGTTGACAGTTATGAAAAGGGGAAAGAGGTTGTAATGTCTCTTGAGTCTGCTCTCAACCCTGTTAAGACTGAGAGCACGTCGCCTCCTTGGGAGGAGACTACTAGTGAGGATTTACAGGTATGATGAATAGAAAGTTTTTAGTTACAGGTTTGCTCGCCTTGATGATGAGTATGATGTTTGCGTCCTGCTCTGTTCTTGAGAGCTTGTTTGAAGATAAGGTCGTTACTACTATTAGCAATGTTAGAGAAGATAGGCGTGCTGAGGCGGTCCCTGCGGACCTAGGTATGCTTCCTCCTGATGTTGCTGCTAGGATGGCTAAGGATGGTGAGACACTTGTGGTTGTGGATAAGGATGACATTCTAGATCCAATGGGTAATGTCGTGGACATTACAGATCCAGGTTCAGAGGCTTTAGATTCTGTTCTTGGAATGGGTCTTGGAGCACTTAATTCGGTATTCCCAGGGGTAGCAGCATTAGAAGGATTGGGCTTGCTATTTTCAAAGAGGAAGCGAAAGCACTACGGCAAGGCTATGAAGGCTGCTGTCCCAGCTAATGGTAAGGTAGAGTTGAAGGATGCTGTATTATCCTTAGGGAAGGCTATTGGTGTTGCACATAGTTCTGGCAACTCAAAGAAGGTCTTCGAGGAAGAAGAGGAGAAGGAAGTTAAGAAGAGTTAGGGCTAATCGTTTCGGCCTATAACGTCTTGAGTTGGCTAGATCAGGTCTTCGGATCTGATCTAGTTTTTTTATACCTACACGGCTATAATGATTCAATGAATCGTAAGCTCAGAATTTTAGTGGTATACGCTAACCATGGAGGCTGTAGTTACTATCGTCAACTATCTCCAATGAAGATGATGGCAGAGGAATTGCATGACAAGGTAGAAGTTAAAATTACTGACAACCCTTTAGAGATTGACCCTAAGAAGAATTACGCTCCTCCTAACGATAAGCTTGATGACATGAATTGGGCTGATATTGTATTTGTAGCAAACATACTAAAGTTTGGAGGTCCTTACACTGCTCGCGTAATAGGTATTGCAAAGGAGCTTAAGAAGTTTGTTCACTTTGACACTGATGATTTGCTTACCGAGTTATACGAAGAGCATCATCTTTACGATACTTATAAAGAAAACAAGCTAGATGAGATTACTAAGTTTTGCTATTACAATGCCGATTTAGTAACCGTCACTCAAATTAAATTTGCTGAGAGAATCAAGCCTCTCGTAGGTAAGTGTTTAGCTATCGTAAAGAATGTAATAGATTACACTCTCCCTGCTTGGAATCACCCTAAGACAAAGGCTAAGTTTACTCGCGTAGGATACGCAGCAGGCATTCACCATAGAGGAGACGTAAAGGTATTTAACTCTGTTCCTCATCTTGTAAACCAAAAGATAGGAAGAGAGAATGTTCAATGGAATTTCTACGGTCATCCTCCACCTGATCCCAATAAGGATAAGAATAGTTGGGAAGCTAAGGTCTGGCCTGAATACATGTCACAGCTTCTCAGCGGCTTCAAGGGGCAGAAAAACTATAACATACACTATGCTTTGCCTCCTGATATTTACGGTCGTTACTACGCAGATATGGACGTTGCCATAGCTCCTTTACAGATGAATAATTTTAATGATTCCAAGTCTGATATTAAGGTTGCTGAGTGTTCACGCTACAAAATTCCCTTGGTAGCAAGCAATGTAGGATGCTACGATGAAAACATTATAAATGGCGAGACAGGATATTTGATTGATCCTGACGCTCCAAAGAGTGAGTGGGTTAAGATCCTTGGTAAGCTTTGTAAGGATAAGAAACATCGCATTGAGCTAGGTAAGAACCTCCATGATAAAACTAAAGATTTATTCGATGGCAGAAAGCAATCTCAACAAAGGTATGATCTTTACATGAGAGCTATTCAGGATTTAGGACATAAGATAGATGATTAAGACTTTCAAGCATAGCGGAGATTTAGGTGACATCATTTACTCTCTGCCAACCATTAAAGCGTTGGGGGGCGGTGTGCTATACTTAGACCCTACAGGAGGTTCAAACGATCCATTGGTTTCATGGGGTAAGAGGGTTAATACCTCTTTAAATGAGGAGCTTATAGGAAGCTTAAAGCCTTTACTTGAACAGCAAGAATATATTAAAGAAATAAAACTTTGGGATAGCTCTGTAGGCGTTGACTACAATCTAAATGAGTTCAGAAATAATTTGACCAATAATTTGAGTGATTCTCACTTGAAGGCTTTCGGTCTTTCATCATCAAGAAGGGATGATATTTGGCTTAGTATTGATGAGCCTTTATACCATAGTTCGGGCAGGAAGACTCTGATGGCTAGGTCCTTAAGGGTTCACTCTAATCACTCATTTTGGGAGACGCTACCAGATTCAACTATTGAAGACCTTGTATTTGTTGGTAGTAAATTTGAGTATGAAGTATTTTACAAAACCTTCAAATATGATATACCTTTTTGGGATTTGTCTATTTTGGACTTAGCTAGAGCGATAGCGTGTTGTAAGCTATTTATAAGTAATCAAACTTTTGGTTCTGCGATAGCGGAGGGCTTTAAAAAAGATTTAATACAAGAGGTTTACCGCTTGTGCCCCTTGGCAATTTTTCAAAGAGAAGGAGCTAGCTATGTATGAGCGTAAAATTCGTATCTGATTTTCTTTTAGAAGATTCTCCTGGAGGTGCGGAGCATGTTGATGATACTGTTATTACTGCGCTTGGACTCGAAGCGGTGAGGTCTAGGGACTTTACGCCAAACGAAGAAGACTTTTATATTATATCCAACATCTCTCTTCTCCCTCAGAGTAGCATTGATTACTTAGCAGCTAAGTGTAAGTACATCATACTGGAGCACGACTATAAGTTTCACCCTACAAGGCACCCGTGGAGGTACCCTAACAACATAGTCGATTCTGGTGAGTTGATTAATCTCAGTCTATACGAGAATGCGATAATGACTTTCGTTCAGACCGATGATCACTTAGAAGTATTCAAGCTAAACAATATTAAAGGTAATTTTGAAAGTTTGAATTGTAGCATTTGGTCTACTGAAGAGTTGGATAATCTCGTTGATCTTCATCGTTTGAGTAGATTGAAAGAAAGTTCTTTTGCGATTATTAATTCAGAAAACTGGATAAAGAATACAAAACAAGCAGTTGAGTTTTGTCATAGCATGAAGATAACTTATGAATTAATTGAGAGTCAAGACTATAATATATTTCTAAGATCGTTGTCTAGATACTCCGCTCTTGTATTCTTCCCTATTGCTAGGGAAACCTGTTGTAGACTATTAGTAGAAGCAAAATGTCTGGGTTTAAATGTTATAACGTCTCAAAATTCTGGAGCATTTCAAGCAGATTGGTTTAGATTAAATGGGACTGATCTTATCAGCTATCTTAGAGAGCAGTCTTTGAAAAATTTGAGATCTATAGAAGGTTTATTAAATGAAAATAAAAATTAAAGATATGAACATAGCTTATCTTACCTCTGAAAAATACCCTAAGAGGGACAAGGACACTAAAGAACTTCTACAGATTTCTAACTTAAGTTTTGAAAGGTATGATGGAGGGATTACAACCCCTTATACAATTGGGGTTGCAAAAGGTCATCTTCAAGCTTTGAAGTCTTTATCACTTCCGTCTCTTCTATTGGAAGATGATATAAAAGTTTTAAATGGTTCTTCAATTGAAGTTGATCAAGAGTTTGAAGTTCCCGACGATGCTGATGCTTTATATTTAGGTACAAGCATGTATGGTCGGTTAGAGGGGAAAACCGTTCTTAACGGAGTCTTGGCAACGACCACTTCTAACCCTAGCGTCAACTCTGTGTATAACATGCTAAGTATGCACGCAATAGTTTACTTGTCCGATAGATATAGAAATCATATTATGAATCTCTTGCAAATCCATATTGAAGATCCTACTGGAGGAGTTGATGATCCTATAGCCGAACACATGAGTGAATATAACGTATACGCAGTTGCTGATCCTGTATTTTATCAAGCTGACGGGCATAGTGAACAAGCGACAATGAATAGGATTCCTTTAAAGATATGAAACTTTCAATATTAGTTCCAACGATGCCCACCAGGGTTGATTATTTAAAAAGATTAAAAAGATCTTTTAAAGGTCAATTAACTCCTGATGTAGAGTTAATAGTGTTTGAGGGGGATGTTGGACAATCCATCGGTAGCAAGCGTAATAAACTTCTTGAGATGGCGAAGGGGGATTACATAGCTTTTGTGGATGATGATGATATTGTATCTCATCACTACATCTCCAGAGTATTAAAAGCTATTGAATCGAATCCTGACGTTGTAGGTATCCACTTACTTCATTACGAAGACTATGGGTTAAGGGGTTTGACGTATCATTCTCTTCGTTTCAAGGAATGGTCTGATGAGCCTAATCCTCAATATCCACAATTAAGAAATTACTATAGGAATCCAAACCATATTAATCCTGTAAGAAGAGAGTTAGCTATTCAAGTTAAGTTTCCAGAGATAAACATGGGAGAAGATAAAGATTACTCAATGCGTTTGAAGCCTTTATTGAGTAGCGAAGTTTATATAAGCGATCCCATATACGCATATTTATTTAGGAGTATGAAATAATGTCACACAAAGAAGAAAGAGACTTTTGCACTTCGGTTAAACACAAATTTCCGTATTCTTTTAAGGGTAAAAGAGTATTGGAAGTGGGTAGTGGAGATATAAATGGTAACAACAACTACTTATTTGAAGACTGTTGTTTAACCCGTGTAGATGTCTGTAAAGGACCTAACGTCGATATTGTATCCTACGCTCATGATTTAACTTTTGTTGACGATCTTTTTGATACAGTAATATCCACTGAGTGTTTTGAGCATGACAAGCATTATGTTAAATCTTTACAAAACATGGTACGTATGCTTAGACCGGGTGGATTGCTTCTCTTTACTTGCGCGACAACTGGAAGACCTGAGCATGGCACAAGTAGAAGTAAGCCTTGGCAAGTTCTTTCAACACGCATGGAAAACTCAGAAGATTACTACAAGAACCTAACTGAGCAAGATATTCGAGAAGTTATCGATGTTGATAAAGTTTTCATAGAGCACGAATTTTCTGCTGAATTAAATCATTGCGATCTTTTCTTCTGGGGTATAAAGAAGTGAAGATTAATGTGATACCTGGGAGAGATCCTCACTATACTAGGTTAACTCAATCCCTACAGGCTTTAGGCCATGAAGTTCTTGTGGGTGAACCTGAGACTGGTGTTAAGTTTGACATGGCTTTTGTTAGTCCTAGTTACGACAAAGGTTACAATCAATCAGATAATATTCTATTCTTTGATGCTGAAGATGATCATAAGCATTTTGATCCTGGCGTAGCTTACCATGAGTTAAAAGATAAAGTAATCGCATACGCAAAAATGCATTACGTGGATGATGACAGAGGTGACGGAATTAAAAACGTGGCCTTCCCCATCATTCCCTACCTTACACATATACAAGCAGCATCGGTGCAGATACCTGATTTTTCTGCAAAAAATGCAGTGCCCTTTATGGCGGTAAGTCCGACGTTTATAGGTAATTATAAGGGAACTGCACCGCGAGACCCTAGGTTCACCGCAGAGTTTGCCCCAGGGGATCTAATGTATAATCAAAGGTATCAATGGCTCTACAGCCTTGAAGAAAACAACATATTTTATCAAGGTGGTGTTGTTTTTTGGAAAGATAATGTCAGCTTTGAAGAACAAAGAAAATACTACGGCGACGTAATTAAAACATTTGAAGTGAGTAGGGTTGAAAATTATCTTGAAAAATTGGCATATTGTCGAATAGGTCTTTGCCCAACCGGCCACGATAGATTGAGTTGGAGAGTTTTTGATATCATGGCAATGGGATCAATTTTAATATCAACTGACCGTCAAGATCAGAAGCATCTCTACAATCCAAAGGCTATTATAGAGATAAAGGATGATGAGGATTTGGGAATGACTTTGCACAAGTTGCAACCTGATTACAAAGAGATTTGGAAAGAACACAATGAGAACAGGAAGGTTCTTTCCCAGCTAACCCCGGACATCATCTGGAAAGATTTTAAGGAACAATTGATATGACCTATTATTACCCACGATGAAAAAACTATTACTAATTCAACCAGGGGCTTTTGGAGACATTATAGTGTGTGCTCCTATAGCAAAATGGTACGCGGACAGGGGGTATGAGGTGACTTACCCTGCGAGAGAGAAGTATCATTCTCTTCTTAATAAGTTGAGCTACATTAAACCAGTCATATTAAATGAAGATGAGTTAGACTCCGATTGGCTTCGCTCTGATGTCATGAAAATATTACCAGAGTGTAGTAATTATGATTTGATTATTAATTTAGCAGATAGGGGTCCACACTCCACTGCACAACGACCTTGGGAGAAGAATCAAGAAGCTAAGTATAGATTATCTCGTGTCCCTCGTGAAGAGCAGTATAATTTAGTATGGGATAGGGATATTGAAAAAGAGAATTTAATATATGATAAGTATGTAACTTCAACTCCTTATGCATTCGTTCACAATACTTCTTCCGATGGTGAAGATATTGATTTACCTGCTACCTCTCTACCAATAATTAAGAATGATACCCCCTTGGGCTATAATATATTTGATTGGTACAAGGTAATCTGCCAAGCTGAAGAGATCTACTGCACAGAAAGTGCTCTTCATTGCTTTTGCGACGGTATCTCTAAAGATATCACCAGTAAACGATTCTTGCTCTCAAGAGTGGCGGGTAACGGGCATCTACTGACTACTTCTAAATTTTGGGATAAAAGGTATTTATAGTATGGAGATTAAAATAACTATATCAGTTGGGGAACTTCTCGATAAAATTTCTATATTAAAGATTAAATCAAGTAAATTCTCGTGTTCTAAAAAACTTGAATACGTCAATCGTGAGTTAAGTAAGTTGATTGATTGTGCTGAGACTCACGAGGTTTTTGATGAATCTTTACTTCATGAATTAGAGGATGTTAACAGGAGGTTGTGGGACATCGAAGATGAGATTAGGGTATTAGAAAAGTCTAAAGATTTCTCAGACAATTTTATTGAGTTAGCTCGGAAAGTATACATCACTAATGATAAAAGATTTATCCTAAAGTGCAACGCAGATGAGAAGTATGAGTCTATTATAAGGGAACAAAAGGATTATATAAATTACGATGGGTGATCTTCAACAACACAATCTTCAAAGTTTTATTCAAGACTATAACTGTAAACAGTTTGTAGAGACGGGAACTGGTAAGGGGACAGGATTAAGTTACGCCTGCTCTTTCCCTTTTGAAAGCCTACACAGTATTGAGATAGTTCCTGAGCTTTACGAACACTGCGTTCAGGTTTTCAAATCTGATGAGAGAGTGTCCTTAATTCACGATAACTCTCTTGATGGGTTAAGGACCATTTTGAGTTCACTAAGTGATGATCCGACCTTCTTTTGGCTAGATGCACACTTCCCAGGAGCAGATTTTCATTTTAATGATTATGATCATATGAAAGATGAGAAACATCTGCATATGCCCTTAGTCGATGAGATAAAACTAATACACTCTAGTAGACCTAACTGCGCTGATGTTTATATCATTGACGATCTTCACCTGTATGAGGATGGACCCTTTGAAATTCACATGCCTGAGTTTATAGAAAAGTATGGAAACAAGAACATCACTCCCGCAACTGATCTTTTAAAAGACACTCATGTCTTTATTAGAGATCCTAGACATCAAGGTTTCTTGATATTAGTCCCTAAAAAAAATGGATAAAAAATGGATAAACAAATAAAAATTAAGCATTTAGCAGACTACCACAATTGGGAACGTGTAAATGATTGTATTCCTAAAGGCGTTTACGCAGGGGCTTTACCCTTCGAGGATGGTTATGTGGCCGCTTGTAGGGTTGGTAACGTAGGCTTTGAAGATAAAATTCATGCGGTGACTTATGACTCAAATTTAAATTTATTAACCTCAGAAGAGGTTTGTAAAGGCGAGGATCCTAGGGGCTTTCTATTAAATGAAATTCCTTTTGCTCTTTTCTGGTCTCCAAGACTCGCTTCTCGATTTGCTGATTTCCCGATGTCCTACAGTCTTGTTAACCTTAAGACTAAGCAGGTTGTAGATCTTTCCATAGACGGTGTGAAAGAAACTCGAATGGAGGTTCTAGGTAAAAATTGGATGCCTCTGGTTAAAGACGGTGAGTTGTTTATAGTTGTTTCGATAGAGCCTAGAATTTGTGTTTTAAAGGTAAATGTAGACAACGGTATTTGTAATTGGTTAGAGGGCTTTGCTCCTGTAGGTAACATAGAAGTTACACATAGTAGAGGAGGAACTCCGTTTGTTTATAATGAAACTCTTGAAAGGTATGTTGGATTTGGGCATAGGACATACTCTACTACTCATCATAACATATATTTTTACACCATAAGTAAAGACTTTGATGATGTTTATATCGGCCCCGATATTAATACGGGTAAGGGTTGCGTGCAGGATCCTATGTCTATTTTTACGAAAAATGGTAAGACTTTCTTTACCGTTGGTCGATGGAATTTCCCTAACGAAGGTGAAATGGGTATTTACGAACTAATTATTGATTAAAATGAAGACTATATTAATTTGTGGCGGAGCGGGATTTATAGGTCATCACCTTGCTCGTAAGTTGAAGTCCGAGGGTCATTATGTGGTTGTGGCTGATATAAAGACTCGTAATGAATACTGCGAGGATAATGAATACTGCCATCAGTATTTACAGTTGGACCTGTGTAAGGATGATAGTTGGGCTGCTATCCATGATCAGTTTAAGGAGTTTGATGAGGTATACCAACTAGCAGCCGACATGGGAGGAGCGGGTTATATCTTTACGGGGGATAATGATGCAAACGTAATGACTAACTCGTCATTAGTAAACTTGCATTGTGTTCAGTTTGCTACTAAATGGAAGGCTAAGGTGTTCTACTCCAGTTCTGCTTGCATGTACCCCAGCCACAATCAGGAAGATCCAAATAATCCTAATTGTAAAGAAGACTCTGCATACCCCGCTAACCCAGATTCGGAGTATGGGTGGGAGAAGTTATTCAGCGAGAGACTTTATCTTGCTGCGGCTAGGAACTATGGCCTAGATGTTAGAGTAGCTAGGTTCCATAACATCTTTGGTCCTGAAGGAATTTATGACGGGGGTAAGGAGAAAGCTCCTGCTGCTTTGTGTCGTAAGGTTGCTAAGTCTGAAGGCAGTATTGAAGTGTGGGGTCCAGGAACTCAGACTCGCTCCTTCCTCTTCATTGATGAGTGCATAGAGGCAGTTCAAAGATTAATGGAATCAGATTTTAAAGATCCAGTAAATATAGGTTCCGATGAGATGATATCAATTAATGATCTTGCTAAAATGGTTATTGAAATATCAGGTAAAAGGTGTATTATTAACAACATCGAAGGCCCTTTAGGTGTGATGGGTAGGAATTCAGACAATGAGCTTATTCAAGATAAGCTTGGATGGTCTCCCTCCATGCCCCTTCGAGACGGTATTCAGAAAACATACGAATGGATTAGTAATGAACTTTAACGAATTTCAACAAGAATGTACCCGCACTGCTAACCCTAACATCAGTCGCCAGGACGCAAACCTTAATTGGGCTTTGGGGATTGCAGGGGAAGCTGGAGAATACTGTGAGCTTATTAAAAAGCACACATTCCACGGGAAGGATCTAGATTTAGATGCCGCTAAGAAGGAGCTAGGAGACGTTCTATTCTACGTTGCCATGGCTGCTAAGAATCTACACCTTAGTTTAGAAGAGGTTGCTAAAGCCAACCTACAGAAGCTGAGAGCTAGGTATCCTAGAGGGTTTGAAGAAGGCGGTGGCATCCGCAACAACGATAAAGATAACGATGGGTGTTAAATCGCCCTATTTCGATTTCGTTTTAAGTGATTGATCGTATCGTCTAGCTCGTAACTCAAAGTTTCAATCTCTTTGTCGTATTTGCTTTTGTAATACCCTTCGGAGTAATCATCAGGGACATCATATTCGTTGTTCTTGATTTTATCAATTCTCTGCAACAGGTCCTCTTGGTCTTTGGGCATTGTGGTTAACTCCTAAATTTTACTCCAAGCAACTCCCAAAGAGGAGAGCAGTGAGAAGATCATACCCCAGAAGAGCCATCCCTGCTTCCAGGTTCTCTTGTCTAAGGTATCCAATATCTTTTTATGCTCTACATGAGAGATATTGCAGTCCTCTAGCTTTTCTAGAATTTCCTCCTGTTGCTTGCTTAACTCTATTTGAAGTTCAATAGCTTTAGCATGAATCTCTAATTGTTGATTGAGATCTGCTCTAGTCACAGCATCGTTTGGATTTTCGGCCATTGGTGTATTAATATTTATGCCTATTCTTCAACTTTTCGTAGTAAAATGATTATCAACTAGTATAGTTTAACACATGAACATATTCGTCCTACATACAGACCCTATGATTGCCGCTCAGATGCATTGTGACAAGCATTGCGTAAAGATGATCCTTGAGACTGCACAGATGCTCTCTACTGCTCATCATGTGTACGAGACACCAGAAGCGGACAAGGTCTACAAGAAAGCTCACCTTAACCATCCTTGCACTAAGTGGATCCGTGAATCTAAGGCTAACTACACTTGGGCCTTTGATCTATACTTCGCTCTTCTGTTAGAGTTTAGGAGTCGTAGAGGCAAGAGTCATAAGTCGGCAGAACTTATGCATTACTTATTTAAGGTTCCTAAGGATATGCCCGACGTTGGCCTTACTCCTTTCGCACAAGCTATGCCTGACGAGTACAAGAGATCGTGCCCTGTAGAGGCTTACAGGGCTTACTACCAGGGCGATAAGGCTAGTATTGCAGAGTGGAACTGGGGTACTCCTGCTCCTGCATGGTTCAATAAATTAACATGCGTTAATTCCGCGTAAAGGCTATAATGTCTATATGAATATTGATGTCTTAAATAAGCTTAAGGGTAAAGCAACTCTAAGCGACGAGCCAATTGCTGAGTTTATTTCAACAGGATGTTACGCTCTTAACAGAGTTCTTACAGGGCTTTACGATAAAGGATTGCCGGTAGGAGGTATCCTTCAACTGCAAGGTAATTCAAGCACTGGCAAAACCTTGTTTGCTACTACCTTCCTAACAGCCGCTCAAAAAGAAGGCTGGTATGTTAAGCTTCTTGATGCGGAAAATACTTTTTCTAAGGATTTCGGGTCTAAGCTTGGTGTAAATTCAGATACTCTTTTGTACTCGTGTCCTGAAACTCTTGAACAAGCGTTCAATGATGTTGTTGATACCATTGATGACATCAGACAACACGATAAGAAGACTCCTATATTACTGGTTATTGATTCTGTAGCTGTATTAGCTACTGATGAGGAATTAAGTAGAGATAAGATAGGTAACACCTCGGTGACGGATGGTGCTAGAAGAGCACTTGTATTCGGATCTATGCTTAGGAAAGTTAATACTGTTCTTAAAAAGAACAGAGCAACTCTGGTGGTCATTAACCAGATACGAAGTAAGATTAATGTAATGTATGGTAACCCTGAAACTACTGCTGCTGGAGGTAAGGCGTTAGAGTTTTATCTTTCGGCTGACATGAAGTGTAAGTCTAATAAGACTAGTGATGTTGTTAAGGATGAGGACAAGAAGCCTAAAGGTATTGTAGGTGAAGTTCAGATAGTTAAGAATAAATTAGGTGTTCCTTTTCAGCAATGTGCTTTTAGAGTCTTGTTTGATAAAGGTCTAGATCCATATTATGGACTTGAGGAACTTCTCAAGGAAGATGGTCTGATTGAGATCTCTTCATCAGGTAGAAGATCAGTTGGAGACATCGGCTTTAAGAAGAATACTTTGTCTGAGCTATTATTCAATACTACCTCATCCAATCCTGAGCTAGATAAGATTAGAAGTATGTTTGGTATAAAGAGTAAGACACTATGATTAATATCGAAGACAGGTTAAGTATTGTAATCGACGAGGCTATGAAGAAGCAGCTTTCAAACAGGAATGATGTAAATGCTCCCTTCATGGATATAGAAGACTACAAGAAAAAGACTAGAAAAAGGTTTAGAATGACTAAGGCTCAAAGAGATAGTGGGCTTACTAGAGAGCAAGCCTTCCAGGAATACATGGAAAAACTAATGGATAAATAATGCATTTTATACTTAAAAGAATTGGCTTGTTTATTTACGGGACTCTATCAATTTTAGAGTCTTCGATAAACATGTTGCTTTACGTTACGTTCTTAGATACTGTTGTAACTCCTGTAGATTGGGCTTTCCCTTTCTACTTTAAATACGTCGATCAACTACTGAAGGGTAATTACCTGTCTAACTTAAAAGATAACCATGGGAAAGACATTTAGAAGAGAGAAAAGCTTTACCCCTAAGGCGGGAAAGCTACATACACATAGGGACCTTCCTGATATTCAAGAGGGTCTTTACGACGATGATGATTTGTCGTTGGATGATGAGGATTATTTTTATGGCGAATTACATACTAAAAAACAAACTATGGTCAGACGAGAAGATGAATCGTCTGGTAAAGTCGATAAAGGATAACGCAATTTCCGATAGGAAGTCTGCTTCTGAGTTATTTAATGAGTGTAAGGAAGCCCTAACTGAGTTAGGGGGAAGGGTACATTTTGATGATCAGGGTAATGCGTCTGTAGATGCATTTACAAAGATTATTTCCACTTCCACTCAAGCATTGAATCAAATGGGGACTGCCAATGAAAAGCTTTTAAAGCTGGCGCAGACCATGCAGAAGTATCAACTAAAAGAGATGGATTTGGAGAATAAATCTGGTCCTGGTTCACAAGAGTTGAAGGGATCTGTGTTTAGTAACCTAACTTCAATGTTACATAAAAACGATAATGCCTAGAAAACCCAACAGTATTAAAGCTTACTCATCTGAATTAAACTCTATTATTCACGTTAGAAGACTTACTGAAAAGCAATTAGAAAAGGTATATAACAAGCTTAAGAAGTTTATAAAAACTTCTGAATCTGGTAAGTTTAATTTCGTAAGCTATGTTAAGATAGTTATAGTTGATTGCTTAACACCTTCCGAACAGAAGACGTTTATTGCTAGAGTAGCTGAGGTTCAGGATTTAAAGGATAGTATTAGTGATCCATTGTTGGAATATAAGCTATTAGGGGCTTACTACCAGACGATCTCTGAATACTATCCCGAGTTTAGAATTGAGCATGTTTGTTACGACATAAACGAGCTTATTCCTGATTCTGTTATATTAGATTCTATTATTAGGGACGCGAAGCAGGATCCTGAATTCCAGAAGAAGATAGAGGAGAATTTACCTAAGCCTAAACCTAAACAAAAGCCTTCACCTCCTACGAACAAGTATAATCTAAAGACCATAGAAGATATTAATAACTTGGATAAGTTCTTGAAAAAGAACATTGTGGGCCAAGACGAGGCGATACAAACCGTATGCAACTCTATAAAGTTAAGAGCCGCTAAGTTTAGTAGCCATGTTAATCTATTCTTCATCGGAAAGACTGGTAGAGGTAAGACTCAACTTGCTAGAAAGCTTGGAGAGAAGTTTTCTCCTAACTTTTGGGTTATTAACTGTGCTGAGTTTACAAATGGACATGAGGTATCTAAAATCCTAGGCTCTCCTCCAGGTTATATAGGGCATTCTGAGTCTTCAATAATGAAGGAAAAGGCCGAGAAGTCTAACAGGTGGACGATTGTTTTTGATGAGATTGAGAAAGCACACTCGAAATTCTTTAATATACTTTTGAGTCTTTTGGACACTGGTACAGTTACCGATAATTCAGGCAATGAAATAGACTTTACAGATTCTATGTTTGTTATGACCTCTAACTGTGGATTGAAAGACTTGAAAACTAATCTACTTGGATTTGGGGGATCTGCCACTGCCGATGGTCACAAAGAGGAAATCATGAAGTCTTTGGAAAGAGAGTTCTCTCCTGAGTTCAGAGGTAGAATAGATGACTTTGTGTTCTTTAATGACCTTAACGATTCTAACATTAAGGATATTGCTAAGATGACCCTCGCTAAGTATCCTGTGAAGTCTACTCCTGAGTTGCTAAATCATATAGTTAGCAAAGGTTATAGCGATGAGTTTGGTGCTAGAGATATTCAAAGGGTCGTTAAAAATCTAGTTGCACTGCCGCTTGCCGATGAGATATTGTCTAACCGCCATCCTGATGATGGTTCTAGCAAGTATGAAGCTGCTGTTGTGGAAGATAAAGTAGAGATAATTAACACTATCCCGCTTTAGGTGTTGTTTTCATCGGAACATGCGCTATGATGGTGGCATGTTAAATGAGCATTCAGAACTTATAACCTATCTTGGGTATGCTATTGAAAAGTTGCGAGGATTAACTTCCGAGGCTAAACTTAGGAACAAGACTAAGAAAGTAAAAGCGATACTATCCATCTTAACTGTTGTAGAGGGGAGGATACTAGCCACTCTTCAATACGCAAAGGCGGGAGGATTTTCTTCTAACACATCTTCCGTAGTAATTCAAAAGCACCTATATGATCCCATGATTGATTGGTTAGGAACGGAACTTAGAAAGTAATCATTAGCTATAATACTGGTGATGAGAATATTGCCAGAGAAGGGTAAATGCCAGTCTTGCGGAGATATAGACTTGCTTTACATTTACAATAATGCTAAAACATGTTCAGAGTGTCTAGGAATGGACCGAAGAGGTGTTAGCAGAGAAAGAATATTAAGAGGAAACTTAGGAAAAAGAAATGACGAAAGCAAATTACGAAAGCCTTGGAAAGGGCGTAGGTAAGCTGGTTGCAGAGAAGCAGTCGGCTTATGGTGATTCATTTGGTAAATCACATAAGATATTAAAAGTTCTATACCCTGAAGGAATTAAACCCGACCAGTATATGGACGTTCTTACAATTTGTCGTGTAGTAGATAAATTGTTTAGACTAGCTACAGATCCTACCTACGGAGATGAAAGTCCTTGGCGTGATATTTGTGGGTATAGTTTACTAAGCATGGGCAAAGACTCTAGGGAGGTGAGCAGAGATGATCCTGACCCTTCAGTAAGATTAGATGATTAACACTACCTTAAATCCTTCAAAAACTACGATAACAAGCTATAATGGAACAAATGGATAAACTAACTAACGAGCAGTGGGAAAGATACGAAGCCAAGTATGGAAAGTTGATGCATAGTATATCTCTGAAAATTTCAGGTGATAAAATGACAGCTTCCCCTGAGGATAACTATTCGGAGCTTTGTATAGCTGCTCTTGAGTCTATAAACGGGTTCTTCAAGAAGACTGGGCTAACATTCGATGAGTCCTTTGATACTAAGCTATTTGATCAATACACGAAAACGGTATTGTGGAATAGGAAGGCTAAAAAGGGAATCCCATTATCAAAGAAGATGGACTTCAGAAAGAAGAATAAGTCTTTAGATGCACCAATGTTTTCCAATAGTGAAGCTTCCTTAGCCCATTTGATTGAGGATCCTAGATCTCATATCGATGTCTCTTCTGTAGACTTCAATGATTTTATGAAGGATCAGAATGATGATGTTAAGACGGTTATGAATGCTGTACTTAAAGATCCTTCCTTGCTATCTAAGCAAGGGTTTATTAAGACTAGCGCGATTTGCAGGTCAACACCTTTGAGTATTCACTTTGTAAACCAAGCTGTGGACAAAATCAAGAGTATCATGAAGGGGTACAATGACTAGAGATGAATTTCTAGATACTGCCGTCAGCCAGTCTTTAAAGAAGTATCGTAGCATATCTCCCTGGCCGTATATGGCAGAGTTTGTACCGGGAACTATGCTAGACTTTGAATCTTACAATTCTTTTGATGTACTGTCTTTTGAATTGATGGCTATATCCGCTAGGAAAAAATATGGTTTCACCGACGAATCTAGTAAAGATTGAGGAGTATCTTGAGCATCTATTTGATGTTCACGATATTGATATTGGAAAAACTACTGACCTACCAGTGGCTGAGTCCATAGACAAGCTAATTAGTTTAGTTTGCAAACGATTCAACCTCAACGTAGTGTCCAAGGATGGAACTACTAGAATAGTTCTTAAGTCTCCTAGGTCTAAGACCGTTATCAAGATAGGTATGCCTTGGAACAATCAACCTGAATACTCACTTTACAAGGCTCTAGAGCATTCTTCATTGGGTGATCTGTTTGCTGAGTGTATACAGATCAGCCCCAAGGGTTATGTTCTAGAGATGGAGTATATAAGTAAGCCTTTTCCCTCTGCAAAAGGGGATTATCATTGGGTCAATCCTTCTTTAAATAAGATTAGGAATGAATTAGAGAAGCACTTCTCATTTATTAAGGGTTATAACACTTACAATTGGGGTGCAGACTTTCATGAAGATAACATGAGGATGGATTCCTTCGGGGACATAAAGCTTGTTGATTACAGTAGTTTACTGTCAGACATGTTCTTTAGACGTAAATCCACCACCGTAAAGTCTGCTATTAAAGGAGTTCTCAAGTTAGACTTTCCAAAGGTTAAGTTAAACTTGTATTGCAGAGACAGAGTTATATACTACACCAACAATACGAAGCTAATGAAGGCTGACATAGACTATGTATCTAAGGAGTCTTATTAGGTGTAGTATCCGTATGGCGCATTAACTCAGTTGGTTAGAGTGCGGGTCTTATATGCCTGAAGTCGTTGGTTCAAGTCCAACATGCGCTACCAAGCAGTATAGTAATAAAGGTAAAACACTCCCATATGCACCGTCAGCGGCCTAATACCTTAGAGCAGGGAGAGATACTGGTTCAAGTCCAGTTACTGCTACCATTTTATTCAAACTAGTATAAATAGATAAAAGAAATCATGTTTATGAATATTGCAAGACAGATGGGAGATCCTAATTTTTATGAAAAATTTGGTTATGCAGTTGCTGTGGGATCTCTCTGTCTTTTATTTCAACTGTATTGTGTTTATCTGATGACAAGGGGTCTATAATGAAATCAGAAGACTTCATAAGTCGCATAGAAGACCTTAAGTCTCAGAATCCAGATGATGATATGGAGATTGTTGTGTTCGATGATAGCAAGAGGTATGTAGAGCCTGTTGCTACTATCTTGCATGTCCAAGGTGTTAAAAAAATAGTAATAATGTAGGAGATATAATGGCTGGTAAGGGAGATAAGCGTAGACAGGGAGATAGCGAAAAGCTAATTTCAAATTGGGATCGTATCTTTAATAAAGGTAAGAAGAGTAGTAAAGTTGATACCTCTGAGGTAGAGCCTTACCATATTCAGAATGCTCGCCACCTAAAGATGAAGGATATTGCTCTTCAAGAGAAGAAGGCAGAGGAAAAGCGTAGGCGTGAGCAAGAACTATTCGACCGTTTAGATAGAGAGGTTGAAGAAGAGAATAAGAGCAAGTAAGCTCTTCCGTGTTTCTGCCAGATTTGTGGTGTTTTTTCAACATCGCATTGCGTATTAAACCAGTGTGTAGGTATATTATACTCGCACCACAAATCTGGCTTTTGGTCCGGTAGCCCAAGGGCAGAGGCAACAGACTTAAAATCTGTACAGTGTGGGTTCGAATCCCACTCGGACTACCATTAATTTTAAGAATCGACACTTTGTTGATTCAGTTTTGAAAGGGTTAGTAAAATGAAAAAAACAGTAAATAGTAGTGATTTCAGCGAGTGGAGTGAGGGCGAGGAGATGTTCTTTCCGTTAGCAGATAGGAGTAAGTCTACTACCTACTCCCATAACGGTGTTAAAACATCAGGGGGATCTCAGTGTAAGCTTTTGACTTGGGGTAGTAAATGTAACTACGATTCGTATGATTTCGATAAAATGCAATTAAGTGTGCTTAAAATTAGGAGACTTTATAGAGAGGAGACTGGAAGTACTATTAGGGGTATGGTGAGAAGTAAGTTCGCTGAGAAGTTAGGATTTTCCAGTGGTCCGTCAACAGACTGGCAACGTAAGTGGCTTAAACTAGTAGATCATAGAGTAGTTGATGTATTTAAGACTTTTGAATTGTGGATCAAGATTGCAAAATCCCAAGAGGAGGCAAGGAACAATAAAGAAAAGGAGGTAAGGAACAATAAAGAAAAGGAGGATTCAAAAGAGAAAAAGCTTGTATTTAAAAAGCCTTCAGGTGATGTTGATAGGATCCCTATCCATATTGGTTACACTAGACTAGAAGTTGATCACATGTTAGCTAAGTTGAAGAGTGAATTGATGGAAGAAATAAAGTTCCGTTCGCACTCTAAAATTAACCGTCAAGGTAGCTTTCAAGACCATCTAAATAGCAAACGATGACATATAATCCCCTACCCTCTTACCTGACCATTAAAGAATCCAGTGTTCATGGGTTGGGGTTATTTGCAACTAAACGCATCCTAAAGGGTCAGTTTATAGGAACGTCACATTACATTAGTAATCATGGAAGCCTCCTTAGAACGCCTTTGGGAGGCTTCTACAACCACTCTGATGACCCTAACGTCATTGCAAGATTAGCCCCAAGCAGTTACAAGCAACATGGCATGAGATTTGTAGATATGAAGGCTGCAAAAGATATTAATCCTGGGGAAGAGCTTACAGCAAACTATGAAGTAACTGTGGAGGATCTTAAAGAGATTATGAGTGACACTCAACTTACAGTTGCAGGAATAGTAAAATAAAAAAATCAGAGACTAGGAAATACCTAATCTCTGATTATATTCTCGTGTTAGATACTAACGATGCTTGTTGTTTCTCTTAGGGGAGACATAAACATCGCCCTTAGAGGGCAGTTCTACGACTACAGGTTCCTCTACCTTCACGGGTTCTTGAGGAGCTTCATCCTCTACCAAGGCAATCTTGATCTTTCTTCGACTGACAAGATTATTTAAAATTTTACTAGACCAATGGGTTGGAACTTCCAAACTCTCATTGGGTCTAAGAAATACATTCTTAGACCCTTCTGGAGTAGTAAAACTAATAGACAAACCTTGTGTACTTGTGTTTTTAAGTACTTTCATTAGCCGTGCCTATTGATATCGTACTCTACGAAGCCTTGATCAAATAGTGGATATGATCCAAATATATTGCTTTGAAGGTCGCATATAGGGTAGCTAGCAAGATCTGTATTCGTAATCTTAAGTCCGACATTCCTGAGGAAGACTTGAATGTCCTGGAGGGTCTCCTTGCTTGTAGCATATGCACCTGGAATAATGTAAGTAGATATTCCAAAGGGTACGGAGTTACCTCCTATGCCTGCAAAATTACTACCTGTCCTAGCAGTCCCAGGTAGAGAACCATAATCCTTCCACCAACCTAAATCGTAAAACTTTTGGGATAAATCATGAGGTACAGCAGACCATGCAATCTGGTATGATGAATCTCTAACTTCGGTTGAAAATGCTCCAAAGTTAGAGCCAATGGCTTGTCTAGAAATTAGAGGTTGATTAGCACCACTAACATAAGGAGTTCTTCTCATGAACGGTTGAGTCGTTTGAATATTACCCATAGGACCCATGGTGGATGCTGTGATATTCCCGTAGGTTACACCATTTATGTCACCCGAGGCTGCATTTATCTCAAACAATTGAGGTTGCTGGAAAGAAGATGTGCTGTAGTTTTGATATTGAACTACTGTATCATAATTAGCCATAGCATAGTATACTACATGAGTGGTATTCGTAGCGGTGTCCGCAGTTTGAGACCCAGTTAGTGTAGTGGTCACTGATGAAGCGGCATTTTCAGCAGGTACTCTAACGTAGTAAATGTCGAGTGTTTGGGTTTCAACGTACCAAGGACCACTGAGTGGCTGTAAAACGCCACTAGCGATTGTTCCGCTTGCTGGTGTGAAGTCGTTGTTGCCTCCTGAATTAATAGGATTCTTAGAAATTACTGTGCTGTCTGCGTCGGGGGATGCCATAGTTATATTTTAAATTATGGGAGAGTCTTTCCCATACAAATTTATATACACAATGTTTAATAGTAGCGTCAATAAAAAACCCCTCGTTACTATAATGAACCCATGGTGAAATTAGGAATCAGAAAGCCGAAGTATCATCCAAAGGGATGGGGATACGAGTTATGGATCCACAATGATTCTAAGTATTGTGGAAAGATGTTATTTTTCAAAGAGGGAAAGAGATGCTCCCTCCACTACCACAAAATTAAGCATGAGACATTTTATTTACAATCAGGTAAGATGCTTTTAGAGTATTACCCCCCTAACCCATTAGTAGATGCCTTACATGAAGAAGGAGATTATTCGCTACTTGGAGACTACACCGAGACTTTATTAACTCCTGGAGACTCATTCGAGGTTCCTGTTAATACTCCTCATAGACTTATTGCGTTGGAGGATAGTGAGCTATTTGAGTTCTCCACACAGCACTTTGAGACTGACAGCCACAGAATAGTAAAGGGAGATTAAAACAATGTATGAATACAAGATTAAAGAGATCACTCACTTTGTAGACGGAGACACATTCGATTGTGTGATTGACCTGGGGTTCGACATCCTACATAAAATTCGTGTAAGAATGTATGGGATGAATACACCAGAGAGTCGTACAAGAGATTTAGAGGAGAAAGCAAGAGGATTGGAGAGTAAGGAAAGACTCATCGATATGCTCACAGAGGAGGAAACTTTAAAGTCTTACCTAATCCTAAAGACAAAAGAAAAAGGAAAGTATGGTCGTTGGTTAGGTATAGTGATCAAGAGATACCCTGCTCAAAAAGGACCTATTGATGAGATAGACATTGAACCAGCCGACATTGATTGTAATCAGTTAATGATCGAGGAAGGATATGCAGTCCCTTATTTTGGAGGTAAGAGATAGATGGCAGACATGAAGAAAAGACTCACTGCATCAGAGTTGAAGGATGTAAGGATAGAGGAGT
>Ga0208545_1000047_pt1 | contig 47368 bp, 51 predicted proteins | sample DEB08_DNA_12_FD_185498 | JGI IMG/M metagenome (GOLD analysis project Ga0208545, IMG submission 185498) | Aqueous microbial communities from the Delaware River and Bay under freshwater to marine salinity gradient to study organic matter... | ecosystem: Environmental > Aquatic > Marine > Coastal ... | reverse complement strand
TGACTCTGATCAAGCAATTGCTTCAGGTAAATTAAAAGCTACAGCTTCTGCTAAGTTAGCTGATGATCTCTCTCCAGATTTTGGTAGTGGCGTTACCCTGTTTGACAACAGTACAAGGCAAGAAGTGAAGGGTGTTAAGTCTAAAGATAATAGTCGTTTCTTCCCTTCAAATGTTGCTCCGTTTCTAAGCATAGATCCTGATCTAAAACCGGGCGGCAGTGTTCCAATGTCTGCTCTTATTGGCAGTAATGCTTTTTCTTTTGATGGTGAGACTCAAGATGGTGCTATTCAAAGACTAGTTGTAGAAGCTCAAACAACTGCTGAGAATGCTGTTAAAGGTATAGCAGCTCAATTGGAAGCTGACCCTGATATGAAAGCAGACAAAAGACAATTCTTAGTAGGGCAGTTAACTAACTCTACTGAACGTAGTAGTATTGTTCAAGCTGTTTCTTCTTTTGTAAACGGTTTTCCAGCTAACACTGACTTCGCAACAGATGAATTAGTTGTTCAGTCTATGATTACTAAGGGTATGGAAGATTGGATTAATACTGTAGCTAGAGGTGGAGCTAAGAACAATAAAGATATTGCATCTTTCCTTGACTTCCAAAAGCTTAAGTATGATATCACTGATAAAGGTATACCTTCTTCGTTCTTTCAAGTCACAGGTAAACCTAATGAAGAGATTGGTCAGAACGCTTGGGCTAAGGTTAGGACTAATGCTAAGACTTTTAACTCTGTACTTAACTCTAAACTAAAAGAGAATGGATTAGCTCAGTCTGATTTTACCAATGGTAATGTATACAAACATTTACATATGGCTTATAAGAACGCAATGTTAACAGGGCCTGATGGCATTAAGGAGCATTGGGAATCTAGATCTGAGGCTTCATCAGATAACAAAGCAGAACAGCTATCACCTGCTCTTCTTTGGGTAAACAGTATGTTTACTAAGAGTAAATCTGAACCACGATACTTAGCTGGTTCCCCTTCAAAAGTAGCTGATAGTGTAGTCACAAGTCTAAAATATGCAAAGGCACTACTTACTAAAAAATAGGAGAAAGGTCGGATATGAGCGACAATAAAATTGAATATACAGAAGAAGAGTTGAGTGCTCTGGGTCTCTTAAATGAACCTGATACCGACCCTACTCTCCCACAAAGTAACACGGCGGACAAGGATGTCTACCACGGAGCAGATGCAATAACTAAAGTCTCCGAGAACCTTGGAAGACCTTTAACCTACGCTGAGCAAAGAGTAGTTGCAGAAGAAGGGTACCGAGCTACCCCATACCTTGATACTAAGGGTGTGACAACTCAAGGCGTAGGTCAAACAGGTGAGTGGATAGAGAAAGGTTTTGATGCTGCATTCCAACATCACGTTGAGAGAGCACGTAATCGTATACCAACACTAGATAATTTACCAGAAGACCTTAAGGCTGAGATCATTCAAGCTGAGTACAGAGGTGACCTTGGTAATTCCCCTAAGTTTGTAGGCTTTATGAACGAAGGTAATTACGAGGAAGCTTCTCAAGAGTTTCTGCGTAATGATGACTACGAAAAGTCTATAAAAGAAGGAACAGGTGTCCACAAAAGAATGAAGAGAGTAGCTAACGCTGTTGGCTCCTACGCCGGTCAAAGTTTTTTGACTGACCCATCAAAGACGGAAGTAGTACCTGAGGCTACAACCGGAACATTCGATTATAGTATCGGAAACTCAGGATGGTCTTTCATTGATGGAGATACCATTAAGGACTCTGCAACTGGAGATCGTGTAAGACTACGGGACATTGACTTAGCTGAAACCTCTAAGGTTCTTAAAGAGAAAGGTTACGTAGTCGGTGAGGGTGCTGGGCAAGTAAGCAAAGACATGGTGTCTGCTCTTGCTAACAAGTATGGATACACTACTGTAAAAGCATCTAAGGAAAAAGATAGATACGGTCGAGCTATTGGTGATCTAGTAGACGAGGACGGTAGGTCTTTCACAGACTTCCTAATCTCTGGTGGTATCGCTAGGCCTACCTTCATAGGTGACTCACGGGAAACCCTTAGTGACGATAGCTACTCAAGGTCGTTGTACGGTGATGGCCTAAGGGCCCTAAGAAAAGACATTGTACCTAAGACAGACTACGAGTTTGCTGCTGAACTAATTAAAGTAGCAGGCTTGTCTCCTACTAATGGTGTGCCTATTGCAAAACTACAGGCTCTTAACGAGCAAGAGTACTCAGCATTTCCTGAGATATTCTCTGATGTTTTAATTAGAAACACCAACGCAACACTAGACAACCGATCTAAAACACCACTGTCTGACACTTGGGATTCATCCCTGACTATGGTAGGTAACTCTTTTAAGATGGTTGGTGCTGCACTGGCAGATGTAGTTGGAGCTACAGACACTAGAGCGTGGCTTACTGGTCAAGTAGAGCAGAGTAAAACTGAGATGGAAGGTCAGGCTAAGGTACGCTTAGACTATAAGGATGTAAACTGGGGCTCTATTGGTGAAGTAGGAGAGTTCATAGGGTCTAACCTTGTGATGTCTATACCCTTCATGGGAGTCACTATGGCTTCTATGGTTACTGCACCTTTAACTTTCGGAGCTAGCCTTACTATCCCTGTTGCTATGTACTCTGGTCTTATACTTGATGAGATGCCCGGTAACATACAGGATAAGAACTATGGCGTAGCTGTAGTTGGTGGTGCTATCGCAGCCTCTCTGGATCGTTTAGGCCTTAGGGGAGCTTTAGGGGGCTTTAACAGCCAGCATTTCTTAACTGGTGAGTCTAAGCAGGTAGCTATTGATGCCCTTATGAACGCTACTGGTGATCCGTTGGCACGAGCTGCTGCTACTTTAGGCAAAGAGGCAGGTAATGCTGCTACTGTAGGCTTAAGTAAGGCTCAAGCTGAAGAAGTATTGACACGTTTAACTAAACGAGAGCTAGCTAGTTATGCTAAAGATGCTGGAGAGTTTGCATCTAAGCAATATGCTAAAGGTCACATACTAAAAGAGCTTACAAAGAGACTTACCGCTGGTGCAGCCTTTGAAGGAAGCACTGAGATGCTGCAGGAACTTACTCAGTACACTGCTGCTGTCATTGGTTCTGAGAAAACTTGGGATTACGAAGAGTTAGAGAGCCGATTAGCCAGTGCTTTAGTTGCTGGTGGTACATTAGGTGGTGCTTTCTCTGTACCTACTACTGTTTTTAAAGCAGGTCAATGGTATGACGCTGGTATATCTAAGTCTGACTACGATGGTAGGTTTGATGACGCTACTGTAGGTTACAAAGCTGAAGCTAGAGCAGAGAACAAGACTAAGAATAACGTAGACGAAGTTCCTGACTTAGATGAGGTCATGCAGAATGCTTGGGACTCTGCTAATGGTAATGTAGACGAGGGTGCAAGTGCACCTGATAAAGCTAGAGCAAAGTCTAGAGCTCAAAGACTAAGAGATGACCCTGATGCTGGTCAACGTAGGACAGAGTCTGCTCAAGGACGTAAAGATGCTAAGACTACCCGTGAATCCCTAAAGGATGCACTGACTAATCCTATGGCTCTGCTACGTACAGCACTAGATACTAGGATGAACACTGAATTACTCAATCAAAGCAAGACTGCTCGTGTTATATACGATATGTTTGGCGGTAGGAAGAACAAGACACATGGTGGTGTTGACTTTCATACTGATAAAGTAATTAACTACATTAACTTTGAGAATAAGCTAAGACCTATGCAAGAAGTCCTTGCATCTTTTAAGGTTAAGGCTAGCAGGTATGGTGCACGGAAGACAGAAGTATCAGCTTTGGTTAACTCTTTCTACTTAGAACACATTGCCCCTATAACTAGGGTTAACAAGGACGGATCTAAGCGTACTAACGAAGAGTGGATGACTGGCGATCAAGTTATTGCTGCTATTGATTGGGATAATTTATCTAACCCAAACTTTACTGAGAACTCTGACTCTCTTAAGATGTTAATCAGTGAGTTGTACACTGTGGATAACACTATGTACACTGATATAGTTGGTAGACAGAAGCAAGCAGGTAACCCTAACATACTTGGTGCTCTTCAGGATCACATCTTTAGAAGCAAAGGGTTCCTAAAGGAAGTCATAGCTAAGGATAAGGATGAGTTTGTTAACTTGCTTGTAAGACATAAGCGTATGGACAGGGATGATGCTGTCTCAGTAACTGATGCTATCATTGATAACCCAGAGATAAATACTTTAGACGAAGCATTCGATTTAACTCGTGGTGGTCTGTACCCTAAGGGCCATAAGAGAAGATCGTTAGACATTTCAGATACCCCTGCCTTTGACAAGTTCTTAGAGCAAGACATCTTTAATAATCTTGAGTATTCTATGAAGTCCTCTGCTAGGTATATGACTACTACTAAGTTTCTTGGTAAGAACAATATGCTAGTTACATCTATGCTTAATGATGTATACAATGAGATCCGAGGGGATGCTGAGGTTGGATCACCTGCTGAGCTTAACGCTCGTGAAACAGTAGAAGATCTTACCCTTGCGCTAAGTGACCTTATTAACGCTGACTCTGGTAACTACAAGCGTATCCAAAGCGATGCTGTTCGTGGTGCCCAGAAGTTCTTAACACTGACTGGTGTACTAACTATGTTACCGTTGGCTGCTATCTCTTCTACCGTAGAGTTGGCACTTACAGTAAAAGGAAGTTCACTACAGAATCTACATAAGAACGTAGGGTCTTTTGGTCTACTGTTAGGTAGAGAAATGTTTGAGTACTTTGCAGAAGTAGGTAGGATTACAGGAGTAACCCCTACACGTAGTAACTTTGATACTCAGATTAAGTCTCGTAGTGATAGGAAGTCTGCTGACCCACGGTTTGTGGGTATAGATGATCCTAGAGGTAACTTAAGTCGTGGTGGATTCTTATCCCAGAAGACTGGTGCTGCTGTTCTAGTTGGTGTATCTGAAACTAATCAGATGACTCAGGCTATAATGGACTCCTTCTTTAAGATCATTGGTCTCCAAGGTATAACTAACTTAACAAGAAGCATACGTTCATCTATGTACAATGACTTCTTGATTGAGAACTTAGATGTACTTCACAACAGCCAAGGTACAATTACTAACGAAGCAGCGGAAGCTCGTAAGATGTTAGAGTACATGGGTATCCCTGTAGATAAGATGCTTAATCTTTCTAGTAGACTGTTAGAAAATAAACAGGTTGACATAGAGTCTTTAGGGCCAAGGGAGCTAGCCTTCTTTAAACAGCAACAAGCTGAGCTACAGGTTGAGTGGGAGAGACAGTTTGACAATGGTTTCATAAGCTATGTCAACGCCTCAGTGCCTATGCCTACAGCTATGGGAAGACCTTTGTTCTACAGTGATCCACACCTAGCTTTGTTTACTCAGTTTCAGGGTTTCATATCCCAGTTTACTGCTAATCATATACCAGCTTTGTGGGATACAGTTAAGAATGCTACCCCCGGAATGAAGTACTCTGCCTTTGCATCAATCATAACTATGCTTATGCTAGGCTATGCTTCACAACATTTGAAAGACCTTATTAAGTTTGGAGAAGGATCACCTTACTTAAGTGATGAAGAGAAATACCTAAGAGCCCTGTATTCTACAGGTCTGTTGGGCACCACTGAAAGAATCATTAGCAGTGATCTACTGTTCCCTCTCTATGAAAACAGAAGTGATAGTGCACTTGGTTCTATGTGGAACATTGTGTCAGGAGAAGCCCCTGCATCTAATATAGTTAAAAACGTATACGGCTTTGGACAGGGTATCTTAGAAGATGACGCAAGAAAGACACTTAAATCTAGTGTTGGGTTAACACCCTTCTCTTTCTTAAAGCATCGGATGTATGATACCGCTGTAGATAATGGTTGGATAACAGGAGAATAAACAATGGCGATTACGTCAGCTAACGCAGTGATAGGTGCTCAACCTACGGCTGCTGAAACAGAAGCAAGTAAACAAGAGTCGCTTCTCAGGTTACAGGAAGAGCTTTCTCAACAAGCTCAAGGTGGTAACGAGGCTCTTCAAGGAATAGAGGAACAGTTCGGCCCATTGGAAGGGCCTCAAGGAGTACAAGGCGAAGGTGAGTATACCCGAGAAGACTTGATACAACTTGGTATCATAGATGAAACTGATATGGTTGCTGAGGGGTCTCAACTAGAGACTCCTGTTTCAGACTTAGGTCTGGCAGAAGCCACTGTACTACCTGCGCAAGCTGACGTAGGCTCTCAGGGTGTTGGCTCTGTGGTTGAGGAAGGCAGCAATGTCTTTGTTGATCAAGCTGAGACACCCCTTGAGGTTCAACAACGGGAACAGGAAAGAGTCCCCGGCCCATTAGAAAGAATGGGTATCGCCACTAGCTTCTCTAATGCAGCAAATGTCTTAGGGCATGAGCTTACAGAAAGAGTTAGGTTTAAAACAAGGGACTCTCAGAACAGGGATGTTATTGGTCTAAGCATTAAGGATACCCTCAAGCTTAACCCTGATGAGGAAGTTACTGCTGAGGCTATCGAACAGATGCAGACTCAGGATGATGTAGCCCCTAATGTTTTCAAGGACAATCCTGACTTAAAGCTAAGTATGTCTAACTTATTGATGCACCCTAAGATCCTTGGGGTTGGTAAGCTAGATGCTAAGTTCGAACGTGATACAGCTCAGGCTTATGTAGATGGTGAGGCAGACTTCGAGGAAATATCTTACGCAAGGACAGCTAAAGTAGACCCACGGTTTGACCTAATACAAATGGCAGTGATAGAGCCTTGGCTTCTAAGCATGTCTCAAGCTAACAATGACGATGGTTCACCTCTAAGTGCTGCTGCTCAAGCAGACATAGATGAGTTGCAAGGTTATCAAGCCGGAGATTCTAAGTTTGACACATCGATTAGAGGTGTGGGTGAGGCTATCTTTAAGGATTTTCGTAGGGCTAAGTCTGAGATGGAAGGTTTGGAAACAGATTCTTACGTAGCTGACTACCAGAACCTAACACCTGAGGCTTTTGAAATGATTGGTAAGATTTTCCTTGCTGATTATCAAATGAGTTTCCCGGATATAGTTACTCATTCTCCGGGCGGTATTGATGAAGCTGGTAATATTTTACCACCTACTTTGTCTTTGACTAAGCTAGGATTTCAAATACTGTCAAGAGATGTTAGGAAGTATAAACCTTTTAATCCGAGGATGAAGCCACTTCTATCTCCCCCTGCTACAGGTCAACCTATGTATGAGGGATCTACTTATACTAGGTCTAGCACAGGATCTATACCTAACCCTAAGTCTGTTAGCGCCGATGATGCTATATTTAGTTACAGTCAAGTACCTAATTACTTTGAACCGAGACGATCTAAGATCGCAATCTTGTTAGGCTCTGCTGCTATGGGTCAGGCCGCTATGGGTGCTAATAGTAACCCTTTGCTTGATATGTTTGACATAGGTGATGAAAGGAAAGCTTCTATTGCAAAGATAGCAGAAAATGAAAATGCTAGGGGTCTTGTACTTCAGGCTAAGCTAGATAAAGCTCTGCTTGTTCAACCTTCGAGTCCTGCTTATTATCGTACTGTGTTTTTAATAGAGAAACTACAGCAAGATATAGAGATATCTAAGTTGCAAGAAGCTAAGTTTAGAACTCCAGAGTTCCAACAGCAACAGTATTACATGCATGCTAACAAAGCCCTTGAGGTTCTTACGAGCTTATCTGTGTATGACAATAAACCTTTTTACTTTACATACTTTAAACAAAGAGTTACTCAAAGGATAACACCACACTCTTCGCTATCACCAGTTAACAACCATCTTGTTCGTAATATTATTGGCAGTGGTAAGATGATCGAGGTCATCCCTAACAGCCGTAGCAGAGAAGAGAGTAACTGGTTGGCTACTATGTCTGCTTTGTTCTATGACGGAGGTGGTCTTGTAAGGGCTGATGCTATAGATCAAGCTGCGGGTAACATACGTACACAGTCTGAGGCCCATAAGAGACTAGTTAGAATTGGCAAGAAGATCAACGAGGCCCTTCAGGCTTACGATGACAAGCCAGCACGATTAGCTTTGTCTCAGATTATGGTAAACAGTAATGGTATTTCAGGTGTAGACAAGCTACCTACTAGAGTACCAGCAGCTTTATCTTCTGACCCTGAGGTTGTAGACTTCATACAAGGTTTGTCTAATAACAAGAAAGCACACAAGCATGCTATACAAATGATAGATGCTGTTATTGATATAGCTAACTATGATGCAGCTATGAAAGCAGGTAAGTCTTTTAGATCTGCTGTTAACTATATGGAAATCGATGGCATCTCTAATGGATTAGCTACTATGTTCAGCATACTAGGCCTTAAAGAGAAGTTGTATCGGGTTGGTTTGTTCCGTGCTGAGAATGCTAGTAAGATACTTGCAGCTTATTCTGACATAGAAGGCTTTGAAGCTTACGAAGGTGATATAAGAAAGACCCTCAGTAATAACTTAGAGACTTTACTTGACAGTGAGTTCAGTGGTTACATGCTTACTGACAAAGCGTTCATGGATAAGTACAGCTATGACGAAACTATGTTAGATAATGTAAGAGAACTATTTCAGTTGTCTTTAAAGAACAAGGCAGACTTCCTTAAGAAACCTTTAATGACTTTTGCTTATGGTCAAGAGATGGATAACTTAATAGGTTCTGTCTGGGATACTTTACTTAGTGATCCTACTCTTAAGCAAGCGGCTGAGTCATTCCCCGGTGGGCTTAACAACGCTGCTATGTTACTAAACGATATAAGGGGTGTTGCAGTTGAAGCTACCTTAGGGCCTGAGCTTGTAGAGTTTGCTGCTTTGCTTAAGGATTCTGTTGATGCGTCTACTATGTTTAACAGAATAGTTACTTTCCCAAGCCCAAGTGGCGGTAAGACTACGTTAGGTGGTATGGAGAAAGTATACGACACTGAGAGTTTCAAGAGGGGTATGATAACTCCATTTGAAAATGGTAAGAGGCTTGACAGTAAAACTATAGCAGGTAATCGTAAGGTAAACAAAGGAATACAAGATAGTATTTCAAGAGCTGAAGCTGAAGGTAACTTAGTCAGAGCTGATGCACTAAGGAAACAGCTTAAGTCAGTTGATCAAAGGATTCAAACTACTTCTGCTAACCCACAGCTAACCCCTTATGCTGCAAAGGGTGGTATCTTAGGTGGTAAAGCAAGGGGATCTTCCTTAGCTACACTTGCTCAGTCTTTTGATGCAATGAACATGATTATGTTGGCATCTGGTAAGAACTGGACTAAGCTTACACAAGGTAATAATATGCCTTGGCTATCTCCTATCTATGACGCTGTTGTTACAGACTTAAGTCAAGGTGATATTGTAGAACAGATGTTAAATGATGATTGGTTTGATCAAACTAATAACTCTACTGTTCTTAAGGATATCAAGGATGTAGTTACAGGTAACATCCACCATGGCTTTAAGGAGTTTAAAAGACGAGGGGAACAGGCAGGTAAAGAGTTGATAATGGAAGATGAACACAACAACACTGTTGAGTTTGTTAGGAATCAACTTAATTACTTAGATGTTGCCGGGCCACTTAAGGAAGAAGCTGAACGTTTAGCTGCTAGGTTAACGCCACATCAGTACAAAGGTCTTAAGATAGAGACACCTAACCCTTACAGAAACTATGCTACCTTAGCAGAGGCTATGTCTTTCTTAATGAAGTGGAAGTTTGGTTCAGTTGTAAAGGATCTTGCAAGGCTTGATAGAGATTCTGCTGAAAGGAGAAGGGGAGTAGCTAAGCATATGAAAGATGCACACTACCAGTACGTTTCCGCAGCTAGCGGAGAAGGTAAGGCAAGAGGTATCTATCAGTTTGCTATGGATGATCCTAAGTTTAAAACAACATTACAATAAAAAAAAGGAGCCCGTTAGGGCTCCCATATAGTAGTACTTTGGGCCCCTTAATTGGGGCCCTTTTTTAATAACCTTTATCCTTTAGGATAGGGTTAGCATGGCTGACTGTAGCCCTTGCTTTCTTAGCTAGAGCATTAGCCATTTCATTTGCTTTATCATGATCAACCCCCTTGGCTATATAGCCTGCGTAGTTCTCAGCAGAGACATGCTCAATGATAGCTTCGTTGATAGCTGGTGTGTACGCAAGGGCAGGGTTAAGACCTAGCTCCTCTACATACTCCATATCATCTATCCCTTCGTGCCTCATAATGTTGTACGATTCTTTCTTCATGTTAGTCATTGTTATTCATCCTTAACGAATATGCCGTCAACCATTCGTCCAGTTCGTTTACTGATAACCTCGAAAGCTTCATCGAGGCACTCGTATAAATTAGTATTCCACATACGTGTCTGCATGATAAGAGTAACAAGTATGTCACCAATGGCATCTATTGCCTCCGTTCTATCGTCACCATGGATAGCATCAGCTAACTCGATGACCTCTTCTTCCGTTTTAATAAGTTGTTTAATCCTACGGAAAGTATCTGGTGCTGCGCTGGTAAGTATACCTTTGCTGTACCCCCAGTCCACTACCTTGTTCTCCAAGTCTTCTACAATTTGAAACTCATTTACTTTATCCATTAATCATTTGCCTCTAAAGAACCTAATGATACCATATTTGCATACAGTGTCAAGGCACCAATCATAACTAGGTTAGGTACCTTACCGTTGTAACTTTCTAACAAATCACCTAGGTCTTCTATAAGTTTCTTTTCTGTTTCGAAGTGAGCTTCTGTTAGTAAGGGCGTACTAGTGTCCGTGACACCGGGCATTTTAATTATCATTATTAATCCTTATTTAATTAAGAAAAGAAATAGTCAGAGCTTATGACTTCTTCTATTTTTAGATCACCTAGATCTGGTTGTTTAACACAGTAACCTGTACGATCCTCAAGGATCATAGACTCTATGCGATTAAAGAAGTTACTTACATTATACATCATAGCAAACTGCCACTTAGTATGCTCAAGTAATCTCTCAACGTCACACGCATGTGTAGAGAAGGAATCATGTACTGCCCCAAAGCTTCCGGGGAATGACTCGATTACCTTAGCCATGTGTGCTGCATCCATTGAGTGTACAAAGTTAGGTGAACATCCAGATGCAAAAGACCTACGGCATGGGATAGGCTTACCTTCTCTGGTAAGTACAGGCACCTTGATGCTATGCCCTATCTGCCCTAAGCCCCTGATAGTACCCCTTAGTGTCAGGTTCTTTTGCTTCCATACCTCATACAACACAGGGAATCCTGATGGTGTAGTCCACGATAGACAAGTCTGTCCACTCTCTAGTGAGTAGTCAGTTATCTTTTGTAAGAACTTCATGGTCTTTAAGGGCCCAACACAAGTATCATTGATAGCAAGAATTAGATTCTTAGACAGCTTGTCGCAGTCATCTTTGCTTATCTTGTACTTCTTATTGTATCCCTCAGTCTTACAATCATAGAACATATTTTCTGCTATCTTACGTTGACCTGCAGAGTAAGCTCTAGTCATAGACCCACGCTTGGCTATTCCTTTACGTATTGCTTTCATTGGCATAGACCTACCCTCAAACCACTCAGGCATTCTAACTATCAATCGCTTAGCTACTTCTACATAGAAATCCTTTTGTATTAGCTGAGGTACTATGGAGACTAACGCCCCTGCTTGACTGTCTTTAGACATAGCAGCTAGGTGTTGCCATCCATTGTTACTTCCATCTACAGGTATGGGTAGACAAGACTCGTATACCCCTTCAGATTCTACATATCCCTTAAGATCAAGACAGCAAGCTAGTAGTGATACTGGTTTCTCTGCTTCCATCCTGAAGTTCATTAGGGTTGCATCGTTTATCAGTCCCTTCTGATGATGTACTGTCCAGTGTGCTCTGTCTCTTAATGTCATTTTGTCTACTGAAATAGTATCCAATCCTTCTTCTGCTAAGTGCTGCTTGTAGTCTTCTGTTAACCATGATTGTTTATCTAAGTCCTCTATCGTATACGACTGGTTGTAAGAACATGCAGTGTGTACACATAACCAAAAGAATCCTTTGTCATCCATAGGTTTACTTACGCCAAACTGAAAGAGACCTTTGGCTAAGTCAGAACCTTGGTAGTTTAAGAATGGTTCAGTGTAGTACACTCGCCCCCTGTAGTCACACTCTACCGCTTGGTAGAAAGTTTCGTCTCCTATAGCCCTTGCTTTGTTTAAGATAAACTTCATCTCTATTCTTTTAGACCTACCTTTGTCTGTCTTATCTTTCATATCTAAGAACTTAGTGACGTTATCTCTGAGAGCTTTAACAAGGTCTACGTTAAGGTGCCAAGCAGACGCTTGCAGCTTGTCTAGAGCTTTCACAAAGGGTTGGTCAAGGCACTGGTTAAAGTCCCTCTCCGAGGTCATACGTTTGATATACGGCCTCTTGGTTATCGGGTTTCTTAACCCAATTATCTTAGGGAATTTCTTAAAGCTAGTACCACTCAGTGTAGCCTTATCAAACTCTGGAGGTATCTCACCTAAGTCTTCCCACTTCTCTGTTAAGAATATTACATACGGTGCTCGGTAACCTTCGTACTCTCTCTCGATCTCAAGGTACTTAAGTTGTAGTAAGGCTTCGACAAACAGATCACCAACTGAGAATAACTCTGTATAGGTACTGTTCCTGATCCCTATCCTAGAGACCACAGATAAACCTATTGATGTTGATGTTGCTGTTAACTTGAAGCTTCTACTACTAGCGTTACGGGATCTAAGGAACAAGCTTTGAGCTGCCTGTACTGCACAGATAACAAGCTCTTCGTATTCTATACCGTAATCCATATGCCTGTTTAAGAGTTCGATACCCGAGTGATTCCTACCTCGGGCACCTTCTCTATTGCTTCTTATGTACTGAGCTACAGCATGTATAGCGTTAGCCATTTACACTCCTGCTTTGTAGTCTAAGAAATCTATCTGACCCTTCAGACGTTTAGTCTTCTGGTCATAGTATGCTGAACCACAATCACCTGTAAGCCCTGTAAATCTAGACTTCAGTACTCTAAGGTGTATGGTATTTCTTTCATCTTCGTTCTCTGCTATTAGGTTGCGAGCAAACGTTACAATATCAAAGCTGATTTGTTTGATTGAACCTGAACCTTTGATGTCATCGATAGAAGCAAGGTGCCCTTCTTCAAAGGACTTACCTTGAGACTTACGTAGGTGGGATATGATACCCAACCAGACATTATGTTTCTTAACAATCTTTAACAAGTCAGACATGATAGTATCGATAGCTTCGTTACCTGTCTTACCGTTAGTGCCTTCTGACACTGCAATAGTAATGTGATCAAGCACCAAGTGCTTACATCCTAATAGACACAAGTTCTCTATTTGATCTATAAGAGAAGAATCAGATACAGCGCCGTTATGATCAAGGAGAATGATACGGTTATCTCCAAATACATCATCAAATGCTTTTCGCTCCTGCTCTTCGGTTGGTTCTTCCGGTACAAACATTTGAATAAACTTCTGGGCTGAGTCACCAATAGATTCTTCTAGTGATATCACCCCTATGTTATCTTCTGTTTCTTCCTTCAGTTGTAAAATAATTTCTTTAATCATAGTGGACTTGCCTGACCCAGTACCTGAGGTGAACAATGTTATCTCACCATGTCTCATACCACCTAGCTTGTCATTCAAACCACTAAGACAACTAGGGTATGGCACTGATTCAACTGTCTTGCGCTTAACATACTCTTCCCATATGGCTTCGCCTCGTACTACTGCAGCCGGTGTGTATGGCTGAGCAGACCAGAACGCACTTACTAATGCCTTAGGCCCATGTTTAATTAAAGTTTCGCATGGATCATTTTCAGGTAGACTAGCTACCTTTACCTTATCCCAGCCAATGATCTTAGCTGCATTCTCTACTGCCTTCTCTCCTGCATCATCTTGATCAAACATCAATACAACTGTATCGAATGTTCTTATCCACTCACGATTCTTTATGAGGGGATTGAGGTTGCTTGAAGAAGGTAGGGATACCACGGGATATATTGTATTCCCGTTTGATAGATTTGATTGAGCCACTGCCATAGCATCTAGCTCACCCTCTGTGATAGTCAGTGATCTCCCACCTTGGGTGAAAGTTGATTGACCAAACAGATCAATGTCAGAGAAGTCTCCCTTAACTCTGAAGTCTTTAGGTAAGTTACGAATCTTGTACGCAACTATCTTATTCTTCTTAGTGTATGGGTAGTAGTGGGACTCGATAGTCCCGTCAGCATTATATGAAACCCTCATACCAAAGTGGGCTGCAACCTGCTTAGTTATACCTCTTTCCTGTACACCTCTTGTGTCGTAGGAAGTAATAGTTGATAAGTCTTCAACTTGTTTTGGTGCATGTGATTCTTGCATGGTATATTCTCTTTCATTTTCGAATGTAGTTTTCTTACACTGGAAGCATGTACCAATCCCATTGGAGTACATACCTACCGCATCAGAAGAACCACAGTGTTTGCATGGCATATGTTTTACAAATCTATCTTTGGTTTTCATTAAGACCACCGTTCCTCTTTAAGATTCTTTACTAGCCTTCTCTTGGCTTGTGACAACTTCTTCCTCTGAATCCTTGAGGCTTTCTTGACTTTCCCGTTCTTCTCTAATTCCAAAGGCGATACCTTGGAGTCGCTCTCTTGTTCGCTCATTAACTTCTTCCTTAGGGATAAACTTAATTGCTCCTATCTGTCTGTTTAAAAAGACAGGAGTACCATCGGTATACTTCTGAGTAAGCACATCAAGTTCCCATTGAACCTTGACCTCACCTGCTGACAAGCCACCTTTAGTTTCAAACAATTGTAGTATCTCAAACTTAAAGTTATCGCTACCGTAGTCTAGTATCATCTTGTTAATATGTTTAGATGAACTGCTATAAGTTTTCCAGTTAGACACAGTCCTGTCTTTACCCTTGCGGTACATATGGAATTGCTTACGACCTATGTACCTCTTAGGTTCTTCAGGGTGTGTGCATGTAATCAGGTATATAAACCCGAAGTAACTATCAGGATCAAAGGGAGAACCTCCGTACTCCCAATGCCCTAAGTTTTGTTTAGTCATCTAAGTCTACCCTCTCCATACACTTCTTCAATAGTCAGTGCCTTGAAACCGTCAAATGATCTACGCATATAGATTAGGTTGAAGCAGAGTTGAAGCTTTTCCTTCCAGTCTCTTGGGTGTTTCTCCCTCCAAGACTTCCTAACTACATCCAGCATATCGTCCTTACTTACGTTAGCTAACAGTTTCTCTGCAGTCTTAGGGCCTACACCTCTAAGACCCTGTATGTTATCAGAAGAATCACCAGTTAGCAACTGCTTACACAGTAGGTAGTGGCCTTTCTCTTCGTCAACATGATACATACTTTTCTTGTTAAAGTTGTAGTGCCAACCCGGAACCATATCAATATCTTTATCAACGTGGGATATGACGAATGAGTCGCCTGCTTCTTCTGCTTCGGTAGCCCAGATAGAAACCAAGTCATCTGCCTCACACCCATGCGCTTGGACACATCCAGTATCCCAGCAGTATTGATACAAGTTATTAAGGTTTTGTTTAACCCGAGGATCCATTTCAGTCTTACTACGGTTAGCTTTGTAATCATCAGCCATGTCATGACGGAAGTTACCCTTACCTTTCACAGCTACATAACCTTTCGCTGAGTTAGTATCTCTCATTACAGCTAGTAGTGCTAGGTCTAAGGTGCTTTGTGCTTGAGCATCTGAGTCGGTGGTGTACGCTATTCTGTACAGCATCGAGTCCCCGTCTATAAAACATTTGTCAAACTCAAACTTCTCTTCGTGATCATCAGTGAACGTCAGCATAGCTGTCTCCTATTTGTCCATCACCATCCATACACATAACACCTACACTCTTAGGTGCTTCTCTAAAAGCTTCAACACAGATTTCTTTAACTGCTTCTGCATCGCTTTCTTTAGCTACGAATGCAACCTCGTCATGATAGAACAAGACTGGGTAAGCATCGAGGTTAAGTTCTTTAATCTTCTTGTACGCATACACAAGTGCAGCCTTACAAGTAATACCTTCTAGAGTTTGCAGTAAGTAGTTAAGTGTCTGGTGCTCGGAAGCTACCATAACCCTACGACCATCAGCCCCCATGATAAAGCCCTGACCTGTCTTCATCATAGACATTCTGAACTCATCTTCCAAAGTATCCTTAAGAACCTTAAGCCCCGGCAAGGTAGCCTTAAAGGTAGCATCAGCTTCCTTACCAATCTTAGCAGACTTCTTCCCAGAGATAGCTTCCCCTAGCTTAGCAGGCCCAGCCCCGAATAGGTAGGCATAGATGAATGTCTTAGCCTGTGGTCTACTGATACCTAAGATGTCAGCATTGCGTTGATGAACATCACCGTTAATAACTTCATTGGTAAACTTATCGTCACCGATGTAGTGACATAGACCTCTGAACTGATTACCTGCGGAGTCAGCACCAACAACCTTACTTCCTTTCTCACATGTCAGTAGGCTACGCATCTCTTTACCATAGGGTGCATAGACCCCCGGTATGTTTACGATAGTCCTATGTCTACATCTAAAAGAAGGAGTGCCAATGGTAAACATACTGCCATGCAACCTACCATCATTGAACTTCTCTTCGTCATTGACTGAAGCTATCCACCCTTCAACAGTAGCTAATCTATTGCGTAGCATGTAGTAGTCACTGATGTATGTACCTATCTCACCCAAGGGTTTCAAGGAACTATCAGTAAGCTTAGGGCTTTGCTTTATCCATGTACCGTTGATCTTCTTAACAGTCCAGTCATCAGGCTTCCATCCTTTATCTAGTAAGAACTTCTTAACCTCATCCATCTGACCAAGCTTAACTTCCTTAAACTCTACACGAGTATAGGGGCCTGCGATGTTACCATCAGATGCCTTGATGTCCTCAGCTAATTCGAACCAATCAATTACACGTTTGTAGTAAGACCCATCCTTCTTAATTATCTGATCGACCTCACGGTTACCACGCATGACAGCTACAGTACCAAGCTGAGGGTTGAGCACATCTTCAATGTGTTCCATACGATCTAGTATCTCTTCGTATAAACTCTCAGCCTTACGCATGTTAAACTTCCATCCGTTCTCAGTGATCTCTGCATTCACTAATGCAAAGTCATGCTCTAGTTCAAGAGCCTGTAGGAACATAGGGTTCTGCTTCATTAAGATAGAAGCTTCCTTAGATACACGTTGGTATACCTTAAGGTTAAGCTCAACATCTCGTATGCAGTACGTTAGCATCTCATCACTGTAACAAGACCAGTCCTCATGATCACCTTTAGGGTACTCAAAGAAACCACCCCATCCTTTAAGACCATGCAGGTGACCACGTTGGTACTTGCATAGCTGAGACATAAGGAATGTATCCCATATCTTAGTGCTATCAGATGGTGCCCACCCTAGTAGTCTCTTCATTACAGGTAAGTCAAACCCAATAACGTTGTGGCCTGCTATGATCTTAGCATTGCTAAGCCTATCAAGACCTTCAGTTAGTGGGGGTAGCTTATCATTGTAATCAGAATAAGAGTAGACTTCCTCTGTTGTTATGTCTTGCATGACTAGCATCCAGATCTTATCAGGGAATAGGCCATTGGTTTCTATGTCAAATATATACTTACTCATCTTGTATCCTCTGCGAGAAGTTTAATGACTATACTCAGGTCGTTATGTTAGATTAGAAAGTTACTTCGCAAGCTCCACCTGCACAAGCAGCCTCACCACTGAGGTTTGTCTTGTCTTCTACTTCTTTCACTTGAGTTAGATCGATACCTGTAAGTGCAGACTCCATGATACGGTAACGCTCTTCGGAGATGTCTTCGAAGGGTGCTTGCACATAGGTGCCACCGTTGTATGGTAGTACTGCGATACCATTAAAGGTGTATCGGTTTTTCCACATCCACTCACCAGCCAGCTCCCACTCATCATCCTTAACAGAGATAGTACATGATACATTGTGAGAGTTCTGCCCTTCGATGTGACCCGGAGCTACCCATTCTACATTGTACTTACGTACTCTGTCAAGCAATTCAACTGGACTCTCTGTCCTTAGGATAGAGTTAGGTGGTGCTGCCTGCGGTATCTCAATCACTGCTTGTTCTTGTGGATTAAAGTACTCGTCTTCCACCAACTCAGGATGGTTCTCAGCAAAGTACTGATAGAGTGCTTCGTTCTTACCAACCCGTTGCCTACGGATATAGTAATCGTTATGCCAAGCATGAATACCACTACTGCTACCGAGCACACAAGAACTAGTGCCACTAGGCTTAACCGTGGTACATCTCGCAGCTGAATTAATTCCCAACAGCTTAGCCACTCTTTTGTTTTCGTTAACAACTTCAAGTGCCGCTTCCTCTAAGTTAAACTTAAGTACAGCACCAGACCCAATGCCTGTTTGGCCTACACCAATGAGTGCATCTCGTTGACAAGTCTCTTGCCATTCAGGTCGTAGGTAATGGAAGTCTGTGTACCCTGCTTGCAACGTACCAATTAGAGAAGCTGCTCGTGCTCTACTGTTCAAGTCTTCTTGTGATGTAACATTAGAAGCATTGAGTTCAGTGAGGTTACACATTTGGTATGGACGTAAGCCAATCTCACAGCAAGGGTTAGTGCCCCAGTCTTTATCATTAGTAAAGTAAATCCCCGGCTCACCTGAACCTGATAGCTCTACACGTTTCCATAGCTTCTCGAAAGCTTCCTTAGTAATCTTATGTCTAAGCATTACTGCTGAGTTGTTAGACCTAGCACGTTGAGGGTTCTCTTCCCACCAGTTACCAGCTTTACAAGCAAGCATGTCTGCGTCATCCATAGAGAACAAGGAGATCATAGCTGCCCTACGTATACCACCTGTAAGCACAGCATCAGCGATGAAGCACATCATGTCATGGACTTCTAGTGCAGTAAGCTTACGACCAATAGCCTCATCAAGTGTAGACCTGAGCTTGTGTATGCAATCCTTAAGAGGCTGAGGCCCCGGTGCTTTACCACCAGTAGTGATAAGCATAGCACCCTTAGGTCGGATGTCACGGTAGTCAAACTCTACATCCATAGTGCCGTTAAAGTAGGACTCACATAGAACCTTGACTGCATCAGCCCACCCTTCAATGTTATCTGACACAAGGAACCTACGCTTGCGTACCTTAGGCCCTGATACTTCAGGTAGTTTACGAGTGTGATGACGTTGCACTGAGTAACCCACACCAGTACCACCAAGTAGTAGGAACATAGTCTCTGCAAAAGATTCTATACTTTCTACTGGTAGGTAGGCACAGTTATATATTCGGTTAGGTGCCAGCTCGATAGGTGTGCCACCAAATTGCAAGGCTCTCATAGAAGGTAGTACTTTCTTATCATAGACAAACTTATATGCAGACTCAATCTCGTCTACCATAGTAGGGTACTTACGCATATGCATTTCTTTGTTACGTGTTACTAGCTCATCCCAAGTTTCCCTACGCTCCAACTCAGGTATGTACTTTGCATACTTGCTGAAGACAGTTATGTCTGATAGGATTTTGTTAGATGTGTTCATTCTCTTCCCTTCTTTAGATATGTTCTTATACGATTAAGAGCACCGAAGTCATCCTTCAGTCCACCTAATGTTCTATTGCATGAGTGGCATAGCCACCCTCTAAACTTACTGGTCAAGTGATCATGATCCAAAGCCCAAGGGGATTTGTTTACACCACCACAACCTGCAGCTTCCCCTTCGTTTCTTAAACAGATAGGACACTCGTAGCCATCAGGAGGTGTACCCATTTCTTTATGAAGTGCATCCCTTACCTTAGACACAGACCTTACGCACAGCCTACAAGATGTCTTACGATACCCTCTGCCGCTTTCCATAGAGAACTCAGTCTCATCTTTCTTAACTCTGCACTTAGTACATGTCTTATATGCTATGTCTACTAGCACAGCATCATCCTTAGCTACAAAGTTTATGTAACCTGCAGGTTCTTTAGACATATATTCATTAGACTCTACAGATATTAAGGGTACTGTCTGTCCAACAAGAGAACTGTACCACTTGTGACTATCATTACATTTAATTATCTTTATCTTCTGCATCTTTATCCTCACCTTTTAGGAGCCCGGAGGGCTCTACTGCTTTCTTAGGTTTGTCTTTCTTACCGAAGATAGCATCCCATGATTTAGAGTACGCTTCTTTTTCTTTCATAGGCCGTGGCCTTGAACCCTTACCGGACATAGCTAATCCTTTTTATCTAACATGTTTTCTATTAGTGTTGCGTAACCGGAGATGTCATGCCAGCTATCAGCGTAGTTAGGATCACCATTAATAATACGGGCAACCTTGTGCTGTATCATTTCAATTGATTCTTGCTGAGCTTCATTGAGATTGCACCAACCAGAGTGACCTCTCATTGCATGCTTTAATCTTTGACACAGTTCACTCTGGGTTTCAAAGGATCCGTACCTGTTACCACGTTGTATCAGTGTGCTTTGTTTATCAGTGGGTTGCATTTTTAGCCTTCTCCTCTAATGATTGAATACAATCTAACGCATAAGCAGATAGTTGAAACGCTTTACTATCCTCCTCTGCAAGATGAAGACCATCAGACTCTATACTAACAGAGACTGACTCTTTATCTTCTGAATCATTTAACCTTATAATATAGCTAGCCATTATTTTTCTTCTCCGAGATACTCTTCTGTGTATACGTTACCCCAAGTGATCACCATACAAGGTAACATTATAACTATCCCTTCGAAAGGCATAGCGATTACCTCTTGCTTCTCCTCGTTGAATACCCACACAGGTCTGCTGTCACAGAACTCAATGTCAATACCAGTGCCTGATCTAAACTCACAGGTAATTAATTTATTAAATAGTTTAATGCTCATACGTTTGTGTCCTCACAAAGGTTTGTCTAAAAATGCATGTAAGCAGGTGTCGGTTGCCGAAAAATGCATGTAGTCAGGTGTCGGTGCTGCAATAAAAAGAGGGGCACTAGGCCCCTGTTTCGTTACTGCTACCACTTATCCTATCCATCTCTGCCTTCAGTTCTTCATCTGTTAAGTCAGTGTAATCAAAGTTAGTGTTGATTGTTTCTGATCGTTGAAGTTTAGGTTGCTCATACTCAGCTACTATAGATGCTAACCTTGAAGCTTCAACCATATCATCAGCACTAATTGCTTTGATCATAGCTAGTTTCATAACAGTTAAACCTTTAGGGATTGAATCCATTAGGCTATCAGATAGGTTGTTAACTAACTTAAGAACATCTTTCATTTGTTCTTTCATTAGATCATTCTTTAACCTAGCTTCATCAGCTTTCTTACACATCATTTCCATGTGTTGTTTATCATGTCTTGGTTTAAGATTAGCTAATGAGTTAGGGTGTATCTTCTTCTTACCTTCGTTTACATCTTCTTGAGTAAAGACTTTCTCTTCAGTAGACATTGTATCCTCCTTCTAGGGTGCCCTCTATAAGGTACTTAATTGCCTAGAATCCTACACAACACCTCTCAGTTCCGTTGTAAGACAGATAAAAGAAACCCCTCCCAACCTATTGCTAAGTTGAGAAGGGCTCTTAGGTTCTAATCTATGGCGTTCTACCTACGTTTATCACGTAGATCTAGTAGTATTAACACGCCAAAGAATAGTGTTATAAGAATTATCATATAGTCCTTGATAATCTTATCCCAGTTTGGGTACTTAGTTTAAGACATGAGACATAAACTATTAGTACTTAGAACTGAGTGTCATCTGCTTCTGAATCATCAATGTCAAAGTCAACTGACCCAGTGTACTCGATTAGGTCAGTGATCTGGATTGCAGTTAGGATAGTAGATATACCCTGACGACCAGCTACATCGTATTCTCTACGATATACTTTAACATTACCTTTAGATCCATTGCCAATCTTAATCTTAGCGTCAATCTTTTGCTTCTTACCATCGACTAGCTGGACAGGGTCGTTAGCTTCCCCATCTTTACGTACAGCTTTACGTTTCAGGTTGATAGCAACTCGACTTGGATCATCTTTTACTGGCTTAACGTTACCAAATCCACTAAGTTCTTCGCTTCTATCTGCGGGTACTACTAGTTGACACTCCCATTGTAAGGTTCCAAACGGATCAGTGGGGCTATCAGGATCTACTTTGACATAGTTAAGAGTTACATCACGGATGATTGAAGTTCCAAGAATTGCGGTCATATTTTATTACCTTATGTAGAATTAAATAGTTTGAATTCTCTTGACTTATGTTGCTATTGCTTTAGATTAAATCTTTAAGTCTTACTTCTTTATGTTCATTCCAGTTACCAGACTCAATGGTCGGGCACTTATCGTACCTATCATCGTCTAGTGTGTAGATGTATGTGGTACCTAAGGCTGTCTCAGTGAGTTCTCTTTCGTAGAAGTTACTCTCACCCTCACCACGGTACCCCTCTAACCTATCCAAGCGAGAGAGGGTTGCATCGTCTACCTCGTACACTTCTACGAGAACTCTTTTGTTACCTGATCGGATACCGGGGAACCCACCTAAGGAAAACATTTGATAGTTAGGTGCAGTGAATACAGTACCTACCATTTTAGAGTTAGACAACAGTACGTTGTTGCCATTACCTTTACGTAGTGTACCGTATACTGCTACCTTATACAAATCATTTAACATATTAACACTCCACTAAATGTATTTGACTAGTAGGTAGGTCTAGTTCTATGTGGAACCGTAAGTTATCATCTGACCTAGGGAAGAACAGCACACGACATGTGTCTTCTGCATCATGCCAATCGTAAAGTTCAAAGCAACAGGCTTGACCTGATAGCTCTGATATTGTATGGTAATTGTTAGCTCCATTCTCAGTACCACCTGCTAAAACATAATCAATTATATAACTTTTAATGACATCAGATAATATTACTGAGCATCCAAGAGAGTCATCGGTTATCATTTCATTACAGGCTGAGGTTGTTAGTAACTGTGAAGTTCTACGAAGGAAAGTGTTCTTAGCGTGTACCTCATTAAACATGGTGTTAAGGTCTTCGGTCATCTCTTCATAGCTATCGATAGGTAAAACTTGATTCCATTTTATTTGAGCTTCATTGGTTAACATAGAATTTAAGGCTCTCTTATATCGTTCGATACCCTTATTGCTTGTTAACCCACACGCAGTGTTGACTTCTATCACAGTAGCTTTACCACGTCTTTCATTCCATATAACATCTACAGCTCCGAAGTCTAAGCCCAATGCAACAACAGCTTTAACAGCCTCAGATTCTACAAGAGGATTAGGGGTTAAGCCTTCAGTTACGAAGATGAATCCATTAGAAGCGTTACGTATCTGGTAGTCAACGATACGACTATCACTATATTTTGGGGCTTTACGTTGTAAGAAGATAGCCTCTCGGCCTACAACATGGACACGGTACTCGTCTCTCTTCTTTATATACTTAGTGTACAGAGGTGCCTTAGGTACAGCATCCTTAGCAAGTATACTTTCGTCATAGCTTATCAACTCAAGGCCATCACCAGAGTGACCTTGCATTACGTTACGTACAACTACATCGTTACCTTCAGTGTACCATCGTCTTGCAACACTGACCTTAGATGTCCAGTCTGGTATAGACACAGGGCTATCTTGATTGGCATCGTTGTACTGTGTGATAGCCTTAAAGAAATCTAACTTATGAGATGCTAACCTTACGTTCTCTGATACGTTGTACACTTTAACAGAGGGTAAGTGTGACAGGTTAGTTGTTGAGTTACCCCAGTTAATGATGCTAGTGTTAGGGTTATCAACTACCCTTGAGTTAGTCAGGTTCATTCTTTTACAACCCAGTTCACCAGCTATTACAACAGCAGATTTACTGGATGATTTGTATGGAAGTACTAATAGTTTATTCATCTAAATGCCCTTTGGTTTATGGTTGACGCTAGCGCAGCGTCTTTTGATAGTATTTTATCTACGATTTCAGGCCTACCTACGTTGTTAACATCACCCTCTATGATCTCTGCTAGCCAAGGTTCTTTTATGATAAGGATATCTTTTCCTTTATCATTAATAACAGATTGTACTATGCCTGTGTAGTACCCAGCAATAGAGTCATTGGGTTGTGCATAGCACTTGATAGTCATAGGTACTTTGCAAGTACTTACACCCAGTAGGGTACCCAAAGTTTTAGATGATACAACATCAGGTAACCCGTGTGTGTAGAACTCAATCTCGTCCCCTATCTTAAGGTTGTAAGACGATAGAGGGTTTGCTGTTTTATAACCTTTAACGTTCCATGATTGATACGAAGGTCTAGCTATTACTTTCTTAGGTGCTAACTTAACAGTACTAATAGTAAGTTCTATCTTAGTCTTAGACATATCGAAGGTAAGCAGTTCACCAACCTTAACTTCTTTGATGTCATACTTGATACTGTTTCTAGTTAGAGCTGCCTCGAGCATGAATCTTTCAGAAGCATAGTAGTAATTACTTTTGTCTTTATCTATAGCATACCACATAGGCCGTTCACTGTTGCGTACTATATAGAACTTAAGTTCATGGTCATTGTACCAAGTCAAAGCAAAGGCACCGTGAAGTTTACTTATAACTTCTTTAGGTTCTTTTGCTAACCCCATAGCCCATGCAATATTTTCACTATCCACTTCAAAGTCTTCATGATCTGGTAGTGTAGTTTGATCAGTCAAGGTACCGTTGTGGCATAGAGTCACGTTACCATAGGTGAATGGGTGTGCGTTGTCATCATTGATACTACCTTGGGTTGCGTACCTGTTGTGACCCATCAAGAAGCTACCCGATATACTATTGATCAAGTTGTTGGCTGCATCTAACTGTAAGAAATCACTTGATGTCAGTGCACGTTTATACACACTTACTTCGTTATCTTTATTGTCAGTAGCAACACCAGTACTATGAGGGCCTCTAAGGGCATCCATATATAACAGTTGCTTAAACACTTTGTTCGTTTGAAAATTAAGACTGTTTGATACTACACCTACTAGACCGCACATAATTTATCCTTTATCTTATCCAATTGGTTGCCACCTTGTAATGATTCTATTAGATTACGGTGGGTTCTGTTCATTTTAGTGTGGTGTATTATATCTTCAGCTACCCACACGCCTTCATATATCTTACTACGTACACGATTAGCAGCTTTTATGTTAGGCACTAATAGTTTATCACCAAAGACTTCTCTAAGCATTGCGATGTGACCGCTAGTACTCAGTAGTTTAGGTAAGTCTGACAGGTTGTTGCTATACATTTGAACCCACATCTTTAGAGACAAGAGGTGGTTGATCCAATTGATAAGGGTACCGCTATCACATGTACCACGGTGACCACGGAACTCTAAGGAACCAAAGTTAATGACAGACAACAGGTTTACACTAGAGTACTTAGTCCAGTTACGTGACGTTAAGAACTCAGGCCCGTTTTCTATTAGGTTTATTAGCTTAGACACTTGGTCTTGACCACGATACAGAGACAAGGAGTAGATACTCTCATCCCTCTCTTGACCACAGACACTGAACAGGTAAGGTTCTACCATAGCATACAGTATCACTAGGTTTAGAAGTTCGTTCCAAGTCATATCTCTAACGTCTACGTGAACATGCACAGAGGTACGTGCTGAGAAGTTCTTTTGAGGCATAGATGTCAACGCTTTGTCTAGTGCTACCAGTCTACGACATGCACCAGCACCACCAATAGGCCCCTTGAATACAAACTCAACGCCATTCTCACGGAGAGATCCGTCAGTAGTGCAACGCCATCCGGGTACGCTTATCATTCTTTGCATCTGTTCTACTTCAACTTCGACACCTATCCTAGTGTTAGATAGTAGTGCACCTGTCTTAGTCTTATCATTTTTATAAGGTACTGCTTCGCTGTGCTGCCACAGTGATTGAATTGTGGAATCCATTTGGGACAACCCTCTTTAGTATAGGAATAATGTGGCTTACCTCTGGTACTATAGATATACTGTTGTCTTTTACGATACCAACAGCATGCTTCTTATAGTATAACAGTGGTGTCATTACACCAAATCGATTAGAGATACAAAAGTTAGATGAGATTGCTCTAGCTACACTACTGCCAGAGCTAACAGATTCTATGGCTTGCATGTAGGGTGTGTACTTAGGGCTATACAGTAGTTGTATATCTTCTGAATTAAAGCTACTCGATCTGTATCTTTCAGAAGTAAAGGATAACTCTTCAAGTATAGTAGAGTCAAAGACAGTGGTAGCTAGGTTAGATAGTCTTAACCCTTTCTTCCATTGACGTTGTGCTATCCTCTTGACAAAACACACATGATCTCTCACGTTAACCATACCTAACTCAGGCCATTGGAACTTGTACTTAACTTTAGGATCATCCTTACCTACGATAAAGATATCTTCATTGAATCTCTTAAAGCTTAGTACACATTCATCTACCTCTTGGTTGACGTTTATCAACTGAGCAGGGTAGTAGTCATCATCGTCTCTTGTTTTAATTTGAATGTAAGTGTCTAAGTAAGTACCGCTTACATCTCTAGCGTTAATATTCTTGAATGGATTGTCCATTAAGCAATCCTCTGTATCCCTAGCTCATCTATGATTGCACGAGCAGATTGTTTGTCACTCTTATTAATAACTTTGTTAAGAGTTTTATTATCCACTAACTCTAGGAACTCAGGTAACATACCTAGATTGCTAGTGGCCCATAGGGTAGTGTCGTACACCCAAGACATGAGATCATCAGAGCTTAACCAGAAATTACTGAGAGATCTATACTCGACACCGTAAGGTTTGTATCTCATTGATCCTGCTTTACCATACAACTTACGTCTTTGATTGTCAGGGTCTATCTCGATAGATGGTAAGCCTAGTACAAAGTCTAGCATCTTAACGAGAGCGATACTGTCTGCTTTGTTGGGGTCATCATAGCCTACATGTACGTGACCACCTGCAGTTCTTAGGTTAACCTTAGAGCCTTGAGGTCTTGGCATTTCACGTCCACTCCAAGCATTCCACTCAGCACTACAACCAAATTCCATAGCCATAGGGCCATAGCTTTCGAGTTCACCTTTGTCGAACATGTGACTAGCAATGATGACTGGTTGTAAGTCTTTGTTTTCTAAGATGTTTTTAAGAGATGACATAACAGAGTTCATATTGTAAAGGAACTCTATCTTATTACTGGCAGGGTTGATGTTAAATTCTGCTAGCACATTGTCTTCTTGAACACCACCGTCTGTTACTGTACGAGGGAAATCTTTACTACCACCTACGTTACCTATAGCAGATGTTATGGTACCGGTATGATTCGCTACGAATACCTCAGGGTCTGCACCCACTGTTACGTTTTCCAATTTAGATTTATGTAGCATGTTAACTCCCTTAAGATTCAATTAACTTTATGAGTTGGGCTATTTGTTCTTTGTCCATTGTTAGCTCATGTTGTCTTCTATAGTCTAGGTTACTATGCTTGATTACATCTTCTAACCCTAGTATATCCTTAGCTACAAGGGCTTGAAGGTTACCTGTCCGGTATGATGAAGCGGGTTTCTTACAGAAGAACCTACCTAAAGCTTTGGGATCTGTAGTAGCGTACCGATTGTAGTGACTTTTATCTTTGAAGTAATCTTGTGTACCACCGAAGAGTTCTTTATCGTAGTCATCGCACAGTAATCTATTAAGCATTATCTTAGCACCGATTATGCTAAAGTACTGAGGGTATACGATAGTGCTCTCACAAGAATACAAAGGGGATATTGAATCTAAAGGTGAGCATTCAGGGTTAAAGCTTTCGGTGTCTATTATATCACTAGTTTGTTGGCTATTGATAGCGAAGGATGTTACTAATGCTGTGTCAGGGTCAGTGTCATGTTGTTGCATCACCCTATCCCACACCCTTACGATGTTAGGCTGGTACTGCGGGGCTCTAAGGAGGAACAACGTTAGCATCATCCTGTCGGCTGGCATATCAGTTGTAACCTTTAGACCAGACTTGTAGCCTTTTGTTGTGCTGGGTAGGTCATCCTTTATACTATCGGTTATAAAAGGCAGGGTCATTAGATAATCCCACCACTTAGTAGCTAACTCCCATGACATTTCTTTTGTCATCTTGTAGCCTTCAAGGTCCATACAGTCTTCTTTAGAGTAGTATCTTTGAAAGAAAGGTAGGTACTTGATAGCGGTTATTCTATTGTGCCTATCCATTTGATCATTAGATAATACATGGTTGACTGTAGCGAAGCATGCTCTTGACACATATTTATACACAGTCATATTACTTAACGTTACTTCGAATGAAACTGCCATTACAATTCCTCTTGGTTTTATATGATAGGCTTGCACAAGTAAGAAGCAGATAACACTTCGTCTTTACGTAGAGCAGGCCAAGGGCTTGGGTACTTACGTATCGTATCTGCTAGGTCTGAGTCCTCTATGGTACCTTTCTTTCTACATCTGCTGAACACCGTAGCTTTTGATAGCCCTGTTATTATTGATAGTTGATTGACGGTGTACTCAGCGTCTGGTACTAATCTACTATAGGTTGTCTTGTTCACTATGAATATTGGTTTTCCTCTGACATAATCTTTTGGCATGTGATACCTCATTGCTTTTGCATGTAGTGTGTCGGTTGTAAGAAAAAAGGAAGCGAGGCCGCTTAGCGTCAGCCCCGCCTCCCCAAGGAAAGTGGTTGAAATTTGCATGTAGTGTTGTCGGTTACAACAAAAAAGCAGGTGCACCGAACTCAGTTAAGAGAACGATACACCTACAGGGGAAAGTTAGAAGGCTACACCATCTGGTGTTACTGACTCCATCTCTATGTCCATCTCCAATAGAGCAGCAGTTAGTGCGTCTTGTTTAGACTTCTTAACATCGAAGCTCAGAGCACGAACAGCGGAGATACGAGCATTGGTACCAGCAACAAACGCAGTACCATCTTTACGGACACCTGCTGGGTAGTCACGAAGCTCGAAGAGAATGTGAGCTTTAGCTCCATTTTCCAGATCATCTTCGATGTCGTTACCAGCAGCATCTTGAATAGATACAGGTGGCACATCGACATCCATATTGCCATACTTGGCATTGGTAGAGTACCAGTACCCACCATCGTTAGCTTGCTTTAGTCCTACTTCAGCCAGACCGTCACCAGTTAGGTGGGCTCCGTACTGTAGACCAAACTTGCCATTGTACGATCTGCGCAACTTACACGCAGAAATCGTGACGTTAGGTACAACTACACTTCGAATTTTAATCGAATCACTCATACTATATTACTCCACTTGGTTATAATTACACTAGGTATATGCCCTTTAGGACACTTCAAGGAGCCCGAAGGGCTCTTAGATTTATAGAGTACCACTTGCTATAGACATAGCTAATGATACAATAAACAGTACAGACATAGACACAAAGACCCACGACATTATCAGGGCACGTCTATATTTGAATACTGCACGAGAATGCTCCATATCTAAAAGCATTCGGATTGGTGTAGCCCCACGTTTCTTGAGACGGCACCAAACACTAACAGCTTCAAGGACACCAAAGATAGCAACACTACCAAGGAGGCCAATCACTGAGACAAACAAACCAAGACCCCAAGGGTCAGAAAGAACTTCGTACATTACTCACACTCCATGCCCCCTAAGGGACTCTAATGCGCTACTGAATTGTAACGATAGTAAGCACTCCGAAGAATGCTTACGACTCTACAACTCTGGGCAGACAGAATCGTGGAACCACTTCTTATTAACCCAACGGCTAGTAGAAAGCGATACAACTTCGCCTGTCTTACGAGTTATCAGATAACCGCGATCATCTTTGCCCCACACGAACAGTGCGACATTCTTTGACACGGTAAGGTTTCGATATGATACCTGAAGCTTAATATTGCTTCCGGGTTTCATAATCGTGACGAGGCTGTTGATCACTGCACACGCCAAGAACCACTGATCTTTATACTGCACATAACTACCAATTCCCAACTGTTCCATAACGGACACTCCATGCCCCCTAAGGGACTCTATTAACATGTGTACCTGCAGGGTATCCACAGGTACTGAAAGGGTCTTACGGGGTCTATAGGGTCTTAAGGGTTATGTTACCCTAGGGACTCCCCATGTCCTCCGTTACTAGCAGGTATCTCAGGGATCTCTAGGGATGCCTGTTATACACTCCAAGGAGACCGAAGGGCTCTACAGGAACAGTGCAGGGATCTATCAGGGGGTACAAAGCTATATTAGGGTACCATATATCATAGGGTTATTCTATACACTCCCTAAAGACCCTTTAAGTCCCATTATAGTACCTTATAGAGGGAAACCATTATAGTACCTTATAGAGAGAGAGAATACGTAGGAAGATCAGAGCTTACCCGACAGTATGCTTGGAGTAGTGTCCCGAAGACACTCACAGATACACTATAGCTTAGGGTACGGAGGGGGCCCTAAGCCTATAAGGGCCCTATGGGATCTTATAGAGAATATAGATATCTAGTGTAGAGAATAGATACCCCCTCCCCTTAAGGGGCTATGGGGCATTCTCGACACGGCTAGGAACCTTAGAGGTAAAGCTATAGGATATATTCCTATGGTTCTTCTCTCTCTGGTAAACTTTAAGGTCTGGGAGGACTACAATGAATAACATGAGAAAGCTTGCGTTAGTTAAAGAATCTAAGAGACGTATAAAGCTAACAGAATACGAGAAGGACTTTCAGCTATTCTCTAAAGAACAGATAAAGATCTTGACTAAGGATTCTTCTTTAGGGTTTGTACCCTTTGAGTTCAATGAGGCCCAAAGAATAGTAGACGATAAGATCCGTAAGCAGCTAGAGGAAACAGGCCGTGTCAGGGCTATAATCCTTAAGGGCCGACAGATGGGCTTATCTACCTATGCTACTGGCAGGGTGTTCTGGAAGTCTTACTTCAATGCTCACAATAAATCAGTTGTTATGGCACATGACTCAGCCACATCTGATGCCCTCTTCAACATGTCACGTAATACTATTGCTAACATGCCTGATGAGTTTAGACCAGTCTTTAAGAAGTCCAATGCTAAAGAGATCCTGTTTGATCATAATGAATCAGGCTACAGACTCTATACCGCAGGATCCCCTGAAGCTGGTCGAGGTACTACTCCAACCATTGCTCACCTCTCAGAGGTAGCCTTTTGGACTCATGATGAGAAGATCCTAGCTGGTCTCTTTCAGGGTATTTCGGAAGCAAATGGAACGGAAGTGATACTTGAGTCCACCGCTAATGGTGTTGGTAACGAATTCCATAGGTTATGGAAAGGTGCAGTAGAAGGTGAGAATGATTACCTTCCTATTTTTGTGCCATGGTACTTGATGCCGGAATACAGACGAACAGTCTTAGAGCCCGAAGCTTTCAAAGAAACCCTATCAAGTGAAGAAGATAAGATACAAGATCGACATGGTCTTGACTTAGAACAGCTTTACTGGAGAAGGTTAAAGGTAGCTGAAGGGGGCCTTAGTAAATTCCGACAAGAATACCCATTAACAGCAGAAGAAGCATTTCAAACTTCTGGTGCTAATGTGTTTAATATTGAAAAGCTACAAACCCTAATACCCTCACATATTATGAAGACTCAGACATTTAACTATATCTCTTCTTCTTTTGAGGACTTTAAAGAGGGGGACATAGAAATATTTCAGTATCCTAAGTTTGATGAGAACTTTGTAATAGGTGCTGACTGTGCGTTAGGTGTAGGTCAAGACTACTCAGCTTGTGTAGTTATGAATACAGCTAATGAGGTTGTAGCTTTATATAGAAACAATAGAGTAGATCCTACCAGATATGGTGACTTACTATTCTATCTTGGAAGATATTACAACAATGCCTTACTGGCTGTTGAATCTAATTCCTTAGGCATAGCTACACTTAATCGTCTCAAGCAGATGAACTATGTGAACCTATACCATCAAACCAAAGTAGCTAACGTGTCTAATGAGGAAGGCAGCCGACTTGGTTGGCGTACAACGCAAGCTACTAAACCCATGATCGTGGCGCATCTTAAGAACGCAATTGAGAATGATGATATCAATCTTGCGTCCCCTCGGATTATTCAAGAGTGTTTGAGTTACGTGGCTGATGCGAATGGTCGTACCAACGCTATTACAGGTGGACATGATGATACTGTAATTGCAACAGCTATAGCCTTTGAAGTCCTAAGAACCCATAGAGATCGATTGATCTCCAACAGGGTAGGCTTTCAAAATCAACAGTATGAGGAGGATCATACTAGTTGGCTGTAGTTGTACAAGTTTCCCCATTAGTCCTCCAACTGACGTTTCGGTTTAAGGTGACATACACGTCTCGGGAAAGAGAAGCTATAGGAACCCGTTTTTAACTAATTGATTGATTGATGGATTGTGCTAATCCACTTAAGAGGATACTGTAACATGAATGAGCCTGACGGTTATATGGAACAAGTAACAGATGAAGAGTTGATTACAATTATTAACTCAGAAGTAGCAGGCTCTCAAGGTAACTTCCTTGACTCCTCTGATCTATCAGACGAAAGAGAAAAGGCTACTTACGAATATGCGATGCAGCCTATTGGGCACTTAACCCCACAGGGTGTATCTAAGATTGTATCCTCAGATACCGTAGAGGCTATCGAAGGGTACTCAGCAGTTCTTTCTGAATTGCTATTGAATAATAAAAAACTAGCAAAGTTTATACCATACTCACAAACTGCTATGGGTGTACACCAAGCAAGAGTAGCTTCTGATGTAACTAACTATTGTATCTTTAAGAAGAACAAAGGTTGGGAGCTTATTAATACTTGGATTAAGTCTGCTCTTCTATGGAAGAACGCAGCGGTTGTCTGGGAGTTTGTAGAAGACTACGAGTTTACTTTCCAAGAGTTTGATGAGATTACTACAGAATCCTTAGACATGTTATTGTCTGATCCTGAAGTAGAAGTAGTAGGTGACCTATACGTTAATGCAGGTGGTGTATACGAGAATGTTCGTGTTAAGCGTACTGTTAATAAGAGTGGAGTTAAGATTCGTAATATAGAACCTGAGTCTTTCCTTATTAGCCAAGGCGCTTCCTCCATAGATGATGCCTCCTTTGTTGGTCTACGCACAGAGATGACTCGCTCAGAGATACGTAAGCAGTACCCTGATCACTCTGAGAATATAGATTGGGATACTACTAACAGTACCTATACCTTTGCACAGGCTATTAATAACGAGAAGGCTGCACGAAGAACCTCAGTAGGCTTAAGCAATCATAGCTTTGGGCAGAACAGTAACAGTGAAGCTAACCAAGTTGTTTCTGTGTTAGAGTGTTGGATGCGGGTAGATCGTGACGGTGATGGTATCTCCGAGTTAAAGAGATTCATTACTATTAATGATAATATCTTATTCGAAGAAGATGTTGACTCTATCCAGATATGCGAGCTTAAGGCCTTTGATATCCCACACGAGTGGGCTGGACTGTCTATGGCTGACATGACTAGACCTTCTACTCTAGCATCTACAGCTATCTTGCGTGGCTTTGTTGAGAATACTTATTTAACTAACTACTCTCCTAAGCTAGCTGATCCTAACGTGGTAGACTTTTCTGCATTACAGAATATGAAACCAAAACAAATTGTACCTACCAACGGTAACCCTGCAATGGCTGTTCACAACATGCCACCAGAGGCTTTATCTTCAGGTACGGTACCTTTACTTGAGTTCCTGCAGCAGCATAAAGAGCAAGCCAATGGTTTGTCTAAGGCAGCACAAGGGCTTAATGATACTCTCTATGTGTCCGGTAACTCCGAACAGAAAGTATCGGCTGTTCAATCAGCAGCACAAACACGCATCCAGCATATCGCCAGAAGATTCATGGAAACAGGCTTAGCCGCTCTCTGTGAAGGTGTGTATAAGACGATGACTAAAGAAATGCGTGGACAAAAGATGGGATACTACGATCGTAATGATTTTTACGGCACAGTTAACATTAGTGAACTGCCTGACAACATGATGTTGCAAGTAGAAGCTGACGTTGGTGACGCTAGTAATAGTACTATCCTAAGTAAAATGTCAATGATTGGTGAGAAAGTTTTACCTGCTCTTATGGGAGCTGGGTACAAAGGGGCCATAAATCCCACAGCACCAGCAGTCATTGCCTTTAAAACCATTGAGGCACTAGGCGAAGATCCGTTAGACTACATAGTAGACTACACTTCCGATGAGTACAAAGATTCCGCAATGAAAGATAAAGAGAAGGAACAACAACAAGCAGAAGAGGCAAAGAGTATTGCTGATGTTACTACGCAAACTAAAATTGCTCTTGATCAAGCTAATGTAGACTATACTAATGTGCAGTCCCAGAATGCTATTCAAGACAACCTTAAGCAGCTTGTTGTGGCTCTGGATAAATCATATCAAGAATGGGCAAAGTTAAGTTTATCTGCAGCTAAAGATGGTTCGGAGCAACCTATCCAACCTGACGTACAAGAAATGTACGGATTAGCTCAGTCTCTAATTCAGCAAACAATGACCCAGCCGAAGAGTAATCAAGAACCTAAGAAACCTGAACAGCCTCCTGTGCAACAAGAGATGCAAGGTCAAGGATTGACACCAGAAGCTATTCAATCGTTCTTAGGTCAAGGCGGTGGAGGTATGATGTAGGAGGTGATTTTCATCTACTGAGGGGCCCAGACGGGCCCTTCAACTTAAGACACTAACCCGAGGAGATATAGTGGATAAGTATAAACAAGGTGCTAAACGTAAGTTTAAACCTAAGATGGATCAACAGACAGGTGAGTATAAAGCTAACCCGTTTGGAGATTCTCAACAAGCATTAACCCGAGCAATATTTGCAAGAAAAGAAAGAGATGAGTTCTTTACTGAAGCTTACTCTGACATCGTTGTAGATTTGTTTACTCAATGGTTAGTCACAGAACCCCACTGCGTAAAAGAACGTGAGTACTTATACCACGTAGCTATGGCATTAGGTTCCGTTAAAGAACGTCTTATTAACGTTGAAACCTACGGGTTTAACCAAGAGACGATAGACTACAATAAATCTCAAGAAGGAGATATCTGATGGATAACCCATTACTGGCTAAGGCAATCCTAGCTACAGAAGGCACTATCAAAGCTATGGTAAAAGAACTAGCATCAGGCCCCGGCAAAGCCCGGTTCCATGCAGAAACTTTTGTACATGCTTGTAATGCTTTAGAAGAGTTAAAGAAACTTGAGAAAGAAACCCGAGCGCCTAAGAAGAAGGACGCGGTTAAATAGGACTAATACAGGATAACAATTTATGAGCAACAAAAACACTACAGCCTCTACCCGTTCGGATGACGCTGGTTTTTATGCTGGTCAAGATGGTCAGTCTATCGATGACATTCCAGTCCCTTTAGGGCCCATGGGCGCAGCACTTGGCCTTGAGCGCGAAGAGGAGGAGGAGTCTCTACCAAATGATGATGAATCTATACTTGACCCGGAAGATTCTGTGGATGATGAAATCCCCGATGACAACACAGATGAAGACGATACCGATGGCGATGAAGCAGACGCTGAAGAAGATGAAGAGTATGAGGATGAAGATGATTCTACCCAAGATGACGATTTACCTTCTGAAGATGATATTGACTGGGACTATAAAATCCCTGTCAAAGTAGATGGAGAAGTTAAACACTTAACTCTGTCTGAACTCCGTAAAGGTTTTGCTACAGACCAACACTTGTCTAAGAAGGGTAGAGAAGTTAGTGATCTTGAGAAACAACTTAAGGAAGAATATTCCGAAAAGACTAATCAAGCTCTCGAACTTGGGACTGTTTTAAGTACGCAACTTCAACAACAAGAAGATTCGCTAGCTAAAAACTTCCATGACATAGAAGCTAAAATTGCAAAAGCCCGTGAAGACGGTGATACGTATGAGCTAAATGAGCTCAAGGACAAACGAGAAACAGCACAGAAAGATTACTGGGCAGCACGTAATAAGCGTGAAGGTTTAGTAGGAGCTGTGCAAACCCAGCAACAAGAAATGTTCCAAGCACAAGTAGATGAGTTAATGGGTAAGTTTGAAGAGGATATTAAAACTGTCCTACCTGACTTCGACTCTGAAGCTGTGCGGAAGTTTGCTCTGGATGAAGGTGTGCCTCAAGAGTTCCTTGATATCATTATGGATGCTAACGTTGTTAAGTTTGTAGATGATTATCGCAGACTTAAGCAGAAAACCTCAAGTGGTTCTGCTAAACGAAAGGCAGCCCCTAAGGCTAAAGGTATCCCAACTAAACGTAAGTCAACTGCAAGTCAACGTAAAGTCCGTGATCAATCTGCACTTAGAGATAGTGTGCTGTCTGGTCAATCTGACGAAGCGTCTCAATTAGCATTCTTAAAGTCATTAAGCAAGTTCAGCTAACAAAAATAGATTTAATATAATATATAAGGAAATTTAATAATGGCTGCAACAAATTTTGTAACTACTGGTAGTCTTTCTGAGAAGGAAGACCTAGGTAACTTCATCTCGATGATTTCTCGTGATGAGACTCCATTCATGTCTTCTATTGGCAAGACTTCAGCTAAAGCTATTTATCACGAGTGGCAGACTGATGAGCTAGTAGCACCCGGTTCCGGCGCTGTTGCTGAAGGTTCTACCTTCGCTACTATCGCAGGCGCTCAGGCTGCTGGTGGTGACCGTACTCGTCTAGGTAACTATACTCAGATCAACTCTAAGACTGTTCAAGTTTCTGGCTCTAAGCGAGCTATTGATCAGGCTGGTGTTGCTGATGAATATGCTTACCAGTTGAAGAAGCGTGGTACTGAACTACGCCGTGACCTTGAGTTGGATCTGGTTCACAGCTTCCACTCTAAGGATGGTTCTACTTCTACTCGTAAGATGGGTGGCTACCAGGCATACATCAACTACACTGCTAACGTTGTAAACGCTGGTGAGACAGCAGCTTATACTGCTGTAGCTACCAACGCTCAAGGTACTGGTACTGCTGGTACTATTGTACGTGGAAACGCAGACGCTAACCTCAATGATATTGAGTTAAGCCACGTTGATGACATGATGCAAGCTATCTACGAGCAGGGTGGTAAGGCTACTACTCTTATGACTTCTCCATTAAACAAGCGTACTTTCTCTTCTAAGGCTCACGCTACTGGTAACAACACTGTACGTAATGTTGATGACACTGGTAAGCTGCGTCAGAGCATTGAGTTGTTTGATAGTGATTTCGGTGAGATCCGTATTGTACCTAACTACATTATGGGCCTAGCTCATAACACTGGTTCTGATGCTGCTACTAACGCTGCTAACTACTGTGCATTAGTATATGATCCCGCTATGTTCAAGATTGCTACTCTTCGTCCTCTTCAGGAAACTGAAGTCGGTCAGCAAGGTGATAGCACTGTTGGTCAGATCGTGGAAGAATGTACCCTTGCAGTAATGAACCCTAAGGGTTGTGGTTTGATTGTAGGTCTTGGTGGAACTTAATCTCTAAGACTATTAGGGGCTCCTTAAAGGGGGCCCCTTCTTTTTACCTATTGGAGGCAAAATGAATAACAATAATATGAAAGTCGGTACTGAGTCAAGTAAGTTTGAAGTAGTACAAGACGTAGGTGAATACTTAAAGTTTGCCAAAGAGTCCCGTGAAACCCAAGGACGAGGTGACGCTTCGCACTATAGATCTTTTGCAATCATACCAGATATTGTTGCTATTGAGATTTTAACTAAGCATGGTTTAAACTTAAATGAATCAGAGTTTATGAGCAACAAGCAAGACGTTGCTAAACTAAAAAGAATTATAAAATCAGAGTACCCCGGTCTTTTAACATCTAGTGTATCAAGGGGTCGTGGTTAACAACAGGAGACAATAAATGTCAACTCCACTATACGATGCCTTAGTTGCAAAAGTTAGAACATGGGTAAACAGAGATTCTAATATTTTAACAGATGCTTTAATAGAAGACTTCATAGACTACTCAGCAGACTTCTGCTACCGTAAGCTAAGAATACCACCTTTAGAGCACACCTTCAGCTATGGAGCTGTGGGATCTAGTGCTGTGGGTGAGACAGAATTAACAGTACCTTCAGACTTGTCAGAGATTATCCAGTTTAGAAAAGTAGATGCTGAAGGTAACAGCTTTGTATTTGATGAAAGAATATCATTACTAGCTATGCAAGATAAAGATTACCAGCATCAGCAAGAGTCTTATGCACGTAAGGGTTCAAACCTAGTGTTCTACCCTGCGGCAAAGCTTGGTGATGTGTACGAGTTGTACTACTACAGAAGGCTTAAAGATACTAACGCTGCCTATGTTGTTAACCAAACAAACATAGATGCTGGTTTAGCTGAGTCTTCTACTCAAAGTGTTACAGGCTCTGTAGAGTTCCCTACTGGTAGCGGAAACTATTACGTAGGTAAAGAAGTGCCTAACTGGTTAAGAGATAGTAATGAAAGAGTTTTACTATGGGGAGCTGTAGCTCATGCTTTTGACTACGTAGGTGAAGACGAAAGAGCTGCTAAGTTTAAAGATCAGCAACTAAAAGACATACAAGAATTAAATGCTGAGGAAGTACAAAGAAAAACTAGAGGCGGTTCTTATGTCCAGACCTATTCTAACACTGCTCAATTTTAAGGAGATGGCTAATGGCTATTGAATATACACCCCTAGAGAGTTCTAACTTAGTAAACAATCCTTCAGAGGGTGGTAACTTTAGTGTAGGAAGCCCAGCAGAAATAGCAGATGCTTTATCTTTTGCATCGGAAGCTAAGAAAGCCCAAGTTGCTGCAGAGTTAGCAGAAACTAATGCAGAAGGTTCCGCAAGTAATGCAGCTACCTCAGCTACTAATGCTTCTACATCAGCTACTACTGCTTCTTCTGCTGTAACCAGTGCAGCTACCTCAGCTACTAATGCCTCTAACTCTGCAACAACGGCTTCTACAGCAGCTACTAATGCTTCTAACTCAGAGACTGCTGCAGGTACTAGTGAAACTAATGCCGCTACAAGCGCAACTACTTCAACTACTAAAGCAAGCGAAGCTGCTACGTCAGCTACTAATGCTTCTACTAGTGAGACTAATGCTGCTACTAGTGCAACGACTGCAACTACTAAAGCAGGGGAGGCTTCTACTTCAGCTAGCAATGCAGCTACTTCAGCGACTAGTGCAGCTACTGCAAAAACTAATGCAGAGACTGCAGAGACTAACGCTGAGACTGCTGAGACTAATGCAGCAGCCAGTGCAACTACTGCTACTACTAAAGCTACTGCTGCAAGTACTAGTGAAACAAATGCTGCTACTAGTGCTACCACAGCTACTACTAAAGCTAGTGAAGCTGCTACGTCAGCTACCAATGCTTCTAGCTCAGAGACTGCTGCAGCTACCTCAGCTACTAACGCCTCTAACTCAGAGACTGCTGCAGGTACTTCAGCTACTAACGCTGCTTCTAGTGCTACCACAGCCACTACTAAAGCTAGCGAAGCTGTTACTTCAGCCAGTAATGCAGCTACGTCTGCTACTGCTGCTGCAACTGCAGAGACTAACGCTGAGACTGCTGAAACTAACGCAGAGACCGCAGAGACTAACGCTGCTACTTCTGCGACTACTGCTACTAATCAAGCTACTGCCGCTGGCACATCAGCCACTAACGCTGCTGCCAGTGCTACTACAGCTACTACTAAAGCTAGCGAAGCATCAACTAGCGCAACTAACGCAGAGACTTCTAAGACTGCTGCGGTAGCTGCAAAAGATGCGGCACTAGCTGCCTTTGATTCTTTCGATGATCGCTACTTGGGACAAAAGTCCAGTGACCCATCAGCCGATAACGATGGTGATTCGTTAGCAGCCGGAATGCTCTACTTCAACACGACTTCCGATGTGATGAAGGTGTACGAAGGTTCTAATTGGGTAGCAGCCTATGCTTCTTCTACTGGAAGCTTACTTGCCTCTAACAACCTAAGTGACTTAGCAAGTGCTACTACAGCTAGAACAAACTTAGGGCTAGGGACAGCAGCAACAGCAGCATCGTCAGCCTTTGCTACGGCTTCTCAAGCTGACCAGACGGTTGCTCTTACAGGTGCAGGTGCCACTAGCATTTCTGGTACTTATCCAAACTTTACAATTACTAGTACTGATAACAACACCACTTATACAATCCAAGATGGTGAGTTGTCACAGAATAACTTTACTAATGCTGACCACACAAAGCTAGATGGAATTGAAGCTAGTGCCGATGTAACTGATGCTACTAACGTAACAGCCGCTGGTGCTTTGATGGACAGCGAGGTAACTAATCTTACTCAAGTTAAAGCCTTTGATTCGTCAGATTATGCGACAGCAGCACAAGGTACTTTAGCTACTAATGCTTTGCCTAAATCTGGCGGCACAATGACTGGTGCGCTTGTACTGAACAACACTGGCTCTTTGAAAGTTGCCGCAGGTACTACAGGGCAGCGTGAAGGCTCTCCAGCAGCGGGGATGTTCCGCTACAACACTACTGAAGGTAAGTTTGAAGGCTACTCCACAGAGTGGGGCGAGATTGGTGGCGGTGCTGCTGACCTCAAGCTTAATAGCTTTACAGGCAACGGCTCTACTACTGCTTACACGCTTTCATCAAGCCCTGTTGAAGACAACACGCTAGTCTACATAGATGGTGTGTACCAGAACAAAACAGTTTACAGTATTGTAGATAATGTCCTTACGTTCTCAGAGGCCCCAGCAACCAGTGCAGCTATTGAAATTACAGCAGCTACTATTGCTCCTGTAGAAGCATCTACTGAGTTTAAGTTAAATCAGTTCACAGGTAACGGTTCGACTACTGCGTTCACCCTATCCTCTACTACTCCTGAGAATAACACTTCGGTTTATTGGGATGGTGTTTACCAAAGTAAGTCAAACTATTCTATTGCTGGTACTGCTATTACTTTTAGTACAGCTCCACCAAGCGGTGTGTTAATCGAAGTAATGGCGGCAATCGCTGTTATTGTTTCTGTAAGCACCCCTGATGACGGAACGGTAACTACGGCTAAGATAGTAGATGCAAATGTTACAACTGCCAAGCTACTAGATGCGAATGTAACCACAGCGAAGATAGCCAATGATGCAGTCACAGCAGACAAGATTGCCTCAGAAGCTATAGCAGTTGGCATAACCTCAGTCGTGACAGCTACGTCATTAACAGCAACAGTAAACACACACGTATACGTAAGCTCAGCAGGGAAGACCATAACGCTCCCTGCAAGCCCAACGATAGGCCAGCGAGTTTTGGTGACTGTTGGTAACTTTGTCAACACAGTGATTGGTCGCAACGGCTCAAACATAATGAGCAGTGGTACTGACATGACACTCGACAGCGCATATCTTTCAATTCAATTTATATATACAAACTCTACAGTAGGGTGGGCAATAGCATGAGTAATTTTACAGATTTTATAAGTAGTGGCGGTGGCGGTTCTCTACCAGTAAACATAGCATTAACTTCATCACAAACATGGGTTCCACCCGCTGACGGGAACATTTGTATACATGTTATTGGTGCTGGTGGCGGTGGACTCGGCGGTGGTAACGGTGGCGCTGGTGGTGCTGCTGGGTATTGCAAAAAGAACTCTTTGGCTGTCACTACCTCTGGCTCTTTTACAGTTGTTATAGGCTCAGGAGGATTAGGCTCTGTGAATAACGCGAGTGCAAGCAACGGAGGCAACTCAACAGTTGCTGGTACAGGGCTGTCAGCCACGCTAACCGCTAACGGCGGTTTTGGCTGTTTAACGGGTCAAAACGGGCAGGGAGGGACAGCGTCTAATGGCGATGTAAATAATACTGGTGGTCAAGGCGGCTGGTATGGTGGCGGTGCAGTGGGCGTGTACAGGTCTAATAGTACTAACTCTCAAACCCTACAACGTGGAGCTGGTGAAAGTTCCGATGCGTTGGGTGACCCTGCACTGATGGGTTATGGTTATATAGTCGGAGGCCAAGGCGGTAAGACTTGTATGAACGACCTGAGCAAGACAGGTGATTCACAAAACGGGGGGTTTTTAGCTGGCGGTGGCTCTATGTTTGGAGGAGGCGCTGCGTACGAAAGTTGGGGAGGTGACGGTGGTGTAGGAGGTGGCGGGGGCATGGGCTACAAAACTAGCAACCTTAATAAGGCTTATGGTGGTACTGGTGGTGACGGTATCGTAATTATTCAATACTTACCAGCATAAGGAGAGAAAAATGAAATACATAATTAAAGATGCTGACGGCAACATTACAAACACTATTAAAGCTAACGCTGAGTTTGTTGAAGCTAACTTTGAACACTATGAACTGTATGTTGAGCCTACAGTAGAAGCGCCTACAGTAGCAGAAGCTGGGCGTATGTGGCGTGACATGGAACTAGCATCTTCAGACTTCATAGTCCCTCTGTCAGACCACCCGCAACGTGCAGCTTACATGACCTACCGTACAGCTTTGCGGGATTGGCCGTCTACTTCAGACTTCCCAGCAACTCGCCCGACTTTAGGAGAATAGCATGTCAGTCACACAAGTAAGCAATAGCCTACTGGCTGACGGTTCTGTTACTTCCGCAAAGTTAGCAGCGGGTGCTGGTGGTGCTTTTAATAACTTTTTAATAAAGACAACAGCGTACACGGCAGCTACCCGTGACCAGCTTATCGTCAACTCAGGCAGCGCAGTGACAATAACTCTGCCTGCAAGTCCTAGTGCTGGTAATGTAGTTTTTATCAAGAACGCTGGCACAGGCACAGTAACCGTGGGTCGCAATGGCTCTAAAATAAATAGTACAGCAGACGATGGTTCATTAGCGGCAGACGCTGGTGCAACTCTGGTGTACGTGGATTCAACGATTGGTTGGAAGGAGCTTTAGATGGCTATCCCATTAGGAGCAGGCGGTGGTTCTGCGTCATACCCTACAATATTTTTAAGCAAGTCCCAGACATGGGTTCCTCCGCAGGACGGCAACATCTGCATCCACGTTATTGGTGGAGGGGGCGGTGGTCGTGGCTGGAACGATAACACTGGTAGTGGTGCTGCTGGAGGTTATTGTAAAAAGAATACTTTAGCAGTCACTACTTCAGGCTCTTTTACAGTTGTTGTAGGCGCTGGTGGCGCTGGCGGTGCAAACGGCAGAGGTAATCTTGGTCAAGGAGGCACTGGAGGAAACTCAACTGTAGCAGGTACTGGGTTGTCGGCTACTCTAACGGCTAACGGGGGTGGCGGTGGAACTTCCTCAGCAGGGGGTGCTGGAGGCACAGCCTCAAATGGTGATATAAATAACACAGGTGGCGCGGGCGCTGCCCCTTCTGGCTCAAACGGAGGCACTGGCGGTGGCGCAGTGGGGCTTACAGGGACAGGGCAAGCAGGTTCTATTGGTAATTTAGACATTCCCACAGCGGGGGAGTGTGACATTATTGGAGACTTCTGGTCATCTAAAATGGGGCAAATAGCTGGCGGCATAGCTGGGCGTTGCATTAGAAAGACTACCGGCACAGTACCCTATGACGGTGTAAATGGCGGCCCATTATCAGGCGGTGGCGGTGTTTTATTTAATACAGGCAGTGAGATGCTAGTGCAAGGCGGTGCTGGTGGTATTGGTGGTGGCGGTGGTGCGGGAGAAAACAAGGGCCACACATCGTCAGCTTTAGGCGGCGAAGGCGGCGAAGGCATTGTAATAATTCAGTACATACCGTAAGGAGAAAAGCATGAAGTACAATATAAAAGATGCTGATGGCAACATCACAAACACCATCAGTGCTGATGCTGAGTTTGTTGAGGCTAACTTTGAACACTACGAGCTTTGGGTAGACCCTACACCCGCAGAACCTACAGCAGAAGAAGCTGGGCGTAGATGGCGAGACTCAGAACTAGCGGCTACAGACCAAGCAGCACAAACCCCCGACTGGCCGAATCGTGACAACATCCTGACCTACAGGACTGCCTTGCGTGACTGGCCTGCTACTGACGACTTCCCAGCAACTCGACCGGAGTTAGGAGAATAAGATGCCTTTAACTAAAGTACCAACTACAGGCATTACAGACACCATAGCCACAGGAACCCCAACGGCTACTGTAGGCACAAACGCAAACGCTACGCCTAACACGCATCACTTCATTAGTGCTGCTGGTGTGACACTGACGTTACCTACGCCCACTGTGGGAATGAAGGTGTACGTCACTGTAGGCTCTAGCGTAAACACAATCATTGGCAGAAACTCTAGCACTATTTCTGGGTTGGCTGAAGATTTAACAATTGACGTAGCCAACATGAGCATAGGTCTCATTGGCACAAGCACATCAGCGTGGGTATTAATATGAGTACGATTACAAGTTTGATTAGTTCTGGTGGTGGCGGTGGCTCCGAAGTCAATGACACTAAATATATCCACTCAAGTGCTAATATTATAACAACTGAAAGTGGAGAGAAGTGGCAAAAGTCGGGGTATGTGGGCAACCTCGACACAACAACCTATCCGAATGCCGGAACTCATTCAGGGTCAATTGGCACTGCTACAGATACTGAGGTTTCATTGGCAGGAACAGGCAGCAACTGGTCTGCGCAATGGTCAAGCACCATCACTACTAATGGCACATGGGTTTGGAATGGGGGTATGGGCTCAAGTGTTGGTAATAATGAAATTTTTGCAAGAAAACTAGACGGCACTGGCTCGGTTGTAGCTGCTAGTGACTTGGCTAATTTTACCAGCATGAACGGCAAGCTTATAGTTCTAGCTGACCTTGACGGTTTTTTGTATTCATTTTGGGCCTTTGCTCATGCTAACTCATTTCAAAATCGTTACCACAATATACGAAAGCACTCAATTAATAGTAGTACGGGAGTTCTTACCGACCAAGGTTACTTTACACAAAGTCTCGATTTAGGCCCGTACTGGTTAGATGTTGTTTGTCGTAATCATAATTGGAACCCAAATAATTATTGGCTCTTTTTAGGGACTGATAGTAGTGGGGGGCATCGTGCTTGGATTGTTAGTAAGAGTAATGGTGCTGCTACTGTAGTTAAAACGTGGGCTTCTAGCTTAAACACAGTTGAAATACCTGCAAATCTATTCTCTATGCACGAATTTAATGGATACCTATGGATAAAAGGTAGTGACAATTATTTCTATAAATATACTTTTGCGCTCGTCTTCGTTGAAAAAGTAGACGTAGGGACAGGTAATAACTTCTTTTCAAAAACGGACTCAACAGGTAGTGCGGCAGAAGACTCTTATAGCTCGATGGCATCTAGTGCCAGTGGTGTGCATAACTTTCAAAGACTATACGAAGCAACTTCTAATGGGTATAAAAACCACCCTCCATCTACAGTTGTTGGTACAGCAACGGCCGTGGGTAATGGCGGCATTAATCAATATATGAGGATATTATGATGACTGATGCAGATTTACCCTATAACAATTTGACGGCAGAGCAGATAGCGCAAAACGATATCATCGTTGCTCGTATTTGGAGAGATCAGCAACTAAAGGATAGCGATTGGATAGGTACTATACCTGACCACGGGCAGTACTCTCTTTATATTGCGTACCGTCAGGAACTACGAGACTGGCCCAGCACTGATGACTTCCCAGACACACGACCCACTATAGGAAGCTAATATGATTGCAGAAATCTCAGCAGTCGTAGGTATCCTTAAGACCCTTAACGATGGCATTAAAACCGTTAAGGAATCAGGTACTCACCTAACAGGACTTGCTGGGGTTTTCTCTTCACTGACTGAAAGTAAAGCAGCAGTTGAGACTATTGAGCAAGCTACTAAGACAGGTGATCATGTGTTGACTCAGGAGGAAGCTCTTGAGTTAGCATGGGCTAAGGCTGATATACGTGCCAAAGAAAAAGAATTAAAGAAAGTAACACCAAGGGAAGTATGGCGAGATATGTTAACTATACAACATAAGTCCTTGATGGAACATAAACATAAAATAGAGAAGACTAGATTAGCTAAGCTAAAGAAACAGCGTAAGTTGTCAGAGCTTATCAAGACAACTTTAGGAACTCTTTTAATAGTAAGTGTAGTGCTTGCAGTTTACTTGTACGCAATATAGGAATATTTATATGGAAGAATCTACAAAAGAAGTTATTGATGTAGCCGCTGCTTCAACAGCAGTCCTTACATTAGCTGCTTGGTTACCACCTACAGCTTCTCTTCTAACTATCATCTGGATGTCTTTAAGGATATTTGAATCAGACACTATCCAGAGTTTAATTAAAAAGGATAAATAACATGCCTCTTAAAGATCCAAGATTAAAAAGAGCAGGTGTTAGTGGATTTAATAAACCAAAAAGAACTCCTAGTCACCCTACTAAAAGTCACGTTGTTGTTGCTAAGTCAGGAGATACTATCAAAACAATTCGTTTTGGAGAACAGGGAGCTAGCACAGCAGGCTCCCCTAAGTCCGGTGAGTCAGCTAAGATGAAAGCAAAGCGTAAAAGCTTTAAGGCTAGGCATGCAAAGAACATTGCTAAAGGCCCTTTGTCTGCAGCTTACTGGGCTGATAAGGTGAAATGGTAATGGCTAGGTCAAACGAAAAGCTATGGAAAAGAATTGTAGCTAGGGTAAAAGCTGGAAGCAAGGGCGGTAGTCCCGGACAGTGGAGCGCCCGTAAGGCACAGATAGCTGGTAAAGAATATCGTAAAGCGGGTGGTAAGTATAACGGAGCAAAGACTAAAGCTCAGAAGTCCATGAGTAAATGGACTAAAGAAAAGTGGGGTACTAAGTCTGGTAAGAATAGTACACAGGGCTCTAAGGCTACTGGTGAAAGATACTTACCTAAGAAAGCTAGAGGTGCTTTGTCATCTAAAGAGTATGCTGCTACTAGTAAAAAGAAAAGGGACGACACTAAGAAAGGCAAACAGTTCTCTAAGCAACCTAAGAAGATTGCTAAGAAAACCGCTAAGTACCGTAAGGGCCCTTTGTCTAAGAAATAGGAGATAAGAATGTTAGCACAATTGATTGCACCTGTAACGGGTCTACTAGATAAGTTTATTGAAGACAAAGATGTTAAGAACAAATTAGCTCATGAGATCAGCACTATGGCTGAGAAGCATGCTCAGGAGCTAGCCAAAGGTCAGTTGGAGGTTAACAAGGTTGAAGCTGCACACAAGAATATGTTTGTAGCTGGATGGAGACCTGCTGTTGGATGGTCATGCTGCTTCGCGTTAGTCTATTCTACGATTTTATCTCCCATCTTAGGCATATGGTTCACTATACCGCCTGTAGACAGCTCGTTGTTGACAACAGTATTGATGGGTATGTTAGGTCTTGGTGCTATGCGAACCGTTGAGAAGACTAAAAAAGTCCAGAGAGACAGGTAGTGCTTGCGGAGATTGCAGCGGCCAACGCTGCCTTCAAAATTATCCAGAAAGCAATCGAGAATGGAAAAGAGCTATACGATTGTGGCACGGCAA
>Ga0208545_1000039_pt1 | contig 49523 bp, 69 predicted proteins | sample DEB08_DNA_12_FD_185498 | JGI IMG/M metagenome (GOLD analysis project Ga0208545, IMG submission 185498) | Aqueous microbial communities from the Delaware River and Bay under freshwater to marine salinity gradient to study organic matter... | ecosystem: Environmental > Aquatic > Marine > Coastal ... | reverse complement strand
ACGGACAACACACCTATACCATATACGCTTTCTGGACCGATTTAATTAGAGACAACAATTCTCGTATGAAGTCTTGGGGAGACTCAAGCAAAATGATATTCGGTTGGTATGACCTTAGGGAGTACAACAGAGCATCAGACAACAGCTTTGAGATAATACTTTGGAATAATAATTCTTTTGATTTGCGCTACGGCCATTTAGATATTATTAATCATGATGTATTAATTGGTGAAGTGGGAGCCAACAAAGATGACTCCTATACTTACTACTATCATGATGAATGCGGTACAGGTACAACCAACTCATCTTCTTGCGTCAATAAAAATTGGAATGCAACATCTATCAATACCACGCTAGAAAATGGTGGATCTTTATATGGCGCAGGTAGTGGCAACGGTATTGATTGCAGCAATCCTTTAAATGATTCTAGTTGTAGCGGTTATGCAGATGCTTTATTAACGCAACAATGTAATATAAATTCTCTTTATGATGAGTCTTGCCCCTATTATTGGGATGCATATGATGACCAGCAATGCGATTTAGATCCTCAGTATGGCCCATTCTGCCCTGGCTACAGCCAACAAGAAGACGTGGGGTATTTTCAAGAAGATGAGTTTCATTACGGTTATGAAGAAGAAGAGCAGTTTGGCTACGAAGAAGAACCGATGTTTGAAGAGTTTGTATTTGAATTTGACGAACAGCACTTTGAAGAACAAGAGTTTATGTTTGAAGAAGAAATAATTTTTGAAGAGATGTTTCGTCAAGATGATTTTGTAGATCCATTTCCTTTGATACCAGATTTTGAAATGCCGAGTGAAGAAATATTTATTCCTGTGGAAGATTTAATTATTGAAGAGTTTATTTTTCAAGAAACATTTTTGGTAGAAGACTTTAGAGAGCCTGAAACTTTTATTGAGCTAGAAACTATTGAAGAATTAGAAGAATGGTTTGAGGAAGAAACTAGAAGAGAAGAAGATATTGCAGTATTAGAAGAACCAGAAGAAGAGTTTATAGAGGAAATTTTTGAAGAAGAGGTCGTTGAGGAGGTTTTTGAAGCTATAGAAGAAAGACTGGCTGAGGCTGAAATAGAAGAAGAGAGAATAGAGAAAGAAGAAATTATAGAAGAAGATGTATTTGAAGAAGAGTTTGAAGTTGCTGAAAGAGAAAATACAAAAGGTGAAAGTTCAATTAGTAGAGAAGTGGCTCTTAGGGTGGTTGCATCTACAATAAGAACCGCAAATCAAAGTGTTAGCGGTACTAACGCTGGTAATTCTATACATGCTACAGGCAATAACGTGGCTGCTGGAAATGCCGTAAACAACTCATCTACAGCTGGTTTTAGTACAAGCAGCTCCCCTAGCATGTCAGATCAGTTTGCATCATCTACGGCTCAAACCAATCAAGTTCTTGATATGAGCAGTATGTCTGTATCAGATTCTTCTTTTGGCTCAACAACAGTAGGAACAGAAACGGTAACAACAGAAGTAACAGTTGCTAATGTAACAACAGAAACAACTCAAGATCAGATGGATACATCTATTGCATCTGTTGATTCTGACTCAGAAACTACCGTTGAAAATATTATTGCTCAAAACTTACAAACAGCTCAAGAACAAGTTGCAGCTAAACAAGAAGAAACTGGAGAGTATGGTTCAGAAAACGCTATTATAGCGGTTATGGGCTTTTTGCCAGGTTTTAATAGTTATAGAGCAGTAAACATACCTGAAAAAGAATTTTGGTATGAACCAAAAAGCATTTATACTAATAGCAACCTTTCAGATAATACTGCGGCTTTTTATGGGCTAGCAGGACAAAGCATAAAAACTTTGACTGAATTAAAAGAATTACAGCCAACATTATAGGAGACTGAAATGAATTGGTTTGAAAATAAAACAACGCAATTAATAGCTCTTGTTGGTATTGTTACAACGCTTGCTGGCTTTGGCTATCAAGGCGCTCAGTATGTTAACAGATTAGATAACCTAGAAGCTCAAATAGGCGGTATAGGTGATACCGAACAAAAACAAAAAGTTATTGAGGAAAGATTTGCAGGTATAGAAAAGTCTGTACAGTATTTAGAAAAACAAATAGACGGCATTTCTGTTCCAGATGTTACTGAAATAAAAACAGATATAGCTACTATTAAAGCTGATCTACAATCTCTTGATAAGGAAATTACTAAACTAGAAAGTAAATTAGAAAATAAAAATCCATTAGCGGGGTAATTATGAAATTTGGTTTAATTAAAAATGTAGTAGGAGCGCTTGCTCCAACTTTAGGATCTGCATTAGGTGGGCCGTTAGGTGGTCAAGCAGCGTCCGTTATTGCTGGTGTGCTTGGATGTCAATCAGATCCAAAGTCTATTAATAAGGCTATACAAGAAGCTACTCCAGAACAAATGTTAGAGCTTAAAAAAGCTGAACAAGATTTTGAACTTCAGATGAAAGAGCTAGATGTAGATATATTTAGATTAGAAACAGTAGAAAAACAAGATGCTAGAAAAACTTTTAACAAAGATTGGACAGCTAGAATTATGGGTATTGCTGTTGTTGGTGGATTTATGGGCTATATATTTTTAGTAACTTTACAACCGCCAGAGCAAAACTCTGAAGCTTTAATTAATTTAGTGTTAGGATATTTAGGTGGGTTGGCATCAGCAGTTATATCGTTTTACTTTGGCGCATCCAATACGGGTGATAAAAAAGATGGCGAATAGAAATACAGTACAATCTGTTGCATCAGACTTAAAATCTCACGAAGCCAAGTGTGAGGAAAGATGGAAAAGTATATTCAAAGAAACAGCAGAGATAAAGCAAGAAATGAACGATTTAAACAGAACCCTAAGAATGGCAGTTTTTGGGACTTTCGGTTTTATGGGAACTTTATTAATTGCTTTCGTAACAATAGTATTCGGAACCTAATGCATACTTCAGACGAAGGTTTTTGTATCATCAAAAAATTTGAAGGCTTGCCTGTTAATGATGACGGTCAAGCAGTTGCATATAAATGTCCAGCAGGCGTTTGGACAATAGGATACGGCCATACCAAAGATGTTAAAGAAGGTGATGTTTGGTCTAAAGAAAAAGCTGAATTTATGCTTTGGCAAGAATTAGAAGATGAGTACGAGCATTATGTAAACTCTCTTGTAAAAGTGCCTTTAAATCAATCTCAGTTTGATGCTTTGGTGTCTTGGGTATACAACCTTGGACCTGCTAATTTAAAAAGCTCTACCTTGTTAAAGGTTTTAAACGAAGGTAAATATGAAGAGGTACCTAATCAAATGAGAAGATGGAATAAAGTAAATAAACAAGTAAATGAAGGCTTGGTTAGAAGAAGAAACGCTGAGTCTTTATTGTTTGAAGGCAAAGAATGGGGTAAGGTTTAACAGCGGTTAAATTTATAGGAAAGGCTTATGCCTCATTCTACAGCTAGAATTGCTTTGGCTGGTGAATATCTAGCAGCATCTTACATGCTTAGATATTGCGACTCAGTTATTATGTCTCCATCAAATCATAGATCTGATTTAATACTTGATCACCAAGGTAAACTTTATCGAGTTCAAGTTAAAACAACAAATAAAATTTATAAAAGAAAAAAAGCAGATTACTACCGCTGGGAAATAAGATCTGGACGAAGAACTTCTAATAACACTAGACAAAATAAAATGGTAAGATATGGAGACGGTCAAATAGACTTTTTCTGTTTGGTTGCTTTGCCGATAAATAAAGTTATTTTTGTTCCTGTTGATAAAAAGAACAACTCAACTGAATACGCAAAAACTATAGGCAGTTTAGAAAAAATAGATTCTAAAGAATCTTTATTAGAAACTTTGTTATATGTGAATAAAACACCAAAACTAGAATCATTAAATGACGTTACAGAAAGCAATATTTAAACCAGGTATCAACAGAGAAGGTACTGATTATGATAACGAGGGCGGTTGGTTTGACTGCAACCTTGTTCGTTTTAGAAAAGGTAGGCCCGAAAAGTTTGGTGGTTGGGCTAAAGATAATAACAATACTTTTTTAGGAACTTGTAGAGCGCTGCATCCTTGGATAGCATTAGCTGGAACAAAATACTTAGGTTTAGGTACAACTTGGAAATACTATATAGAAGAAGGATCTTCTTTTAATGATGTTACTCCTATTAGATCTACAACCAGCGCTGGAGACGTAACTTTTGCTAAGGTTGGAGATGGAGATGCGACAATTACCGTTTCTGATACAGCTCATGGGGCAGTACAAAATGACTTTGTAACATTTTCAGGAGCAGCATCTTTAGGCGGTAATATTACTGCTACAGTACTTAATCAAGAATATCAAATAGCTACAATCGTAAATGCTAATTCTTACACAATTGAAGCTAAGGACACTAGCGGAGCTGAAGTAACAGCTAATTCAAGCGATAGCGGTAATGGTGGAGGATCAACCGTTGGCACATATCAATTGAATGTGGGTCTGGATGTTTATGTGCCTGGTACTGGTTGGGGTTTGAATGGATGGGGAGAAGGAGCCTTTGGATCTGCAACAGCATTATCTTCTACTAATCAACTTAGATTATGGACTCATGACAACTTTGGAGAAGATTTAATCATTAATCAAAGGGGTGGAGGCATTTTTAGATGGGTTGAAAATAATGGTGTTACAACCAGAGCTGTTAATCTTTCTACTACAGCTGGGGCTAATCAAGTACCAACCGTAGGTTTACAAGTTATTACTTCAGAAAAAGATCGTCATTTAATTGTATTGGGTGCAGACCCTCTATCAGGAGGTACTAGAACTGGGACTGTTGATCCTATGTTAATTGCATTTAGTGATCAAGAAAATGCTTTAGATTTTGAACCTCAAACGACAAATACAGCAGGATCTTTAAGACTATCCTCTGGATCTTCTATTATTGGTGCCGTTAAATCTAGACAAGAAATATTAGTTTGGACCGATACTGCTTTGTATAGTATGCAGTTTATTGGTCCTCCATTCACATTTGGAGTTAATTTAATTAATGAAGGAACAGGATTACTAGGCCCTAAAGCAGCTGTTACAGCTCCTCAAGGCGTATTCTGGATGAGCTACAATAACTTTTACCTTTACAACGGTAGTGTGCAAACAGTTCCTTGTACCGTTCAAGATTATGTATTTTCTGATATTAATTTAACTCAATCTTTTAAGATTAATGCTTTTACTATTGCAGATAAAAATGAAGTGGGTTGGTTTTATTGTTCCTCTTCTAGTGACGAAATAGACAAGTATGTTATTTACAATTATGCAGAAAATGTTTGGTTTTATGGATCATTAAGTAGAACAGCTTGGCTAGATGCTGGGATAGAAAATTACCCTAGAGCCGTTAGCAACGGTTATCTTTATCAGCAAGAAACTGGCTTTGATGATGACGGATCTCCTATGACTAATGTTTTTATAGAAAGCTCTGATTTTGATTTAGGTGATGGAGAACAATTTACTTTTATACAAAAAATTATTCCTGATTTTAAATTTTTACAAAGCAGCAACGAAGATGGATCTGTAAATGTTGTAGTTAAAACAAGAAACTATCCAGGCGATTCTTTGTCTGTCAATTCAACAAGCTCTATACAAGCAAACACTCAACAGGCATTTGTTAGGGGCAGAGCAAGGCAAATGGTTTTAAGATTTGAGTCAGATGATGATGCAGCAAACAACGGTAATTTAGGTATTGGTTGGAGATTAGGAGCTACAAGGATTGATGTAAGAACTGACGGCAAGAGATGAGTAAGATTCTACAAACGCAACTTCCAATTGCTGTAGGTTCAGTTAGCCCCGATATATTTAACAGACTTACAAGAATTTTAGAAATTAATTTAGGTGCAGTTGATATTGACAGCACTCAACAAGTTAATGATGCGGACAAACTTCAATTTAACTTTTTACCAGGCAGTATTATATGGAATACTACTTTAGGCGTTTTACAGGTTTATACAGGATCTAAATGGGTTGATATAGGCGAAAGAACAAATGATTTTGGTTTTGAGGCGACATTATCATTAGGTAAGATAGATATTATTACAGGTGGAGATATATCTATAAACATCACTAACTTTAATAATGGTTGAGTTAGCTATAAAAAACGAATATAAAACTAAAAATATACTGCTTGAGCATCCTGCTGATTGGTATATAGAAAAAGAAACTTTTAATGCGGTTCAAGAGTCTTTGCCAAGCATAATAGATTTTTATAATAATCAAGGAAGTAACAACCCAAAACCAACAAAACTACACGAAGTTATAAAAGAGCCGTTAAAAGATGTATATACGGTTCCTTTCTTTTCACAAAAGTTTTGTTCTATATTGTTAGATGAAATACAAAACTTAGAAAGTTTTTATGGCTTTCAGCCCAATCCAGAAGAAGATACTTTAAGACAAATACCAGAAATAACTTTTCAAGATAATTGTCCAGAAATCTATCAATCTTTGTTTCAAACAATATATACTATAGGTAATCCTATATTCTTAAATATTTGGAACAGGCACGTAAATGGTGGCGGAATACAAATAGCTAATTATAATTTAAAGGATAAAAAACAAGGTGCTTGGCATCATGATGCAAGCGCTGACATTAGTATGGTTGTCCCCTTAAATACAGGTGAGTACGAAGGGGGCGGGACTGAGTTTTTAAATCGTGGTACAGTTGAACCATTACCTACAGGCCACGCTCTAATATTTCCGAGCTTTACCCATATGCATAGAGGCCTATCGGTAGAATCAGGAAACAGATACTTACTTGTATTTTGGTTAAAATGTATAGAAGAATAGGGTAAAATTTAAAAATGAATATAGTAGACAACTCAGGAAAAGGCTTAGCAGCTTTAGGACGCAACGAAGATCGCTTTATGGCTCACGTTGCAAAAGGCGAGATGGTCGTTCCTCCAGTCATATCAGACAAAACAAAATCACTCATTAAGAAAGAAATGCAAGCAGTTGGCTTGGATCCGAAAGAATATGAAGTGGGTCAAGGCATGTCTATCAATCCTATTACAGGACAAGCAGAGTTTGGCTTTTTGAAAAAACTAGCTAAAAGCGTTAAGAAGGTTGTTAAAAAAGTAGCGCCTATTGCAGCTGTTATCCCTGGACCTTGGCAACCGTTTGCTGCTGTTTATCAAAAAGGTAATGCTGCGCTTAAACTTGCTAAAGGTGAAGGTGGTTTAGGTGACATTATGACCGTAATGGCTGGTGGTAATCAAAGTGTGTTTGGTAAAGATGGTGCGCTTAAATCTATAACCTCTGGCGATTTTAAAAATATTGGTGGAGGATTTATGGATTCTCTTGGTAGTATAGGATCTGTTACAGACGCTGCTGGTAAAACTTCATTTAATCCAATTGGATATGGTAAAAACGTACTAAAAGGTATGGCAAGCGACCAGCAACAAGGATACTTTGGAGCTTTTGGTGGGGGAACAGGTCAGTTTGATGTAAATACAGGACAATTTGTTGATTATGTAGGAGGACCCCAAGGCTTTAATCCTCTTGCTCCAAAAAGAACTGTAGTGCAACAAGGTGACTCTCTTAGTAAAATAGCAGCAGATAACAATACAACCGTAGAAGCTATTATGGAGGCTAATCCTGGAATTACTGATCCTAATGTTATATCAGCTGGTCAAACTTTAAATATGCCAGGTGGAACTATTTTAAATAAAACAGGAAACGTAATTAGAGGAGTTACTGGTATTGGATCTGAGCAAGGTCCTTTAGAAGGTAAAGGCCCGATAGAATATTTAAGTGCAAAACTTTTGCCAGAATCTGTTGAACAAGCATTAGGAACAGGTCCTGGTGGAGATGGATTACTATCTGGTTCTGGTGGGGGCGGAGGAGGATATGGCATAAACCCACAAATGGCTGCTTTAGCTTTGTTATACGGTAAAGCTGTTAAAGATGCAGCAAAGAAAACCGAAGGTGGTTTAACCGACATTAGACAATCAGTAAGACCAGATCTTAATCCAGCTCCTGTATTTGCTGGGTTTGATTTAGGTGTAAGAAAAGCTGCGGCCTTTGGTGGTCCAATAGGTTACGGCAGACAATATTTTAATGGAGGTGGTATAGCAAACAAAGATATTACGGCTATTTTAAAAGACACTACTTGGACGGATCAATTGTCTCCAGCCACTAAAGCAAAAATTACTGCAAGTCAAAAAGAAGCTTTTGCCAAAGCATTTAAAAAAGCTCGCGCAAAAGGCGAAGGCACTAAATTTATGCATATTGATGGAAATAATTATATTGCCGTTACTAAAACAGACTTAAAAAACAAAGGTTACAAAACTAATGAGTTATCTGCTTACATTAAAAATAATGGAAAGCCCAAAGGTTTTTTTGAGGGTGGTTTAGCTGCAATAGGCGAACTAGATATGCGAAATGGTGGTGAGTCAGTTGGTCCTGGTACAGGAACCTCTGATGATATACCTGCTATGCTTAGTGATGGCGAGTTTGTTATGACGGCTGCTGCTAACAACGGCGCTGGTGGTTTTGAATTTAATAAAACAAAAAAAGGTATTGAGTTGATAGCATCCAGTCAACCAGATAGAGAACAAGGTGTAAATGTAATGAATAAACTAATGGACACATTTGAAAAGTATAACGCTTCAGGGAGTATGGCATAATGGCTAATACAGTAGATCCCGTACTTCAAAGTCAGGTAACAGCCGAAACAATAACAGACCCGCTTGTACGGGCTTTATATTTTGGTACTGACGGCACTCCTGGTTTTTATAATCAATTACAACAAGCTGGTGCTAACTTAATAGGAAGTGATGTTCCTTTACAACAAACAGCTGGTTTAGATCCATTAGAAACTCAAGCAAGACAAAGAGCGCAAGCTGGCCTTGGTGCATTTCAACCATTCTTTACTCAACAACAAGATTTAGTTAATCAAGCTATAGAACAATCTAGAAGAGCGGAACAATTACAAGATCCTTACTTTACTCAAGCTCAAGATCTTATTCAGGGTACCGTAGGTGCTTATGATCCTAGCATGACAGAACAATTCTACAATCCTTACGAGAACGCAGTTGTTCAACAAACTATTGATGATGTAATGAAAGCTGGCGATCAACAAGATATAGCGGCAAGAGCGCAAGCTATTTCAGCTGGTGGCGAATCAGCTTTTGGATCTAGGGCAAGGCTAGGCGCTGAAGAAAGAAGAGAAGCGCTTGGTAGAGGTCTAGGTGATGCACTATCAAACATTAGATCAAGAGGTTTTTCACAAGCGCAACAAACAGGTCTTGGAGAATTTGCAAGACAAAAACAAGCAGAAAGGTCTGCGGCTTCAGGTCTGTTAGGTATAGGCGCACAAAAAGGAGCTAGCGCTTCTCAATTAGGATCTCAGTTAGCAGGATATGGCGGTCAACTTGCTGGTATTGGTCAAAACTTAGAAGCATTAAACAGAGGTCAAAGATCTGAGTTAATGGGCCTAGGTGCTACTGGTAGAAATATTGCAGATCTACAAAATCAAAGACAATTTACTCAACAGTTGCAACAGCAAATGAGGCCGTTACAAACTATGCAGGGTATTGGTTCTTTACTGCCTGGCTACAAACAAGCAGGAAGTCAGATTGATTCTACATACGGTATGGCTCCTGATCCAAGCGCTCAAGGTCTTGGGGCAGCTTTCTCTGCTTACGGAGCTTTAGTACCTGGCCAAGGAAACTAACATGAACTTTCTTAATAGAAGAATGTTTGCAAATGGTGGTGGCGCTAGGACAATTGGCGATTATCAAATAAGAGATAGGTTGACTGGTGAGATTCTAATTGATTTAAGTCAACAGCCAGATTTTATAAACACTCCTTTGTTTAATCCTTACAAAATTTTATATGATGATACTTTAGAAAAAGGACCTGCGGTCTTATCTATTTTACAACAGTTTCAAAAACGAGATGCTCCACAAATAGGCCGATTTCAAGCACAAGAAGATCTTGGCACAAATTTAACAGATTTAGGATTTAGTGCATTAAGAGGTACAGAACCATTTATTAGGGGTGGATCAAGACTACTTGGCGAAACTTTTGGTATTCAACCTCTAAAAGAGTTTGGAGGAAAACAAGAGTTTGATCCTTCTATAGGGCTACGCGGTATAGATTTATTTAAACCAACATACGATAGTTATGTGCCAACAGATCAAGAAAGATCAAGATCAATGATAAATCTTTTAAAACAATCTAAAAACTTAAAAGAACAATCTAAAAACTTAAAAGAGAAAGCAAAAAATGTTTATTCTAATCCAAATGTAACATCAGCAACAAATATGTTTTTTGATGCACTAAGATCTGGTGATGAAAAAATGTCTGATTATTTTGGAGTTGACCGAGTTTTTGAAGATAAACCTGAGCAACAAATTCAAGACTTTCAATCAGAAATTAACGAATTTGTTGGGCCAACTAGACCTAGTGCTGACGTTGTAGATGAAGCGATTGTTACTGAAAGTTCTGGAGTTACTCCTAGGTTTGAAAGCGAAACTTTAAGTTTAGAGGGTGGCCCTTTTGATATGGAAACTAGAAGACTAGAGTATCAAAAAGAAATGATTGACAGAGATGAGTTTGGAAATTTATTGCCTGAAGGAAGATTAGAACAAGATGATGAGATTGCAACTCTATTAGATGAAATTAAACCGATAGAACAAAAAGTAGATGTAGATAAAACTGAAGCCGATACTTTAGCAGAAAATGCAGCTAAGTTTGGAGGCTTATCTCAAGAAGAGTTTAGAGCAACAATAGATGATGCTGCAATTCCTAAACTTCCAGAAATTGAAATGCCTATTGTAGGTGCAAGTATTGAAGAACAAGAAGAACTTAGAAAGCAAAATGATCCTATAAGTAGAAAATTAGATCAACCAGGATTCTTTGGTTCTGATAGATTTCTTAACTTTATTAGAAACGTAGGTGGCGAGCTTACAAGAACTGGTCAAATGGGCGCAGGTCTTGCAGGTGGTGCATCTAAAGCTGCTGAAGAAAGAGCTGCAAGAGAACTAATGGCCGATAAAGAAGAAAGAGATTACCGTATGAAGTTGAGGTTAGCTAAAGCTGAAGCAGACTTAGAAGCGCGTAATAAAGCAGCTGAAGGTATAGACCCAAGCGACATAAAAACGTTTACTGGATTTGAAGACGATATAGGAAATGCCCTTTCTCAATTTGATGAAAGTGAAAGAATTGTTAGTGACATTAATCAAATTCTTAATGAAGACATAAAAGACCCTGGAGCTTTTGGAGCAAGAGGTTTTCTTTCTAAAATTAACGACAAACTAAGAAATGCTGCTGGTTATGGGGAAACAAAATGGGAAAACTTAGACCCAGCAGTTAAAACGCAAGTCATACTTGATGTAACGGCACAAAGATCTGTAAGACAAATTCTTGGAGAATCAGGTAAAACTATTTCTAATTTGGACAGAGATATTGTTGCTAGGATATTTGGTAATGTAAATATATGGACATCACCAGCAGAACTTTCTAAATTATTAACTAACAGCAGAGATAATATTGTAGAAAGTATGAGAAAAGATCAATCAACGGTTATTTCAAGAGCTAACGCAATAGGACAAGGAGGATATAATTCTCCAGCATTAATGGCTAATGAATCATTAATTAATAGAATTCTTGGTTTTAGTTTTGATGATATTGAAAACTATAAACTTGGTGAAAACTCCGCAGGTTATATTGAGACAACTTTATAATGCCTAGGTACAAAGTTAATATTGCCGAGGATGTATTTGAGTTCGTAGATGCAGATACAGAAGATGAAGCAAAGAAAAAAGTTAAAGCAATAATTGCAACTGGCGCTGTTTCTCCGTTTTATGACAAATTAAATTTTGATTATGAAACAGGCGTTAGAGGCGAGTTTGAAAGAAAAGTAGATAAAGGAACAGAAAAAGAAGGTGTTCTTAGAAATTTAAGAGCGCAATTAGCCAGAGCTGAAACAAGTGGAATTATTGGATTTAAAGAACAAGATCAAGTTTTAAGTAATTTTGTAGGATCTTCAGGTTTTACAAGAAACACTAAAGGACAAGTAGCTTTAACCCCTACAGGTTTAGAAGAGCTAGGATTGCCTATTCAATATAGAGAGCTTTCTGACGGGTCAAAATTACCGTTAAATACTATTATTGATGAAAATGATTTTGGTTTTAAAACTGGAGATCTTGCAGACTTTGCTGGTATTGCTGGACCCATAGGAGGAGCAATTGCTCTTATGTCTCCTCAATTAAGAATCATTAAAGGACTAACAGCTGCATTTGGCGGTAGAGCCAGAATAGCAAGAATGGTTGCTGCTGGAACAGGCTCATCCGTAGGTAAAGCTGCGGAAGAAGCATTAGATTATCAAGAAGGTTTTCAACTTCAAGAAAGAGACGAATTAAAAGATCTATTTGGTGGTGAGTTTCTGTTTGGATCTATTGGTCAAGGTGTAGGTGAACTTATTGGGATGGGGTTTAAATTATTTTTAGGTAAGAACGCACCAACAAAAGATTTAAGATTAAACAGACAGATGGCTAAAGGTAGGTCTGCTAATGATATTTTAAAATTAGATGCAAGTCTTGGCAAAGAGGCTACAGAAAAACAAATTGCTAAAGCCATTAGGGACGGTAAAGTAAAACAATTTGATTTTGCTGGTCTTGCGTCTCAAGCAACTTTAGGTAGAAAGCTTCCTGGAAGGTTACAAGATATTTCTGAACAAGTGCTTGGTAACACCAGGGATAAAGAAACAGCCTTGTATTTAAGAGCAGAAGTAGACAGTTTATTAAAAGAAATTGGTGGTGAAAATGCTTTACTACAAAAATCTATTTCAGATGCAACCAAAGGTAGTCTTGATGAACAGGTGCAAGCAAGCTTACAAAAATTAAGATTAAAAGAACAAACTGTTACACAACAATTAAGAAAATTATTAGATGATGTTGTGGATGATGCAATTGAAGTTGGTAATTATGGTGACGCTCCAACCAGAAGAATGTTGGGAGAAGAATTAAAAAATAATTTATCAAGAGCAAGAAGAGAAGTAATTATAGATCTTGGTCAAAAATATAGAAATGTTGATGGTATGTTTGGCGAGCTTACATCTATAGAGGGAAAAACTGGAGTAGATAAAAGTATAGCGGTTAGCTTAGACAGGGTAATTAGAAATATTATTAATGACAGTATTGAAGATTCTAGAAAATTAATTGATAGTCATAAAAAATCTGATTATCTTTGGGGGGTAAACAACAGAGATGAATTAGATGGTGGTATTGTTGCAAAAATAGAACAAGCACTTATGAAATTTCAAAATGATGTAGCCGATCCAACTAAACCCGTAAGTTTATCTCATGTAAGAAATGCTTACTCAAAACTAAATACTATATCAAGAGATACTTTAGAGGCTAGCCCAGAAAGAAAAGTTATTATCGACATTATGCGTAAGCTTGATGACACTAGAGTTAATCAAAATGGAGAAGTTTTTAAAAGAGGACAACCAGATAGCATACTTAGTAAATTAGAAATTGAAGGAGAATCTCAGTTTAATATAGAATTAGGTAAAGTATTAAAAAGAAATCAAGAATTAAATCCAGACGCTTTTGGAGATAATCTTGAGTTTTTTGATGAAGGCCTTAACAACTTAGCTTTAAAACAAGTAAATAATGCAATAGCTCAATTAAGAGAAGTAAATGGAATTGCTGCTAAAAGAATGGCTCCATTTGATAGATTAGAAATTAAAAAAATTATTTCTAATTCTCAGAAAGGTGCATTTGATGCAGATGATGTTTATAAAAAAGTTATCTTAAATGGAGAAAAGAAAAATTTAGATGACATATTTGCTGGTTTAAAACAATATGACGAGTATATGGCTAAGGCAGGTAAACCAGCTAATGCCGAACAAACACTTAAATCACAAATTAAAAAAAGATTATTTGCTGATGCATTTAGAGCATCAACAGATGTAGTTGACGAGTCAATTAATTTTACTGAATTTGCAAAACAAATAAATAAATTTGAAAGAGATTATCCTGGCAAATTAGATTCATTATTTACTGACTCTGCTACAGGAAGAAACACAGCTAAACTTGTAAGAGACACTATCGCTCAAGTTAATAAAATCAATCCAAGGTTAAAACCTCAAGACATTAAAAATTTAGTAAATGATTTTACAACTAACATCAAAGGATTAAGTTCTAGTGATCAAGGCCTTGCATTTGTCCAAGGCTTAAAACAATTGGCTAAAGCTTCCGAAGATAGAATTAAATTAGAATCTAATAGAGCTATTTCAGACCTACCGTTAAAAGGAATAGACGAGACGGTTAACATAATTTTTAGACCTAACGCTAATGCAAACATTCAAATCTTAAAAGATACCGTAAGCGATGAAGTGTTCACCAGCATACAGCAAGCAAGTATGCAGAAGCTTTTGTCTAAATCTATAGATCTAAATGGTAAGGGTAGAATTACAGATTTATTTAAACCAGGCAATTTAAAAACAGCTTTAGATTCTTATGGAGATGAAACTCTAGATGCTATGTTTGGCAAAGAGCTTACTCAAAGTCTTAGAAACTTTCAAAAACAAATTGATATATTAACTAAACAAGAAGCAGGAAGAGGCGGAGCAGCTGGTGGATTGGTTGCTGCTGGTATTGGTGCTAGCTTGGCTCTTAATCCAATAGCTGTATTGCCTACGGTTCTATCTTTAGCTGTTGCTAGAAAACTATTCGCCTCTCCATTTTTTGTACAAGTGGCATCTAAAACAGACAAAGGTTCGGTCATAACTGCTGTTGATATGACCGAACAAGCAATCAGACAAACTTTAATCAGAGAGTTGGGTTTGCAAGCTGAAGAAGCTGGATCTATAACCAGAGATATTATGAATGGAGCCGTTACCAAATTAGAATTAGAAGAATTATTAAATCCTGCAAAAGATTTAATAAATCAAACTGTTACTGGAGTAGAAGATATAGAACAAGAAGCAAGACAAAACTTACGCTCAACTCAAGCACCTGTTGTTCAAAACATACCTCTACCAGATATTTCATCAATTGAAATGCCTAACCTAGATCCTTTATCACAAGAAAGATTAGATCTAGACGAACAGTTATTCGGTAGACCTTCTAGGCTTGGGTAATACTTCTGCCGTTTACTTCAATTACTTTCCCATCAAAATTATTACAGATCTTTCTAATTAAAGCATTATTATAAATAGGGTGAGTTGCATATAACTTTTGTTTCTCCATCCAGGCTTCTTGTTCTTTAGTAAGTTTGGTTGTTGGTGCATTCTTTCTCATCAGAAACCTATTTCATTACGGTCCATACCCAAAGGCTTATCTGATAAGCAAATCCATTCTTCTAACGGTATATGTATGTAAGGTTCGTTATCTTCGTCATAAGTCGGATTATCACTTACATTCATTCTGACATCATAAACAAAGTCTTTCTTCCATTCATGCATATAAATACCATCAGTCATAGCATAAACAATAATGAATGGTACGCCTGTTGCTAATGCAAACGAAGATCCTTTTCTAAGTTTATTCGTAGAAATTATCAAAGTGTCATACTTGTCATACGCAAAGGTACGACATTTAACTTCGCACCAATAGTTTTTTTCTTGTGACTCTATCCAATAATCTAGTGAATAACTTGTAGGTAATTTATGACAACTAACTCCCCAAAGGCCCTCTAAAAATCCTGCTACTCTTTCTTCTCGTTTCTGATCTTCTCTGCTTTCTAATGATGGTGTTTTCATAATTACTCCTTTATCCATTTAAATTTCATTTGTCCTGTAACTGGCTGCCACTCTCTTCCAGGTCTTGTAGTCCACCCTTTACCTTTATCCCAGCCACCAGTTTGACCAACAATTTTATAACCTGCGGCTTTTAAACTAGAACCAGACTCTTCTTGTAAGGTATATGTAATTAACCTTTTCCCTCCCATTTGATTCCATATTCTCCAACATTTACCATATAAAAAAGAGTTTGAATTTTTTGGGCTATCATCATTCACACAAACCCTAACAGCTTCAGCTGTAAAACCATCATCTAATTTTCTAGCAACTGGCCTTCCTACAATTGCTACTCCAACTAATTCATTATTAAATGACGCTCCTATAGCAAACTTAGCTCCTCTGACTGGTTTGTTATGCCTATGAAAATTTTCTACAAATAAATTTGCATCTTTTATAGACATAGGAATAACAGTTAATTTCACTCTTCAAAGAAGTTAGGATCTACGGCAACAAACCTTTTAGTTGGTCTACCCTTACCCCCAACTTTTATTTCAATTTCCTGGATTTCTCCAGCATTTTTTAATCTTTCAATAATCTCTTTTACTTCATATGACTTCATACTTCTGAATAGTTCATGCCTATCTACTTCTCTTTTAGATATACCTTCTCCATTTCTGGATCTAATAAATGATAAGACTTGTTTAATTTTAGACTCTGTTGCAGAACTTGCTACCTTATCTCTACAAGCTTCAATAAACATAAGATCATAGTATCTAATGTAATCAATCGCCCACTTAGTTATATCGGCTGTAATCTTTGTTGCATCAGCACTAGAAGCTAAGGTGGCAAGCAAAGACAATCTCATAGCCTTTTCTCTGGATCTACTGAGCAAGGGTTCTAAGTTATCTTTTTCTAATATGTCTTGTCTTTTAATAATCTCCCGAGCAAAGTCTTGTAGCAATTCTTCTGACGGTTTATCAAACTCTAGTACAGTTTGGTTTAGATCTAACTCTGCATTATCTCTTGCTGCATCAGATAAATTACCTTTCATTCTACGAACATAATTAACCCAGTTGACTATACTTGTAGGTGGTTCTTTAAATCTTTTTAGATCTCCAACACGTCTTGGTTCATTAGATTCAACAACCACAAACCTGTTAAGAAAACCATCCGCTATCCTTCCGCTGTTAAGTGCGCCGTAAAAGTTTTTAGGTACAGACAATCCAACTAATGTAATGGCTGGTTTATGTGTAACCCTATTCATCATCTTTTCTTTGTACTCTTCTTGTACTGCCATAAGTGAATAGTTGTCTGGTCGTAGAGTCCCATGGCAACGCCCCCAAGCTTCCATAAGTGTTTGTATGCCGTCCTCTTTGTTTGTATTACCAGCATTACTTATAGCTTCAAGTCTTTTACCAAACTCATCCATAATAGTTATTTGTGTTGGTCTTATTTTTAAAACAGAATGAACAGCACCACTTGATGTATAACCATCACCAACCACTAATTTTTCTTGATCTGAAGCATTCAGTACAGATTCAATAAATGTTTTGATGTTCTCTTTACCTTGTCCAGATTTAGCGACACCCATAAAATACATACTAGAAAAGTTATTCATGTTTGTTCTATATAATCTGCCACAAGTAACACTTGCTAATGCTAACGCTCCTACAAGAGATAGTTCTGGTTGTGGAACTTGAGCAATATCTTCACAAAAGTCAAACATGTTTTTTAACAAACCTGGTGGTGAGAATAGATCTTTAGGTGGTGTAATGCTTTCGGTTGACTGTATAAATAGTGGAGCTATCTGATTCTTACGGTCATGTGTTCTTTTAACATTATCAACAACTGAATCTACTTCTTGCTGCGGTAGTGGTGGATTATTATTCTTATTCCAGTTTTGTAAAAAGACTCTAACAAATTCTAGGTTTACATTTTTAGATATAAGATAACCTGCAATTCTAGCAGCTCCATCATTCCTAGATCCTTCCAACACACCATCCAAGGAGAAAGGTGCCGTTTGTTTACTGCTATCAATCTTAGGAACTCCTGTAATCTGTAGGAATTCTTTTTCAGTAAAGTCTGGAAGATCTGAGTGGTCATGTACTTTCCAATCTGGAAACATAACAGGCTTATAAACTTGGCCATTAGCATGACGGTTATATGGAGCAATAATAAGACCACCCACACCCCTAATATCTATTAGTCGTTCAATAGGTGTTTCGTTGGTCCTTCTAGTTGCAAAGGTTGTATAGTTTTCTGGATTGTTATAATAGTAATGCATACCCTTACCAGTTATGACTTTAAATGGACAGGCAGGTAAATTCTTCTCTACCCAATCCATAGCCTCTGGTGAGTCTGCATCAACAACAACAAACTTGCCACAAACTAATGCGACAACTAAATTGTCTCTATCTTTAAACCAAGACTCTACAAGTTCCCTAGTGGGTCTTGTTTCCTTATATTGTTCCCAGCCTTTTAAAAATGACGGCGGTTTCTTGTTAGATCTTTGTAAAGGTACTACATTATATCCATCGTCATAATAAGCCAGCGCAATATCCAAGGACGAGTCATCCTCGGTAATATTGAGTTGGAACATACTATTCCTGTTCTTCTAAAATTTCAGATATAGAACCGTAAATAGATTCAAAGTCTAATCTTCCCTCTGTTGCTTGGATGATCTGTTTAGCTTGCGCTATAGATGGTTGCCTGTATCCATACCTCCAGGATTTGCATGATGCTTCAGAACAATTAAAATCTTCTGCTGCTTTTTTATGACCTAAAAACTTTATATAACCAGATAACGTATATTGATCTACTTTTCTTTCTTTATGCTTTGGTTGAACGCCCATAGTACTTAACTCCTTTAATTTTTTTGTTGCAATAGCCTTGGACCTAAAATAGTAATTAGCTAGCCAAGTTATATCGTTTTGTTTGCTCATATACTTCTCCTAAATAATATGATTTACATATTGTAGTTTCTTGGGTTATAATAATCAAGTTCATTTTTACACAAACTATAGGAGGGTAGATCATGAGCTTAAAAGATAAGATAAAAACACCTGATAAATTGGTGGACCAACAAGGGGCCAAGCTTCTTGTATATGGTCAAGCGGGGGCTGGTAAAACTTTCTCAACACAAAGTATGCCAGGTAGAGTTTTAGTCATTAGTGCGGAAGCTGGCTTGCTTTCCATTAAAGATGCGCCTAACGTATCTGCTATTGAAGTATCTAATTATGATGATCTAAGAGAAGTGTATGCTGCTCTTAAATCTGGTGAATTAGACTACGATAGCGTATGTTTAGACTCTGTATCAGAGATCTCTGAGATCTTGTTGGTACATGAGAAAGGTAGAAACAAAGACGGAAGAATGGCTTATCAAAACGTAAGTGAAGCTGTTACAAGTCTAATGAGATCATTTAGGGATCTAGATATGCATGTCTTATTTCTTTGCAAAGAAGGTAAAGAAAATAATGATGGTGTATTTTTCTTTGGTCCTAAGATGGCAAGTAAACCTTTGGGGGATGCAATTACGTATTTCTTTGATGAGGTTTTAGCACTACGAGTTATCGAAGATCAAGATGATGACGGTAATCCCGTAGCTGCAAGGTGGTTACAAACAAGGATAGGTCAAGGCTACACAGCCAAAGACCGTAGCGGTAAGCTAGAAGCCTTTGAGGAACCAAATCTAACTGCTCTAATTGCAAAATTAGGGTTTACTATTAATGTTGAAAGTAAGGAGAGTGCGTAATGTCAGATTTTGATGGCGTTGATTTTTTTGAGAATGCGGAGCAAATGGAATCGAAAGGTCCAGAGGTTGCTCCAACTGGTGAGTACGAGGCAAAGATTATTGCTGCTGAGAAATATAAATCTAACAGCGGTAATTGGACGCAGAAGGTAACTTTTCAAATTGATGGCGGTAACTACCGAGATCATAATGAATGGTATAACTTATGGTCTGCTAATGAAGATTCAAAAAGAATAGCAAGTGAGATATTTAGTCGGCTTGCTCTTACTTGTGGATTTAAGAAGCTACCAGATCTTGCAAAAGATTTTATTGGTAAGCAACTTAGACTTGGTATTAGACAGTATGAAGACAACTGGACTAATAACGAGGGCCAAGCTGTTACTTCTTTGAAGACTAAAATCATTAAGATGGAACCTTCAGAGATGAAACCAGCTGCACCTGGAGATAAACCTCCGTTCTAGGTGATAAGGAAAGAAGGGGGCTATATGCCCCTTTTTTTTGTGTTTTGAAAAAAAACGACCTTCTGAGAGGCCGCTGGTAAGCTTTTCTTACCCTACCCTAGGGTTTACCCTTAACGAAGTTATCACGTTTTTGGGGTATTTGGATCTATAGCTTTTAGGTAAAGTTCTTGCCAAAATTTAACCTTATGTAAGAGATCGTTGTTTTCTTCAATAAGTTTTTCTAGATCTATTTTGTTATCATCTCCTGGTATGCAAATAGAAAAGAATATTTTATTTCTATCTACCTCGGTTTCAAACTTTTCTCTTAATAAATCTGGAATGTTTGCAGCGTTTGGATCTACAGCATCAACATAAAACTTTGCTTGGACCAAGACCTCTCTTTCTTTTTTTAGTTCAGTCATCTTCTTTCTCTCCAGAACCACCAGGCAACTGTTCTACATCAAACCAACCACAAGGATAATTTATCATTACATATTTTCCAATCTTTCTATTGCCCAATTTAAATAGACAACTGCTTTTTTTAGATCCGAGATGTTAGATCCTTTTAGATCTTCTCTCCAAATATATTTAACGGCATTACCTTTGCAAAAACCTTTAAACTCTTCTGCCGTAAGCATAGATCTCATAGCCTGTATATACTCTATCTCGCCCCTAGTGTAATGGGGTGGTTGGTTTACTGGATCATGTTTCCCCTTGCTCACTTCCTATCTCCAAGATCTACAGTCACAATATTAGGTGAGTTATAGATCGTAGCTTCTTGACCGTTTAATACAGCGTTGTATTCGCCTAGTAAATGTTCAAGCTTTAGCCAACCAGAAGTCATGTCATCATGATTCATTTTGAAGATCTTACTTGCAAAAGGTTTTTTCTTTTCTTGCGCAACAAAGATAAAATCAGCTACATGAAAGCCAGCTTTCTCAAAGCCACGCTTATACCAAGCTGCTTGAAGATCATACTGATACTTCTTGATAGATGAAGTAAAACCTCGAACTGAGCAATCAGTCGTAGTTTTATAATCAACAAGAATAATAGAGTTAGACTCATGAGGCGTATTAACAGGATATCTAAGCACATCTGATTTAACTTTAAGCAATAGATCCTTTTCCCACCAAAAGATTGCTCTTTCAAATGGAGAGTTGAACACACTTGGGTATTCTCCCTCATCAGCTGATAGATGTTTAATGCCTTCTGGTATCAAGGCTTCTTTCATACTGTAAAGAGTGTCTTTATCTTTAGCAGTAATGACGGTTAATCCTCTGTCTTCATACTCCTTCTTTAACTCTTTGTTAGCGTTAGTGTATGGAGATCCACTCAAGCACACCACATCATTCACAAAAGCTTCCTCTCCCTCAACAATAAGTGAGTGAGCAGCAGTTCCAAACTTCATGGCTGGGGTAGTCTCATGTTCTTCTTCAAATGCATGAAGCTGACTCTGACCAAACCTTCTAATGTTTGATGATGAGATCCCTGGTACTGAATGATAGAAGTTATGTTCCATATCTGGGAAATAGACAGCATCCCCAAGGACCATATGTTCTTCGTTCTCTAAGATTTCTGGCATTATCTTCATGACGCCTCCTTCATGCTATCAACGGCATCTGTAAGTTTATTAACAATCTCTGTTAGATCTGAGATGTTAGCCTTCAGTTCAAACAAAGTGTAGTTAAGACGATCTTTAGTGATCTCCCTTTCGTTTGATGCATTTAAGATTGCATCTATCTGTTCTTTAGTTGTTTGCATATTACTCTCCTAAGTAAATGTGTTTCATTGCATTTTAAAGGAAAAAGTCTATAATGTCTACATATAGAAACTTTAGGAGGTTACAAATGGGTAGAACAAGCGATATGTATATGTTAATGCGTTTGTCTTATGACCAGGCTGAGAACGATCTGGCTGATAAGAAAACGAATAATCTTGTGGGGGCCTACAAGAAATATCACAAAGAAAACTTAAACTTTGAGTCATCTTTTCCAGAAGAAGAGGTCCGTATGTTTCATAACGAAGAGTTTGAGAACATTCAAATAGTTTAGTTCGCGTCATTCAGCAATTAAGCTGGATAGTCTGCATAAGTATCGGGGGAGCTTGGCGAAACAATCCCCCGCTTTTATATAAGGAATAAAAATATGAGTAGTACAGAGTTAATACAAACAATCGTGAGCCAGTTCCATAGTCTTTCCAGGTCTGAAAAGCTAGAACTTATTGATATATTGATGCGTCATGTTGCGAATGAGGTCAAAAAAGAAGACCTAGATAATTCTACTAAATAAGTTATAGTTAATTAATGACAGTCAAAGTAGTGCCAATCCAAAGCAAAATGCAAAAGCCAACTCTAGCTGAGGTGGTTTCGCGTTTAGAGAATCTTTTTAACAATTACACACTAAGAGGCGAGGATAAGTTAAGCGTTGTTTTAACTTCATTAAGCTATTGTGTGTGGAGTCTACAGAAACTTGTAGAAGATGATGATGATAAGCTGCTGCATTTAGTAGATGAGATCCTCAATCAGTATGTAGAACTAGGTGAAACTGTCATAGAATTTACGCCAGATAATGACTAATCTATTATTGTCTTATTTTTGTCATAAATGTATGACGCAAGAAAACATGACAAGAATGCGGGTTTGACGATTATTTTATTTTTTTCATTTTTGTCACAGGAAAGAAGGAAATATAGATAAATAAGTAATAAATATCTTGACGAAGTAATTTGTTGTAAGGTATCCTCTCAATACACTTTAGGGTAAAGTGGGGGTAGGTATTATTATTTCCCTCACTCTAATATGCTTAAAACAATATGGGTTATAGAAAAAATAAATTAGAATATGAACCTATCCTTTCTCCAGAAGAAGAAGCTCCCATTGAATTCGCTAATCTAGACAATTCACTCAATCGCAGACAAAGAAACTTTATTTGGCAAGCTGTCAATAATCCTCGGCTATCTCTCGTAGAATGCGCACATAAGGCTGGGTATAAAGATGCTCGGCAATCTGCCAATAAGCTCATGAATCATCCAACTATTCGTAAAGAATATAACTATCTGATGAATGAAGCTAAGAAGAAGTATGAGTTAAATTATGATAGAGCTGTCCAGGATCTATATGATATTAGGGACAAGGCCCTCGAAGCGGGGTCCTTTAATGCTGCCATATCGGCACAAAATAGTTTATTAAAGGTCGGGGGTCTTGTAGTGGATAGAAAAGAAGTTATGTTCGGGAAGGTTGATCAAATGAGTCGGGAAGAAGTAGAGAAACGACTTGAGCAGCTGATGGGGAATGTGGTCTTAGCCAATAAAACTGACGGTCTTCTGGATCCAGGCGAGCTGGAAGATGAGGCTGATAGTTTAGAAAGATTGGAACAGGAAGATCTAAAACAGGAAGTAATAGATCAAGCTACGGATTTAGAGGAAGAAGAGAGTTTTGATTAGTTCTGGTTAGGTCTGTCTAAAATAAATACAAGGATGTATAAGAATAGTGCTAGGTAAAATAAGAAACTCATGAGAGTGTGGCACTCATAAGATACATACTTTTAGGAGAGTAGAAGATATATTGAATCAAATCAAACAAGTACCACTCTCGGATTGTATCGAGATTAATCATAATTAGCAACAATTCTAAGGCCTTCTATTCTGTCTTGGGGTGTCTTAAACCAATAAGATTTAATCGGTTCTTTGTCTTGATTTAGATAAACTTCTACGCCATATGGAAGCGAAGCATTAGGTTTGTCTTGTTTGACAATTACATAACGGTATCTTTTCATAGGCTCTCAAAGTATTTGACTGCGATAAAAATACCAATCAGTACGGTTAGCCAAATAAGAAAGCCTACGCCGAATATATATCCAATTATCTCAATCATTTCTAAAATATCTACCAAATGAATTTATAAATAAATGTCTACGCATAGGTTTGTTTTGTGTTGTCTTGGGTTCTCCCCCTTTACTGATGTCGGTTATAACTCTGCGTCCACTTGCATAATCAAGCTGTCGGTAATCTTCTATATCTTTATTCTTTTCATGCTTTTGAAAGTAATAACAAGTAAGAGTGGTATCCATTCTTTCTTCCAGGGTTTCCTTCCTGCGTTTTTCTACTTGGTCTGAATATTGGGTCATGTTATCTCCTATTATTATCTTCAGTTATTATTATATACAAAATTGCTACAAGCACTAAGAGGGTTGTAAGTTCAAAAAGTATTTCTAAAAGGTTAAGCATCTTTGCTCTCTTTAATTTCGTTTACTCTGGAATCTGGAGATTCATCTTCAGTCATTCCACATAAAGAACATGCCAAGGTTTGAGCCTTAGCATGTATAAAGTTAGTTTCACATTCACAATCCCAATAGTTAGGGTTAGTTTCAACTGTCATCTTTATGTTCCTCTAGTTTATCTTCATAAAAATATATGACTGCTACAGTTCCTTTGGTTGGACTGTCATGAATGGATAGATCAACATCTTCAAACTCGTTGTCTATTCTTTTACATAACTCATGCATAGTTAATTTATTTTCAACTGTCATCTTCAATCTCCAATTCAAATTTCCAACCAAGTTTGAGACATAAATTTTTATATGTTTCTCTACCACAAGATGACATTCGTTGATATTCCCAACCAAGATCTTCGACTAAGTTTTTTATTTCTTCACTCATTTTCGCTAACCTCTAAATTGATTTCTAAGTCGTTGTCAAAGTGTTCGTTATGTTCTTCAATCGCATCTTTAATTTCTCTGAGCCTATAACTTATCTCCCAAGCTGACTTAGATCGTCTGTATTCTTGGTGTTCTTTCTCTGCAATATTATTTTTTGTAGAGTGATAAAGTGCTATCTTTTCAGCGTGTTCTAGTGGTAGGTCTTGGCTATTACCATAAAACTTACGGCTACCTCTACCCCTTGCTTTGAATTGGTAGCGTTCTTTATTGGCTACATTTAAAAGAAACTCTAAGACTTGATGTCCGTTAGTTAGGGGAGTGTCTAACTCCCCTGTAGGTATATCAAAAATGTTTCTTCTGATATGTTTGAACTTGTTGCGTTCTTTAAATTTATACTTCATTTTTGTACCTCGCATTTAACTGATTTTTCACAATTGTTGCAGAACACTTCATCAAGCCAACATATATCTTCTTCATGAACTAAACTGCCACCATTTTTGTTTAAGTGATTTGGATTGATTACGGCATCTTGACCTAAGTCAAGACTGCCACAATCTGCACACTTCCAAATATTCATGACTGATCACCTACGGCAATATTATTTTTTGTGAAGTACGCCCAAAGAGGTGTAAAATCTTTGTCATGTAAAGTTGCAAGATCATATCTGCCGTTTGGTAGTTTGATCATCTTGGTTTCAGCTACATACCAAGAGTTGTTTTTAAATAGGTAAATCCATTCAATATCGAACTGAACATTCATTAAAAATGCATGAATAGAATGAAATGTTTGAGGTGGGTCTTGATGAACTCTGCCCTCGTTAGATTCTATTATTGTTTCTTTAAGACTAGACTGATAGCCGTTGTCTACTAAAGCATGAGCCTTAGATTGATTGTTGTAGTGGTTATAAAGTATCTTGCCGTTGTATTCTGGGTAGCCGTCATAATGACAATACATCACTACGACTTTCCCACTTGGTTTTTGATACGCTATATTACTTCTTGTTCCCATAATTACTCTCCTAAAAGTTTGAGGGTTAATAAAATGGTAGCCTTTGTATTTCAAGAGCCAGACTACCAAGACTCATGCAATTTCAGTTATGTTATTTAAAGTCGATAACTGGACGCAACGTTCAAGATCGACTGCAAGAAATATTTCTTACTCTTTAATACTACTAAATGTATCCAATATATGCAAGGGTTTTAGGGTACAAAATGTATTTATTTTTTATAGTTATATTTACGCACATATGGGAAATTAGAAAGTTAATCGCATCCCCCCTCTCTTTCCCTCTCTCCCCCACAAAAAAGCTAGGAAAAAATCGGGTCGGGTCGGGCTAAGCTAAAGAATATTAAATGAGGGGTGTATTGCTACACATAACACAACACAACAGAGCTTCCAGATCCTTCCAGGAGACGCCGTTGATGGTCTTGAAAGGTTGATAAATCATTCGGGTCGGGTCGGGTCATTTGAATCGGGTGTCGGGGGTCGGGTTTACTGCAAGGCATAACACATGATAACACACCAGAAGGATTCCAGGGGATCTGCCGTCTTCCAGATCTGAGCTGGGACGCCGTTGATGGAAGAAAAATACTTACTTAAATAGTTTACAATTTGTATACATATCGTGTTATACTAATGTTTCATTTAAACAACATACTTTTAGGAGGTATATAAAAATGAAAACCAATAAGCAAGAAAGAGAGGCAATCGCTAATCGTTTCTATAAAAAAATGGAAGCCCAAATGGAATTAAAAAATGAGGGTTTTAAAAAATCGCCTACTTACAAAAAGCTGACCAAGTTAAGTAAAGAAAAAAAGAAGATACTTGAACAAGCTAATGAGATAGGAAATGAAATACAAAAAGGTATAAATTCTTTTAACGAAGAAAATAAATCAGAGTATTGGAATTTAACTGATAGTTATAATTATCGTCATGAAAACAAAGATTTTTATTTGCAATTAGAAAGTTCTTGGAGTGTTCAAACTGATTTATGCAACGCAATCTTGATTGCTCAAGTTGGGGCAGAGACAGTTGCTGACTTGATGAAAGTTTTAGAAGAGGAGGTGAGGTTATGAATTGATTAACTCACTTTAATCTTAGCCCGATTTATTCGGGCTTTTTTTTGTCGGGAAATCGGGGTCGGGCTTTTGGATTTGGCAAAGCAGTTAACACACACATAAGATACACACAAACACAAACACACCAGGGGGGTTGCAGCTGGCCCAGGAGAAGATGAAATAGATCTATAATTAGTAGTTGACAGGTTGTAACCAATCGTTTTATAATGAACTTAATTAAATGTGCATGACTCGTCTCGGAAGATCAGACTCACAAACAAGGGGCAAAGCCCAACGCCTGTAGAGGCAAAGAAATATTTCTACTTGTACTTGTCACCACCATACTTAAAGCCCCTCTTTTACGAGGGGTTTTTTTTGGGCAGCAGGATGGTCGGGGATCTAAGTCGGGGATGGTAATACGCCTTCTAGCTCTGCGAGGCTAGGAGAAACACACAATACAAACACAAGAGATCTGGCCACGCAGCTCTGGCCAGGACAACAGTACTGGTCCAAAGATATTTAAATTAATAGTTGACAAGATGTAACCATTCAACTATATTAAAAGCTCATTAACTTATTTAGGAGAAAGAAGATGAAGAAAGTAATATTAATAGATCCGTTCAATCAAACGGTAGAGATGAAGCAAGCACCAACGGACCAAGAGTCTTTTGATTATAAGAGTCTGAGGAGCATGATGGAATGCAGCTTAATGGATGTAGTTCCGCTGGGTGGTGCCGTTATTATGTTCGTTGATGATGAAGGGCTGTTAAAAGACAATCGTTACTTTGCCCTGGGTGACGTGCCTTATGCAGGACGCGCTATTATAGCGGGAGAATCTGACGAGGACGGCAACTCTCAAGATACGCCCATAACCGTTGCGCAGGTGCAAGAGGTATTAACCTGGAAAGATGAAGGCCATAAAGAAGAACCGTTTATGAGCTTTACTTATGAAGACGAGAACGGCCAGATAGTTACTAAGAAGCTTGGCGAGGATCCAGAGATTGCAAAGCAAGCGTCTGAAGCTGTTGTTGAGATGGCCAGGTCACAAATCAAACTAGTCAAATGAGTGACTGTGAAAAAGAACTGCGTCACATGTGCAAAACATATGCTGAAGATGCAACTAACGGCTGCATGATGTTTTACCCAGATGGTGACGAGAACTGTCGTTATGAGGCTTACAGCATCCGCTACATAATAGACGGAAGCGGGGAGTACTTAGGCGCTAGGTTGATGATAGCGGGGGGCGGTCCTACTGTTTGGGTTGACACATTTGAAGGAGAGATCCAGGGCTTTTGGGGTTCGGACAAGTGCAGCTTTCCAATCTGGGATTACGAGTATATCGATGAGTATTGGGAAGAGATGTATAAGTGCTTGAGCTAACCATTTTTATTTACCTGCTGGTATTCCTAATGGGCGGTCGGGGTCGGGGATGAGCATCAGTTTCGGGTCGGGCCGCTCAACTGGCAGGTACCTTACACATACACAAGAGGCTTCCAGCAGCCCAGGAGATCTCTGGTGTTTCGCCTCCAGGGTTCGTCCAAGCTGGTCTGATAAATAAGTAAAAATAGTTGTTGACATTTTGTATCCAATCATTAAAATAAAAGAATAAACAAACGACTTTTAGGAGGTCAAAATGAAGATAGAAATAAACTTATATGATGAGACAGGTCAACAGGTAGTTGGCAAAGCAATTGAGACAGCTTGTAATAGTCTCATCATTAATGGTCAGCACATCATTTCAAATGGTGGCATCAACTCTGAGATGCGCGAATTAATGGGTCAGCCAACAGCTGAACAGATCGGCATGAACTTAGTTCCGCCACTTGGCAATCCCGATAACATCAACTAAAAAAACCTTGGAGGAATTAGGGGGCATCACGCCCCCTTTTTTATGGGACTCTATTTGTCAGGCAAATCGGATCGGGAATCAGGTCAGGCTGAAGGGGGGGGACAAAAAAATTGGTAGACCAGTAGAGACACACACAAGGACAAGATCTCTCTCAAACAAATTTCATTTTTTTTACATTTCATCAAAACAGGTGTTACAATCGAATTATTGTAAAATCGGTTAAGGCAGGTCTAAAGATTTATATCTCCTTTACTCCCCCCTAGGACAGGACCTGCCGACAACCACTAAGGATAGAATTATGGATGAAGATATGATGGGTATGGACGTTGCACCTGTAATGATGCCAGACCAACAAATGATGCAAGGGACTCCAGCAGGCCCAACTTTACCTAACGAATTACAACAACAAATTGATAGCTTGAGTGAGCAAGAAAAAGCCGAGGCTAAGGAAGCCCTCATGCAAATTATGAAAATTGTAGAACAAATGATGGCTGAGGGTGCTACCGAAGAACAAGTAGAACAATTCCTCCAGCAAATCGGTATGACTCTTGAAGAGTTAGAAATGGCAGAAGAAATGTTTGGAATGGGCGAGGGCGCACTTGGTTTTACCATCTAATTAATATATTATTTTCAAATGGGATTCTTTAGTAAACTAAAAAAGAAAGTAAGAGGTCAAATAGCACCTGTTATGCCTATGGCCCCCCAAGCCCCAAGACCTATTGGTGAAATGCCGTTAACTCCTGAACAAATGGCTAGAAAAGCAGAATACGAAAGAAACAAAGCAATTGAAAACAAAAGAAATATAATTTCTAAGTACGGTAGCAGAGAAAATATGGAAAGGATGGTAAAAGATTCATTTTCTGGACTTAGAGGCAATATGGGTTCTGATTTTAGAATGCCTCAAAATCGAGGATTTACAGGATTAAGTGGTCTGTTTCGTAGATTGCAACAACAAATAAGAAATCAACAAATGCCTCAGCCTATACCAGAATTACGAGCAGGTGAGATTATGCCTAACTCTCCTGTAGTAGACAGAAGACCAACTCCCCAAAGAATGCCAGCACCTCCAATAGCCGTACCCCCAGGTGTAATTCCTAATTTAGATCTTGGAATGCCTGTTATGTCAGAGGAAAGAATGGCACCTCCTGTAATGAATCAAATGGAAGGTGATCCAAGAATGATGATGTCAGGGGGTAGAGATGCAAATATGGTTGACTTTCTTAATTCAGACCCACAACAACAAATATTTGGTATAGAAACAAGAATTGGAATGTTGGAGAACCAACTTCAAGAAGCATTAGCAAACAACGATAGACAATCATACGACATGATCGTGCAACAGATTAATGATGCTGATGCACAAAGAATTGAATTAATGAACCTACCTGGAGATTTAGATAGAAGTAAAGATCAATTGGTATCTATGGCGCAAAATTTTAATTATCTTACGCAGGATGACCCAAGAAGACCAATTAAACGCCCTCCTATGAGAAAAAAATTGTTAGATCAAATGTTAGAAAATTCTAATAGATTTAGAGGTGGTAAAGATAACGCAAGATCACCATCAAGAAGAGATTTAGAATTAATGGAAATGCAAAGAAGTCAAAGAGATTCTCTTGACGATATACTTTCAGATCTCGAAAAAAAAAACTAGATAGCCCCCCAGAAGAATCCATTTCAGTTAAAGATGTTACCGATATCTTTTTTGATCCAACAGACCCAGTAGATTATGCAGCTTTAGCAGGGGGTCCTTTTGTCAAAACAGGATTATCTGCAAAAAAAGCTAAAAGATTGTATGATTCCTTACAAAGAATTAGACAAAGAAAACGTCAAGCTCAAGTAGATTTTAAAAGAGGGCAAGCCGAAGATAGAGTGGGAGAACTTGGAGGCAGCAAACTTATGAAAAAATCTAGCGATACATTTAAAGAATTGAGCATTAACGAAGAAAAAATATTAAAACAGCTAGAAGGCTACCAACCTGAATTACTTTAATGGCAAACAGAGCAGAAGTACTAGAAAACCTTAAACAAGCGGCGAAGCAAGGCAATATTCGTGAGGCTTATCGTGATTTTGAGGAACTTCCATTTATAGATCAAGTAGTTATTAGTGTATCTCCTGGAATCGGAGACGCACTTGCAGCCTTTGAAGTAGGAGAGTTTAGTTCTAGGGGTTCAAAAAATGTAGAAGATAAAGACTTTCTAGGAGCAGCGGGTAACTACGCCTTAGCTGGTTTAAGTTTTGCCAGTCTCTATCCTTTACTCAGACTCTTTCGTGGTGCCAAAGCTCTCAAAGCAATAGATCCTGTTGTTAGTACTCGAGCCTTACCTGCAAAAGTAGAAACAGCTGAAGTTTTTGGGGAGGCTGTCAAAGATGTACCCGTACCTAAAGTAGAAGAATTTAAGCCTTTGACTTTAAAAGAACTGATCTACCCAGGTACAAAAGTTAACAACCAAGGCTTAACATCCAAAGCCGCTAAGTTTATTAATACAAGTAAAAAATTACCCAATCAAGCTAAATTAGTAACTTATGTAAACGAATTAAAGAAAGCTGGTGTTCCTAAAGGTGAGTTAAGGTTATTAAATATACTAGACGAAGCAGATGAAATACATCCAAAACTGATTAATGAAATAGAATCTAGAAACCCTTTAGATAAAATTACCCGACAAAGATTAGCTAACTACATAAAATCTAATCAACAAGGAGCCATAAGTAAAAGGTTGGTTAGCAGTAATAAACATGCAAGACAAATAAAAGAATTAGGAGATGAATTTAAAAATATTAAAGAAAATACTTTTCATGTAAGGGGTATAGATAGAAAACAGTATGATCACTATCAAGAAAAGCCTCACAAAGACCATTTTGTTTTTGACAGTACAGCAGAATTAAAATTAACAGATGTTCCTGAATTACAAGATGTTAAAGAATTTATCGGCGGAGACAATCTTTTAAACGTAGCTAGAATTCAATCTGATTATGGAGAAGAAGTAGGCCAGCTTGCAAAAAGAAGAGCTGGTAGGCAAATTGATAAAATATATGGTGATGAAAGATTGCTTCCTTTGGTAGAAACACTTAAAGATAATAATAGTTACTTAGATTTTATTATTAAAACTGCGAGAGAATATCCGCAATTAAAATCACCAGAAAAACTTCGCGAGCAATTTATAAAAAATGCTAAAAAAGAAGGGGCTATAAAAACTTCTGGTATTTACGTTCCAGACAATATAGATGAAGAGTTTCCGCTTCATGTTTTTAAAACAATACAAGAAATTGTTAAAGACGCTAAAAAAGTGTTTCCTGTAACTCCATATCTTGATGGCAAAAAAGTAGTTGCTTTGAAAAAAAGTTTGGAGGAATACAACAGATTTTATCCAAAGGTAAATAGATTAGTTAAAGCGCAAGTAAAAAAACAAGATGAAATAACAAAATTACAAACAGAAAAAGGATTAACTTTAGACTCTCCTTCGTTGGCTGATGATTTAGCAGAATTAGAAAATATCACAAAGAAAAAAGATGATTTACTGTTTAACAAAATTACTCCAAATATTCACAATATTGAAGAATATAATTTATCTATAAAAGATTTAGAAAATGCAACGGGGAAAAAATTTACTGAATCTCTTAACAAAAGCTTGGATGAAATATTTTATGAGTTAGAAGCGATTAAACCTGGCTCTCCTGCTATGAGGCAAAAGTATGGACCAGGAACACCAGAAGACAGGGCTTTAAGATATTTTGAGGAAGTTGTAAATAATGATGAAATGACTTTTGATATTGGCAACGGAGTAAAAATACTTAAAGAAGCAATAAAACCAAAAACAAGTTCTTTATCAGGATACCCTATTGATCCTTATGCAAAAAGCACTAGAACCAACTACACGAAATTACCTTTAAGAGCTAACTTTTTGAAAGCTGTAGAAGAAGGCAAAGATGGTATGTATTTTGATTCAGCTGCAAAAAGATTAGGCAAAGAAGGTGGTGAAGACAATAAATTACTACAAGGAGTTTTTAAAGAAGGCGAAAATGAAATAGATAAAATGCTCAAAGAACTTGGTGTAGATCCCAAAGATTATGTTTTAAAACCTAAAGATATAGAGTTTAAGGGGCCTAACAATAAATTTGATGGTACCTACGTTAAGATTGATGACGAGATAAGAAAGCTGGTTAAAGAAAAAGGTATTGATGCATTTAGATTTGGAGGGCCTGTTAATGAAAGTAAGTTAGAAGCAACTGAAAGAAGATTAAATGCAGGCGAAGAAATAGATGATATTTTAAAAGACTTGTATGGAACAGCAATTGCAAACGAGTTCGGAGAATATGACTACAACGCTCCGCTTAAAAATTTTCAAGACTCTATAGAAAAAAATCTTTCTAATCAATTTGATTTTAAATACAAAGATGACTTAATGGATATTTATAAATCAGATAATCCTGAAGTTAATATTGAAAACAGAGCAAGAAAGTTTTCAACAAATTATATTAATAGTTTGTTAGATGATTTAAATCTACCTGTTGATGTAAGAAGAAATAATTACGGAACAAGCTTTGATAAAAGATTTAATGTAGCCCCAAACACTAACGTAACTTTAGATGCGTACAAATCAGATGATGGAGACTTTACAGGAAATTTAAATCTTAGGTATTCAAATAGAGGAAAATATGGAAATATAGATTTGCAATCTGAAATAAATGAGCTAGGAGATACGCAAGATAAAATTAAATACAACCAAGATATAGGGCCATTTTCAATACAAGCAGGAAAAACATCTGGAAGAGACGCAACAGGATCTGTAAGTTATAACTTACCCAGTATGTCTGTTGGTAACGCTCAAACCATTCAAGCGAGAGCTGTAGTTGATAATCTATTAAATGCTAAAGGACAACTGGATTATATTTACAACAACCCAAATACGGGATATTTTGTTAATGCTGGACTAGGACTTAACTCACAAAGAGGCCCAGAGTTTAATTTAAAATTTGGTAAAAACTTTTGAACCTAGCACATCTTTCTGATCAAGAGATTAAAGAAACACTTATACTCAAAGAACGTCTTGAGTTATTAAAAAAACAACAAGGTTGTCAAGAAACATTTCTAGAGTTTATTGATCACATGTGGCCTGAGTTTATTTGTGGCCGTCACCATAAAATATTTGCAGAAAAGTTAGAGGATGTTGCTAATGGTAAATGCAACAGGCTTATTATTAACATGCCTCCTCGTCACACCAAGTCTGAATTTTGTTCTACTTATTTTCCAGCTTGGATTATGGGTAAACAGCCAAGAAGAAAAATTATGCAGACCACTCATACAGGTGAGTTAGCTGTAAGGTTTGGTCGTAAAGTTCGTAACATGATGGATGCTGAAGAATACAAACAGATTTTTCCTAAAGTAGAACTACGAGCAGACTCTAAATCAGCGGGTCGTTGGGAAACTGACAAAGGCGGAGAATACTTTGCCGCAGGTGTAGGAGGAGCTATTACAGGTCGAGGTGCGGATCTACTCATTATTGATGACCCTCATTCTGAGCAAGACGCTTTGAGTCCTACGGCTATGGAAGCCTGTTGGGAATGGTACACCTCTGGACCTAGACAGCGTTTGCAGCCTGGTGGAGCTATCATTCTTGTGATGACACGTTGGAGTTCAATTGATCTAACGGCTAAGTTGTTAGACTCACAAAAAGAATCTTCAGCTGACCAATGGGAAGTTGTAGAGTTTCCAGCTATCTTTCCTGAAACAGAAAATCCTTTATGGCCCGAGTTCTGGTCTATAGATGAATTAGAAAAAGTAAAAGCTTCTTTACCTGTACAGAAATGGAATGCACAATGGATGCAGACACCTACCTCTGAAGAAGGTTCTATTGTCAAAAGAGAGTGGTGGAATGCTTGGGAAAGCGAAGCTTTGCCTCCAGTAAGTTATATTATTCAAAGCTACGATACGGCTTTTAGTAAAAAAGAAACAGCAGACTATTCAGCTATTTCAACGTGGGGTGTATTTAGACCTACACCCGATTCTCCTGATTGCATCATATTATTAGATGCGCAGAAAGACCGTTGGGATTTTCCAGAATTGAAAAGAGTAGCTTACGAAGAATACCAATATTGGGAACCTGATATGGTGTTGATTGAGGCAAAAGCTTCGGGTACTCCTTTAACTCACGAACTTAGAAGATTGGGTATACCTGTCGTTAATTACTCTCCAACCAGAGGACATGACAAGTCTACAAGAATGCACTCAGTTGCACCTATCTTTGAGTCTGGTTTGGTTTATGCACCCGAAAGAAAGTTTGCAGAAGAGATGATAGAGGAATGTGCTTCATTTCCCTTTGGTAAAAATGATGACCTATGCGATACTATGACTCAAGCCTTGATGAGATTCAGAGAGGGTGGTTTGGTTTCTCTTGGGGATGATTACGAAGATAGAGAGAAAGCGCCAGTAAAGAGGGTATACTATTAAGATGTTATTAATATTTCTTACAGAATATGAGGATAATGGTACAACATTTAGTGGCCCATGTATTATTTCAGAAAGCTGGAATCAAGCAGAAAAAGAAGCAACACGTTTTAATCTTAAAATTGTTGGCACTTTAGTTGACGCATTCCCAAGTTCTATGATTGAGGAAGAAGAAAAAAGAGTACTACACTAATGGCAATAGAAAAAGAAATTAATCCAACGGTTTTAAACGAAGAGAATCAAGTACCGCTTGGCCAAGAAAATATGAAAGTTGCTATTGAAGCAATTATGGAATCAGGGGCAGAAGGTTTTGAAATGCAAGAAGATGGTAGCGCTATCTTAGGCGAAACCATGACCGAAGAAGTAGAAACAGGATTTGATGAAAACCTAGCTGAAATTTTAGACGATCAACAACTAGCAAACATATCTAATGAATTGATGGCTGGTATTGAGAAAGATAAGGCTTCAAGAGAAGATTGGGAAAAAACTTATAAAGACGGTCTTGAATATTTAGGTATGAGGTTTGATGCTGAAAGATCTGAACCTTTTGAAGGTGCATCTGGTGTTATACATCCATTATTAGGTGAAGCTGTAACAACCTTCCAAGCTCAAGCTTATAAAGAACTTTTACCGTCAGGTGGTCCAGTTAAAACTCAAGTCATAGGAGCCTATGATTCTTTGATAGAAGAACAAGCACAAAGAGTTAAAGAATTTATGAACTATCAAATTACTCATGTAATGGAAGAGTTCGATCAAGAATTAGACCAGTTATTATTTTATTTACCATTAGCAGGATCTGCATTTAAGAAAGTTTATTATGATGAAAGTTTAGGTAGAGCTGTATCTAAGTTTATTGCACCCGAAGATTTAATTGTTCCTTACTATACAACCGATTTAGAAACCTGCCCTAGAATTACTAATGTTGTAAAAATATCAGAAAACGAAGTTAGAAAATTACAAGCACTAGGTTTTTATAGAAAGATAGATTTAGAAAGTGGTGATAACGCAGAAAACTATTCTGGTGTCAAAGAAGAAATAGACAAACTTTCTGGTATGGAGCCATCTTACGATGATGGAGAAGTATCTGTTCTATACGAAGTTCATTGTAATTTAGAACTTGACGGTTACGAAGACGTTGACGAAGAAGGTGAGCTTACAGGAATTAAGCTTCCTTATATCGTGACCATAGATGCTAATTCAAACGAAGTTTTATCTGTTAGAAGAAACTACAAAGAAGATGACGAACTTAAAAACAAAATAGAATACTTTGTACATTTTAAATTCTTGCCTGGTTTAGGTTTTTACGGATTTGGTTTAACTCATATGATTGGTGGTTTATCTAAAGCATCTACTTCAATTATGAGACAGTTAATTGATGCAGGAACTTTAGCAAACTTGCCTGCTGGTTTTAAAACTAGAGGTATAAGAATTAGAGATGAAGATACTCCTATACAACCAGGAGAGTTTAGAGATGTTGATGCGCCTGGAGGATCTCTTAGAGATTCAATACAACCGTTACCATTTAAAGAACCTAGTGGCACACTTCTTAGTTTATTAAACATTCTAGTTAACTCAGGTCAAAAATTTGCATCTATTGCAGAAATAAATACAGGACAAGGTAATCCAAACGCTCCTGTAGGAACTACATTAGCTTTATTAGAAAGATCTACCAAAGTATTATCGGCTATCCATAAAAGGCTACATAATTCTCAAAAGAAAGAATTTAAAATATTAGCTGATGTATTTAAAGAATATTTACCGCAAGAATATCCATATGCAGTAGCAAATAATGAAACAACAATTAAGTTATCTGACTTTGATCAAAGGGTAGACATCTTCCCTATATCTAACCCAGATATATTTAGTCAGTCACAAAGAATTGCTATGGCGCAGGAGATGATGCAGTTAGTACAATCTAACCCACAAGTTCATGGCCCTAACGGCACTTACGAAGCTTATAAAAGAATGTATGCAGCGATTGGTGTAGACAACGTAGAACAAATACTTACACCACCACCTCCGACAGATCCACTTCCTTTAGAAGCTGGATTTGAAAACAACCAATTGTTATTAGGTCAGCAAGCTCAAGCATTCCCACAACAAAATCATGATGCACATATTGCTATTCACATGTCTTTGTTGAATACACCACCTGTTCAAATGAATGCTCAGGTTCAAGCTTTGATACATTCTCACATCATGCAACATTTACAAATGAAAGCAGATATATTGGGTGAACAACAAATGCCGCCAGAAGTTATGCAACAGTTCCAACAGTTACAACAACAGGCTCAACAAGCATCACCAGAAGAAGCACAAAACTTATCTATTCAAGCAGGCGATCTATTGGCACAATTCTCAGCTCCAATACTTGCTGAGTTGTTAGTAGAGTACAATCAGAAAGTCGCTTCTCCTCAAGACGAAGATCCATTAGTTGCAATTAGAAAACAAGAGCTTGCGTTAAAAGGCCAAGAGCTATCTATAGAGCAACAACAATTCTTAGCGGCTGAACAAAGAAAGATTCAAGAAGCTCAACAAAGAATGAATGTTGATAGAGAAAGAATTGGTTCTCAAGAAGAAATAGCAGAGCTTAGAGATGAAACTGCCAGAGCAAGATTAGAACAACAAGCTAGATTTAAATTGTTAGATGCCAGAAACAAAAACAGTTAAAGGTTGGTACTGGGATGACGTTAATAAACGTATGTACCGATGGCATGACTTGATGTTGTTACTTCGTGAAAGAGAGTTAAAGAAAAAGAATGCCTAAGACTTGGGTTAAAGAAAAAATTACTCGTATTAAGAAAAAAACATCTATCGGCAACAGTCGTTTAAGTGATGGCGCTGGAACTAATAAAAATCAAAGGCGAAAAAAATATAGAGGACAAGGTAAATAAAAACTTGCAAATAATTTATTTAACCAAGATAATAAACAACATGATAAAAAGAACTGAGATATCACAACAAAAAACTCCAACTGTAACCAAGAATAAAGCTAGGTACAGTAATAAAGGTCTTGCTCCTTTAAAAACAGATGCAGGAACTTTTGATGCCAATACAACACCTAAACCTGGAATGGGTAAAGGTAAAGCTAGAGGTATGGGCGCTGCCGAATATGGTGGCAAGTTTTCTGGCATTTATTAAGTGTCAGTAGTTTGGATAAGCCAAAAGTTTTTAAAAGAACTTGAGGCTCAAAAAGAAAGTGTGAAGGATGTTATTTTAGCTGGGGCTAAAGACTTTGCACAATATCAGTATCTGTGTGGACGTTACAGCTCTCTCGTTGACGCAGAAAATTCATTTAGGGAGCTGCTGGGAAAAATACAAGAAGATGCCGAAGATACACGTACCTGACCATGTTGCTCAAGCAATAGAAGAAGAAACCAAAACCAAAAACGAAGCCAAGAAGAAAGAAAAAGAAACTCCCCCTGCCGAGGAAACAATTCCTTATGTAGAGCAAGGTGCAAGAGTTTTAGATCCTACTCTTTTAGATAAATCAATTTTAGAAAGAATGCCTCAACCGACTGGATGGAGAATACTTATTCTTCCATACAAAGGTAAGGCAGTAACAGAAGGTGGAATCCACTTAGTACAATCAACGGTTGATAGAGAATCTCTAGCAACGGTTGTAGGGTATGTTGTTAAAATGGGTCCTGATTGCTACAAAGACTCTAGCAAGTTCGCTGAGGCTTGGTGTCAGGAAAAACAATGGGTGTTGATAGGAAGATATGCTGGCGCTCGCTTTAAGTTAGGTGATGAATCTGAATGCAGAATCATTAATGATGATGAAGTGATAGCTACCATTTTAGATCCTGACGATATCCTTGCAGTATAAGGAGCAAATATGTCAGAAGAAGCAAAAAACGAAGAAATAGTTGATGAGGGTGAAGTTGTTGAAGTAGATTTACCAGAGGAAAAACCTAGCGGTAAAATTGCAGATATAGCGCCACAAGAAGAAAATGATGAAGAGGCTGAGAAGGCTATTGAAGATGTGTCTGAAGAGCCAGAAGAAAAGTCAACAGATGAATTAGAAGACTATTCTGAAAAAGTTCAAAAAAGAATTAGTAAGCTTACTCGAAAATTAAGAGAAGCTGAAAGAGGCCAAGAATCTGCTTATGAGTATGCAAAAAGAATTGCAGAAGAAAATCAACATCTAAAAACTAGATCTTCAACCTTAGATAGATCTTATCTACAAGAAGCAGAAAGCAGACTAAAGTCTCAAAAAGCACAAGCTTTAGCAGCCTTAAAAAATGCGCATGAAGTTGCAGATTATGAAAAGGTTGCCAAAGCTCAAGAAGTTTTAGCAAAAATAGCAGTAGAAGAAAACAAAGTTACAACTTCAAAAACTCAACTAGAATATCAACAACATGTTCAAGAAGAGCAACAAACTAATTATCAAAATTATGTTCAACAACCTCAACAAAATGTTACTCCTCAGTTAGGAGAAAGAGAACAAGCTTGGGTTGAAAAGAACGAATGGTTTGGTCAAGACGAGGTAATGACCATGGGTGCTATGGCAATCAACAATCAGTTAGAAGTTGAAGGCTTTGACGTTGGTTCAGAAGAGTACTATACTGAGGTCGATAGGAGAATTCGTAAAGAGTTCCCGCAGAAGTTTACAGAATCTTCTGTTAAATCTAAGCCTCAACAAAAGGTGGCTTCAGCTGGAAGAGTTGCTGGTAATCCAGGCTCTAACAAAAGACAAGTAAAATTGTCTCCATCTGAAGTTCAAATGGCTAAAAGATTAAACGTGCCGCTGGGCGAGTACGCTAAATATGTTAAAAGGTAAAACTATGACAGAAGATAAAAAAGATTTAAACAGAACACCACGTTCTGCCGACACTCGAGCTAAAAAAGTTGCTCGCAAACCCTGGAGTCCACCATCAATGTTGGATACTCCTCCCGCACCTGAAGGTTATACCTACAGGTGGATCAGAGCTGAAATCGCAGGTAGCGAAGACAGGAAAAATGTAACTTCGAGGATGAGAGAAGGTTTCGATCTTGTCAGAGCCGAAGAGTTAGATGGATTCGAGCTTCCTACTTTAGATGACGGTAAACATGCGGGAGTAGTTTCAGTTGGCGGTTTGCTGCTGGCTAAGATTCCTAACGAAACACGCGAAGAAAGAAACTCCTACTTCGCAGATCGTGCGCACACTCAGCAAGATGCTGTAGATAACGATTTATTAAGAGAATCTGACCCAAGCTCTCCGATGTTAAAACCAGAGAGATCAAGCAAAGTAACTTTTGGCGGTGGTCAACGTAGTTGATCATCAAATTTTTTAATTTTAAATAATATAGGTGACTTATTATGTCTAACAAAAATGCACCCTTTGGAGCAAGAGTAGTAGGTAAATTAGGTTCTGGTGTCGCTAATGGCGGTATGACGGAATATAAAATTGCTTCTGGCGCTTCTGGGAATATTTTTTCAGGCGATTTAGTTAAGATGCTTAATACTGGTACTATTTTAGTAGCAGCAGCTGGTGATGAATCAGTAGGCGTCTTTAGGGGTTGTCAGTATACTGATAGCAGCGGAGACGTTGTTTTTAGTTCTTACTTCCCTGATGGGACTGTATCGTCCGATATTGTAGCGTTTGTGGTAGATGATCCTAATGCTGTATTTGAAATTCAGAGCGCAGGTTCTCCAGCGCAGACTGATGTTGGCTTAAATGCAGATATTTCTTATACTTCTGGCTCAACCAAAACTGGTATGTCAGCGGTGGAATTATCTGGAACAACAGCCGCAACAACTGCGACTTTCAGAATTATGGGCTTTAGCTCTGATCCATCTAACAGCACTACAGGCTCAGCTAACGTAAATGTTATAGTTAAGTTTAATGAGCATTTCTATGTCGATCCTACAGGAGTTTAATAATGGCAATAAATAGAGCGCAATTAGCGAAAGAATTAGAGCCTGGCCTAAATGCCTTATTCGGTATGGAATATGCTAGGTATGAAGCAGAACATACAGAAATCTTTGATACAGAGAGTTCTGATAGAGCGTTTGAAGAAGAAACTTTAATCGTTGGGTTTGGTAATGCTGAAGTAAAAGCTGAAGGAAGCGGAGTCAGATTTGACAATGCTAACGAAGGTTATACTTCTCGTTATACTCACGAAACAGTTGCTTTAGCATTCGCGCTAACAGAAGAAGCTGTTGAAGATAATTTGTATGATCGTCTTGGTGCTAGATACACAAAAGCATTAGCTAGATCTATGGCTAATACTAAACAAATCAAAGCTGCGGCTGTATTGAACAATGCGTTTGATACAACAGGCGGAGATGGTGTAACTTTAATCAATACTGCTCACCCTCTAGGGGGCGGCGGTACTTTAGCAAATAGAGCAACCACTATGGCGGATCTTAATGAAACTTCACTTGAAGATGCATTAATTAATATCTCTACATTTACGGATGATAAAGGTCTTAATATTGCACTAAAAGGAATGAAGTTGATTGTTCCACCTCAGTTGCAGTTTGTTGCTGACAGATTATTACAAACTCCTGGGCGAGTTGGTACTTCTGACAACGACATTAACTCAATCAGAAATCAAGGTATGATTCCTGATGGCTATGTTGTAAATCATTATCTAACAGATACAGATGCTTTCTTCTTGAAAACAGACTGTCCTGATGGATTTAAGTATTTTGAAAGATCTCCAATGCAAACTGCATTAGAAGGTGATTTCGATACTGGAAACATGAGATACAAAGCTAGAGAAAGATATTCATTCGGATATTCTAACTTCAGAGCCGTTTACGGTTCTCAAGGAGCTTAATTGAACGGTTGATTGTAGCGTTTTTTACTCAACTACAATTATTGGGGGCTTAACAGCCCCCTTTTTTTCCTCTAAATTTACAATTCGTATAAAAATATGTAGAATTGAGGCATGAACATTCTTAGTGATGTTGTATCCCTATCCCAAAACCCCTGCACAGGTGTTTGCTCAACTACGTATGGAACAGACGAACAATGTGCTGGTTGTGGCAGAACTTTAGAAGAAATTAGAGATTGGAATAGCTATTCTGATCTACAAAAGAAACTAATAAATATAGACCTAGCGGTTAAATATGATATAAGACAAAAGAAGGAGTACAACAACATGTCAGTAAATTCAAAAATTCAAGATATAAACGGTAGATTAATTACAGCTCAAGCACTAATAGAGATGGTGGGAGCAGATATGTTAGAACATTTTGGTAAGGATCCTATCATTAAAGAAACCTACGAATCATTAGTAGAAGCAAGAAATAAAGTATTGGAAGCAAAAGATTCACTTCCTATTGCTTTAGAAGATGCCTCATAGTAAACTGAATTCAGTTAATTAGCTTGATGAGGACCGTAAAGGTTTCCATTAATACAAATAAAAGGAGTTCATAATGGCTAATCCACATTTTCAAAATCTAATACTATGGGCAGGTAATACTGTTGCTAGTAAAAGTAAAAAAGACTTACCGATGTTTCAACCATATCCATCGGATCAAACGTACTACGGTTATTTTAATGACTTTATGACGTACAACTCTGGTGATTGGACAATCACTACAACTGAAGCTGGTACAGGAAGTGCAACAGAAGCAGTTACTTCATCCGCTGGTGGAGCTTTATTGCTTACTAATGCAGCTGGAGATAACGATCTAGACTTCTTACAGTTAAAAGGCGAAGCATTTACACTTGCTGCTGGAAAAAGAGCATTCTTTTCAAGCAGATTTAAAGTAAGTGATGCAACTCAAAGTGATTTCGTTATGGGATTACATATAACTGATACATCTCCTCTTGATGTAACAGATGGTGTTTATTTCATTAGTGCAGATGGAGCAGCAACAGTTGATCTTTCTGTTGAGAAAAACAATTCCGCTACTACAGCTTCAAGTATCGCTACTATGGCAAATGATACATTTATTACTTTAAGTTGGTTTATTGACCCAAATACTTCAAACGTGCATTACTCTGTTAATAATGCAGAGCCTTTAGTTCTTGCAGATACTAACCTTCCAAATGATGAAGACCTCACTATTTCGTTTGGTATTCAAAATGGTGAAGCAGTAGCAAAAACTATGACTGTCGATTACATTAATGTAATGATAGAAAGATAGGAGTAAATAATGGCAGGTAGAATTGTAGGTTCTGATGTAAAAACAGCTACCAGCGTTAGCGCTGCTACAGGCGGTGCTGTATTACAAGGTGGCCGATCAAGATTAAGAGGTTACATAATCGCAGGAGGATCTTCTGACGGTACTGTAACTTTTAGAGACGGTTCTGTTACTGGCACCACTCTTTTAATTGCTCCTTGTAATGCAAACGATACTGAGACTTTAAATATACCTGATTCAGGTGTTCTGTTTGAAAGCGGTATTCACGTTGTATTAAGTAATATAGATAGAGTAACTGTTTTTCATTCTTAACATCTTAACTTTGTAGTAGCATCCTTGTGGTGCTACTATATTAATTAATATGGCAACACGAAGGAAAGCAAAACCCATACGAAGAACTACCAGAGGCAAGGGAGCTAATTACCGTCCTACGAAAAAAGGAGCTGGTATGACAGCAAAAGGTGTAAAAGCCTATCGTAAAGCCAATCCAGGATCTAAATTAAAAACTGCTGTAACAGGCAAAGTTAAAAAAGGAAGCAAAGCGGCTAAAAGACGTAAGTCTTATTGCGCTAGATCTCTTGGACAGCTTAAAAGAAGTTCAGCTAAAACTAGGAATGATCCTAACTCAAGAATACGTCAAGCAAGACGAAGGTGGAAGTGCTAATGGCAAAAGGAACAAAAGACGCTTGTTATCACAAAGTAAAATCAAGATATAAAAAATGGCCCTCTGCTTATGCAAGCGGAGCTTTGGTTAAATGCCGTAAAGTAGGCGCTAAAAACTGGGGCAATAAAAGCAGGGTTAAAAAAGCATCTGGTGGAGCCATTAGAGGTCAAGGTTGCATTATGAATAATAGAAAACGATAATGGCTGAAGAAGGTTTAAAAAAGTGGTTTTCACGCAATAAAGGCAAAGGTTGGATAGACTGTAAAACTGGCAAACCATGTGGCAGAAAGTCAGCTACAAAATCTAAAAGACCATATCCTGCATGCAGACCAACGAAGGCTCAATGCAATGCAGCGGCCAAAAAGAAAAAAGGACCAGATAGAATTAGCTGGCAAAAAAAGTCCACAGGAGGACCTATGAGTAAAAAATTTGGTATGGATGATGGTGTTCAAACTTCTTATGAAAAGAAAAGAGGTGATGCTATTGAAAGAGCTATGTCTAAGCAAAATAGAATCAAGAAATCTAATGGTGGGTTTATTGCCAAAGGATGTGGTAAAGTAATGAACAATAAAAGAAAGGTAACAACCATAAGTTAGGAGCAAATATGCCAGGAAAACAAAAAAAAGATCCAAAAATTCAAGCAAGACTTGATGCAAAAGTTAGACCAGACGAGCCTGTATCAGAAGATCGTATTTATTTAAATATGCCTAAGAAAAAAGCTCCTGCAAAGAAAAAAACAGTTAAAAAAGGTAAAAAATAATGAAAAATACAAAATACAGCAGCATTATGAAAAAATCTAAAGGCGGAAGCATGATGAAGAAGTCTAAAGGTGGAAGTATCATGAGAAAGTCCAAAGGTGGAAGCATGATGAAAAAATCAAAAGGTGGATCTGTAATAGCAGGAAACGCAAACCGAAGAAGAGCTGATCAAAGTTAATTAGTGCCACATCTTATAAGTAACATCCCACATTTTAAATGCTGGGTTAGGAGAGAGTTTACTCACAATCATCAAAAGTACCAAGATGAGTACATACACGCGCTTGCAATAGCGGTAAATACTATTCCAGATAGATCTCTAAGCTTCCATGTTGTATTTACTGGAGAAGAGGCTAATTGTGATGATTGGGACGAGGGAAACATTCATGGAGGCGCTATGTGGGCTAGAATGCCTATTCAAGGATTAGTTGCTGATATTCCTATGGAAGAGTTTCCAAAGCCTATGGAAGATCATTTAGTTCAACCTTGGGATTGTGAATCAAGAGATCATTCAGTTGTAATAATGGACAGGGTAAGTTCTTCTCCTTGGCTAGCAAAAATAGGAGCAGAATTTTATACAGCTAAATATTTGTTTACGGTTGATTACACCAATAATGAAATTGCAGATGACCCTGCACAACACAAACAATCTCATGTATTATATATAACTGAGGATTGTGAATGGAAAGGTAACTTGATTGCTTTGCCAAATAACAGAGTAAGGGCAACAAGTCCTGCATTATGGGTTACAGGTGAAGGACCTCCAGATTTTAAGCCGTCACAATGGGCGCATTCTGCTGAAGGTCATGAAAGTTATTTAGATCCATCAATTACATTTAACAATTTATATGAGAAATAAATGGCAACTTCAAACAGTACAAATTTTGAACCAAACGTAACAGAGTTTATTGAAGAAGCTTACGAGCGCTGTGGTCTTGAATTAAGAACAGGGTACGATCTAAAAACTGCAATAAGAAGTGTTAATTTAATGCTTGCAGAATGGGCCAATAGAGGCCTAAATCAATGGACAATAGAGCAAGATACTCAAACGGTTACTCAAGGAACAGCTGAATACACTTTAAATTCTAATGTAATAGATATTTTAGACGTTGTAGTTAGGAGAACGGTTAATAATGTTCAAACTGACATTTCTATCAGTAGAGTTGGTAGATCTGCATACTTAAATATACCAAACAAAGAAACTCAAGCTAGACCGTCTCAATACTTTTTAGACAAAACAATCTCTCCTGTTTTAAAAGTATGGCCAACCCCAGAAAATTCTACCGATATTTTGGTATTTAATAAAATTATTAGAATGGATGATGCAGATACTGCAATTAATACTATGGATATGCCTTTTAGATTTTATCCTTGTTTTGTTGCAGGCTTATCTTATTATTTATCTTTAAAAAAAGCCCCACAATTAACTCCTCAGTTAAAAGCTTTATATGAAGAAGAATTTAGAAGAGCTGCCGATCAAGATGAAGATAGAGCCTCTTTTAAAATACGACCAAGTATTAGGATGAATTAAAATGGCATATGCGCTTGGTAAATTTGCTATAGCACTATGCGATAGATGTTCTTTTGAATTTAAGCTTAGTGAATTAAAAGAAGAGTGGACAGGTTTTAAAGTTTGCTCTGAGTGTTATGAGCCAAAACATCCTCAATTAGAGCCAGAGCCTCATGTTTCAGATCCTGAAGCTTTATATAAACCAAGACCAAATAATGATACAGAAGCTGGCGAAGGTTTTGTAGTAGTTACCAGTTCTAGTATTTTTCAAGATGATTTTATGAATCCTTCAATCCTGCCTACAAACTTTACAGTTGATAAACTGACATCATCATTAGGAAGCGTTACAATTACACTATCATGACATTATCTGAACTAAAAACATTAATACAAAATTATGTGCAAAATAGTGAAACTACTTTTGTTGCTACTCTTGATGATTTTATTCAAATAGCAGAAGACAGAATATTTGAATTAGTTCAATTTGATTATTTTAGAAGAAATGTACAAGGATCTATGACGGCTGGTTCTAGATTTTTAACAGCTCCAAATGATTTTTTATTATCTTTTTCATTATCTGTAATTGACAGTAATGGTGATTATCATTATTTAGATAAAAAACATCCTAGTTTTATGCAGGAGTACACACCAGATCCTACAGATTCTTCAGAAAGAAGTAGACCTTTATATTATGGAGATTTTGATAAAGATTTAAATACTGGTTTAAAAGAATCTACTTTAATTATTGCTCCAGTTCCAGATCAAAACTATACAACTGAACTTCATTATTTGTACAAACCAACTTCTTTAGTGACAGATACAACAGGAACTTGGATTTCAGTAAATGCAAAAAATGCTTTATTATACGGTTCATTAGTAGAGGCTTACACTTTTATGAAAGGTGATGCTGATATGATGAATCTTTATGAAAAAAGATTTAATCTAGAAATTTTAAGATTAAAGAATCAAGCAGAGGCTAGAGGAAGAAGAGACGAATATCGTTACGATTCTTTACGAACTTCTGTTTCGTAAAAAAAGGAGAGAAAATGAAAAAAATTAAAAGCCTTAAAGGTAAAACTGTAGCTATTGTGGGTATGGGAAAAAGTTGGTTTGATTACAACCTAGCAAAATCTCATGGAACTCACTTTGATGAAGTATGGGCTATCAACGCAGTAGCATCTGTAATTTATCATGATAGAGTATTTATGATGGATCCAGCATCTAGATTCTTAGATACTGATGATGCAGGCGGTCAAACCGATAGTATGTCTAAATTACTAACAGAACATGAAGGCCCTATTTATACTTGTGAACTAGATGAGCGTTGTCCAGGTCTTAAAAGTTATCCCATTAAAGAAATTGTAGAACAAACAAGTTGTTTTTATTTAAATAATACGGTTGCCTATGCAATAGCTTTTGCTTATTGGAATGAAGTAGCTAATTTGAAATTATTTGGTATAGATTTTTCTTACAAAGGTAATCTGCATTTTGCAGAAGCAGGCAGAGCCTGTTGCGAATTTTGGTTATCAAAATGTATATCTAAAGGTATTCAAGTAGAAGTTGCTCATAGTAGCGCTTTATTAGATACAGACGTACCAGCAGAGCAAAAACTATACGGCTATCATAGGCTTGCAGATCCTTTGGTGGTGTTACAAAACGAAGATTCTGTACAAGTAAAAAAATTAAGTGATTTAGATATAAAAAAAGTTCATCAAGAACCTGTAATGATTGACAAGCATGATACCCACCTTAAAAAAAATAAAGTAGGAGAACCTAACAAATGGTAATGAGTTATAAAGCTGGACCCGAACTAGGGATTATTGAAGTACATACAACAGAAGAGGGAGGCCATCCAATTGAGTTTTGGTCTAGCCTTTGTATAGAAAGAATTGTTCAAGTAAGTGAAGAAGCGCCAGAAGAAGTTCAAAACCAAGTAAAAGAGTACAAAGACAATATTCAAAAAGTTATTGAACAATATATGCAAAATGCTATAAAATCTGATAGGATTACAATAAATAATCAATTAGATAGAGCGGGTTTAAAAGAAGCCTCTGATTTAATTAGGAAACTATAATTATGGCAATTGCATCAACACTTACAACAAGTTTTAAAGTAGAGCTTTTAAAAGGTAATCATGACTTTGATAACGGAGCTGATACTTTCAAATTAGCTTTGTATACTTCTTCAGCAACTTTAGGAGCTACCACTACTTCCTTCACCACTACAGGTCAAGCATCTGGTACTAACTATACTTCAGGTGGAGCTAACTTAACCAATGTAACTCCAACAAGTTCTGGAACAACAGCTTTTACAGACTTTGCTGATTTAACTTTTGGTACTGCTACTATTACTGCTAGAGGTTGTATGATTTATAACAGCTCTGATAGTAACAAATCAGTAGCAACAATTGACTTTGGTGGCGATAAAACATCTACCGCTGGAGATTTTACTATTGTATTCCCAGCAGCAGCAGCTTCTACAGCGATTATAAGAATCGCCTAGCCTTAAATGGCTTTTATTAACGGTTGGGGTAGAGGCACTTGGGGTCAACTCGGGTGGGGCGAAGGCTCTATACCAATCACTCTTACTGGATTAGCCGCTACATCAGCTTTAGGTGCGCCTGGAGTTAATGGTAAAGCAGTCGCATCAGTAGCTGGTTTAAATGCAACATTAGGCGCAGTTTCAGTCACAATCAACGCAGATGCTAATGCTACTCCATCAGGATTAGCAAGCACTTCAGCATTAGGAACAATAGCCAGCGTAACTGGTAAAGCAAATATAACTCCAGCCAGTCAGGTTGGAACTTCTGCTTTAGGTACAGTTACCCCAGAAGCTCAAGCTGTTGTTTCTATATCTAATTCATTAGTTTCTACTTTAGGAAATGTTTCAGTATTGGTTGATGCAGAGGCAACCATCATCATTAGTACAGGTTTGGCAGGAACAAGTGCAGTTGGTACACTTACAACAGTTACAGAAAATGTTTTTAATGTTCAATTAAATGAAATGGTTTCAAACGATCCATTTGTTAACCCAACAGTTAATGCAGCAGCAACAACCACACTTACAGGATTGTCAGCTACAGGAGAATTAGGGCATGTTTTCAAATGGGAGGATATTGATGAGTCTCAAACTCCAAATTGGACAGATGTGGCCGCATAATTTAATATACAATAAGCCATTAAAGATGGCATAATAAATGCTCAGAGGTAAAAGATGGCAGCTTATACAAACGATTTAAGACTAAAAGAAATTGCAACAGGTGACGAAAGCGGAACTTGGGGCGATTCTACTAACACTAATTTAGAATTAATTGGTGATGCTTTTGGTTATGGAACAGAAGCTATAACAACTAACGCAGACACTCATACAACAACAATAGCAGACGGTTCAGCAGATGCTGGACGAGCTATGTTCTTAAAATATACTGGAACTTTAGACTCAACTTGCACTATTACGATTGGACCTAATACGGTTTCAAAAGTATGGATTATAGAAAATGCTACCAGCGGATCTCAAAGTATTATTATTAAACAAGGTTCAGGAGCTACAGTTACCATTCCAACTGGAATGACATCTGTAGTTTATTCTGACGGAGCAGGTTCAGGCGGAGCTATGATTGACGCTTTAA
>Ga0208545_1000034_pt1 | contig 51921 bp, 70 predicted proteins | sample DEB08_DNA_12_FD_185498 | JGI IMG/M metagenome (GOLD analysis project Ga0208545, IMG submission 185498) | Aqueous microbial communities from the Delaware River and Bay under freshwater to marine salinity gradient to study organic matter... | ecosystem: Environmental > Aquatic > Marine > Coastal ... | reverse complement strand
TCTTTATATTTAAACACCATTTGTGCAGATATAGATATCTTACCTTTTATGTTGAGGTATTTAGCTACGGCTGCCGCTGTAAAGTTTCTAGTCTGTAGACCGGGAACTGAAGTACCTATCCATGAGTCTTGGTCGACTACATCGAGGTCTCTAGGATATGAACTTATTCTAGCCATGTGTTATGCGTATATTCTTATTTCAAGAGAACCTCTTGTAAGCACCCCATTTCCAGTTGCATTAATTCTAATTTGACCTGCAACCCCAGTTAGAGACCACCCTACGTTTGCTGTGGGTGAAGCATTGCCGTTGTTTATAAAAACTACTACGTTAGGGTCAGCTTTAAAAGCAAAAGGAAATGTTATAGTGTAAACACCAGGTGATACATATGCAAATACCGGGGTGCCTCCTGTCGTGTTTTGAATTAAAGGGTCTGCAGAAGGGGCAGCGGTTCCTGTCTGGGTAATAAGTGCTACATAGTTTGTATATCCTAAGTTAACTGTATTTACTAGAGTGCCAACTTGGCTTAGCGAAAAGTTTCTAGTTGTTGCTTTTTCGTTTGTTCCCGGCGAAGGCACTGACGTACCTAATAGTAAGTCATCCGATTTTGGTGTACCCATTGGGTAACTGTTTGCTATAGCCATTATTTAGTAGATTTAAACATTAATAAGCTGACGAATGCGTTCCATCTGCTTTTGAGGTAGTTTTCAAACATTAAAACCTTCTCTCCTATCTTTATAATTAGTTTTCCCATGTGTTATGTAAGTTTAGTTCTGTTGGTAAGTGGATCGTACGTTCGGAGCCTGCCATCATTGTCACGGTCTAGTGCTCTTTGCTCTGCAGTCATTGCATTTCTTTCAGCCCCTAAAGCTGTAACACCGCCCTGCGGTGTGATGAAGCCATTCTTCACAGCTAAGGACATGCCTAAGTTAGCATCCCCCACCTGTGCTATCAGTCTAGGGATTAATTCCCCGGTACCCATAAATGCTTGTGTCTCCATATCTATATATACTTACATATATAAGAGCAAACTTACTATATAGAGCTTGTATGCGACGTTAGCCTATTATTATTATAACTTAAGTACCTAGTGTCACACTGTGGAAATAAAAAATCGTTACATATTACTGGCAGTTGTGTTGAATTTTACTAAATTTTTAAGTTTTTCTCAGGAAAAGCCAACTTATTTCGCCACCCCCACGTCCATATATATAAGATTTTGCGTATATATCGGCGTTTTTGTTAAATCGTTACGTTATAAACGTTTAAGCTTTTCTAGGAAACTACTTTGTAAAACTACAAACGTAATACGATATCGAACGGATAATATATATGTAATCAATAAATAATTAACATGACTTTACAAGAACTAACTACGTTTGACCGCGTATTTCAGAACTATCTAAACGATAACGATCACGATGAGGATGCTAGAGACCTCTACATTGAGACGATGGAAGCTCACACTACTCATCTCGAAGTATGGAACGATATCTTTGACTATCCAACACTGAAAGACTACGATGAACCGGTTCCGCCTTGTATGAAATAATATGACGTAATGTCGTATGTCATACTGTCACTGACATAGTGTCATGACACAACACTTTAACTATAAATTAAACCAATAAACAATTATACACCTATAAACAAAAACTATTATGAGAAAATTCAAACACACATTACTACTAAGATTTACACAATTAAAAACATTCATTCAAAGTATTGAAATTAAAGGAGTAAGCGAAACTACTTGGAGATAGTACAAACAAAACACGACTAACTACGGATAATAATAATATAAATAAATAACTATGCAATACATACTAACTTGTCAAAACGGCAAACAAATCGATATGTCTCACTACATTCTCCTTCAACTCGAAGGCGAAATAACTAGAAGCGACGTACAGCAAAGAATTGAATTCTATAAGTCTACTAACCTTTAACAAACAATGGTGACTATCCGAACCAGATTGATACACAAACTGGATAGACAAGACATAATGGTTGATGTGAGTTCGATTCTCATAATGTCTACTAAAATTTAATAACTATGACTAATAAAATTAAAACTAAATTACTAAACTTTTTAGACAAACATAATATTGAATATGAATTTAACCACGAAATTCAAGAACTTTATGTTGACATAACTTTAACAAAATAAACTATGACTGAAAAATTCAAAGACTATCCGGCTGAGCAAATAAAAGCTAAACTAAAGCAAATTGACGAGTTCGAAGCAAAGTACGGTCCAAAAGCAACAAGTAAATCTTGGCGCAAATGGTGTACTGACTACAACTACAGAAAACAAGAATGGACGTTCCGTCAGAACCTAGCAAAAACTATTGCTTAATGGAAGTGCTAGTAATAAACGGACGTAGATACCTAATCAATACCTCTACACAAGACGGTGGGGATTCTATATGCGAATGGCTACTAAAACAATTTAAAGACGAACCAGTCCTTGATTGGGACCAACCGAAACAATCTGATTTTACAAACAAAATACGATAATAACCGGATAATAATAATGTAACTAATAAATAATAATACTATGCAAAAATTCAAACAACTTAACTCCTCAACTATTATCTTAGCTGGTAAAATATTCAAAGGCTATACAGTTGGCGACTTACCAAAAACATTTGGCTTTATATACAATGAAGACAAAGACCAAGACGGATTAACACAATGGTTCAATTACAAAGGCTTAACTTATATTTCTTAATATGACTATGAAAGAAGCTTGTAGCTATGTAAAACAAGAACAACAAAAACGTGGTCGCGAGCATAGGCGTGCCCACTCCCATGAGAAGTGTAGCGGACTGACAGACATTGAGTACAATGCGGTGGTTACACGTCAAAAAAGTACTTTTGCCAAGGGCAAATCATATGCTTACACTTCAAGATGGCGAGCATTTACTGAAACACTTTAAATTATAACTATGAGTAAAATGAAACAACTAGACGAAATTGCACAAGGTATTGCAGACGTCACAAAAGAACTAATGTACGATTCAATTGACTGGCAATTGTCAGACTATAATCTAGATGGCGATGAATACAACCATATTCATTCCCAAGTAATGAAGCTTGCAATCGAAAAAATGTATTTACAAATGTAATACGAACGCAATCGGATAATATAAATGTAACAAATAAAATAAATAAACTATGTATTGTAAATGCGGTAAAAATGTACATCCTGTACGAATTGAATTAGGCTATAAAACTTGTATGCCATGTAGCACAACCCAAACCTATTCATATGTTCCAATCATTGAACATAAAACCGGCAACACAATACAAATCGTCAGCCAAGAAGTCAGTGCATCCGTGCACCGTGCTTGGCGACGTAAATAATCGGGGGTGACCTGGTATTGACGCGATAGAAAGCCTATATGGAACTACTGCGGAAGACAGTTCGAATCTGTCCACCTCCACTAAAAAATAATAATATGAATAAAAATTACAACGGCTGGACAAACTATGCCACTTGGCGAGTAAACTTAGAAATACTTGGCGACATTGAATTTGAAGAACAAGTTTCTGCAGATTATTTGAAAGATTTAACTGAAGAATGCGTTTTTGAAGGCGGAGCAACTCAAAGAATAGCTGATGATTATGCACAAGCTTTTCTTTCTGATGTTAATTACTACGAAATTGCTAATCATATCAATGATGACATCAAATTACAAGCAGAATACGACAACTAACGGATAATATTAATGTAACAAATAAAAAAAACTATGAAACAATCTAATCTTTACGAAATGCTAAAACCTGAATACAAAACAAGTATAGCTACTAAATATGCTAACAGGCAGCACTCTCATGCAGCATTAATCAGAGCTTTAAGCGAAGAATGCTATTTTACTGAAATAAAATACGGCGATGCTTTCGATATTATGAACACATGCGAGCTTGATTTCTTAGGCGACGCATTTAATAAAGCATATTAATGGTAATGTGTGAATGGACGCTTGCAGATGTTAAGAACAGAGCAAGCAACAAAGCTTTTGCTAAAGTCACAATGCTAAAACTAGACATTGATGACTACAAGCGAAGCTTAATTAACGGAACTTATGGCGGAATCACTTACGAAGAAGCCGAACAAGTGCTTGAAGGCTACAAAACAGAGCTAAAAGTATGGAATTATATAACAGAATTAATCGAAAAACAATAATAATGAGTAAAAAACTAATAACAGATGAACTTATCGAACAAAAAATGATAAGCTATGGCTTCGGCGAAACAGATTCTCACGACGAAGAGTATGTAAGAAAACTAATATTGAAGCATTATGATGCTGAACTAACAGATCAGTGGCAACAAAATTGCGACTATTACATTTATGAAGAATCTACAGCCGATGGCTACAGTGTTTTTGTGGCTTGCTACGACACTAGGTCTATATGTGTTAATGAAGATGTACACTATTACGATAGCGAACTAAGCGACAGACTGCAAGATGCCATCAAAGACGGCGGCGAAATATATGTTGACGACTACCATCAAGATTTTATTGATGACGCTATACAAGAATTATATATTATGCTTGCTGAAAGATTTCACGAACAAGCAATTGATGAGCTTGAAAACGAAGGTTACAAGCAAAATACGGTTGAAGCCGGATAATATATATATGTAAAACAGCGCTGTAGAGCAGTGGCCAGCTCGTTGGGCTCATAATCCAAAGGTCGTCGGTTCGAATCCGGCCAGCGCAACTAACTTTAAATTTAATAACTATGAACAGATTAATTTTACCAATGCAATCTGTAGAAGTAAACTCAACTGCAATTGACACTGCAGAATATGAGTACAAGAGCTACAGACTGCGACTAACCTTTAAAAATGGCGATGCTTACGACTACACAAAAGTTCCAAACTTTGTATTCGAAGGCTTAAGAACGTCTCAATCTAAAGGTAAATTCATCAACAAACACGTATTGTCAACTTACAAATTTAAAAGAGCGTAAATGACTGAAAGTGAGATGAATAAGCTAGCTGATTTGGTGGTTAGTAAAATTATTAACCGCCAAAAAGCTTACGACGAAGAGTTTAAAGCTGAGATACAAGATATGGTTGCTGACAACGAAAACTTAGAATTCGGTACAATAACTGAAGATGAGATCATCGCTGACGAAATAATCAAACTTAACAACAGATTAGAACAACTCGAAGAAAACGAAGACTACGAAGCAGCAAGAATAGTTGCTAACAAAATTAAACACTTAAAAAACAAATACAATTTATGATTAAACCAATGCTAGCACAAAAAGTTAATACAAAACCTATTGACTGGACTAAAAAAGTCTTTGTGCAACCTAAGCTTGACGGTGTACGCTGCATCTTTACTAAAGATGGCGCTTACTCACGTAATCACAAGCAATTCAAAAATGTTGATCACCTACAAGATGATTTACAAGATTTCTTTAAAAAGTTTCCTGATGTTGTTCTTGACGGCGAGCTATATAATCACGCTCTAAAGCAAGATTTTGAAAAGATTATATCATTAGTCAGAAAACAAAAACCAAGCGAACAGGATCGCTCTGAAGCATCTGATTTAGTACAGTTTCACGTTTATGACGTCATTACTGAACCTAATTTTACTTATGAATTCAGACACAATATGCTTGCGCTTCAATTACCAATAGTTAAATCAATAACATTAATTAAAAATACTGTTGTTGAAAGTTATGATGAAGCTAAGATGTTACACGCTGTGCATTTAGCTCAGGGTTACGAAGGCTCGATGTTAAGACTTAATGCTTTTTACGAGCAAAAACGTTCTTATAACCTACAAAAGTTTAAAGACTTTGTAGATACCGAAGCAACTATTATTGGCTACGAAGCTGGCAAAGGCAAGTTTGAAGGCCTTATTGGCAAATTCTTAATGCAAGATGATGACGGTAACAAGTTCGGTTGCCCTATCGGTAAAGGCTACAACTTTGCAGCTAGGCGAAATATACTAGATAACATTCATGACTATATGGGCCAACGTGCTACGTTTACTTATTTTCAACGTACGAACGCCGGAAGTTACAGACACCCACTATTTAAAACCCTTAGAAATTATGAGTAAACTAATATGGAAATTATATAATGATAACATGATAAGTGAAGAGGTTGTACATCAACTTCTTGACTGTCATTATAACAGGATTAATAACAAATAGCGACACTAGCTATTATAATATAATAATAACAAGCTTATGTCACATACCAGAAACCTTGATTATTTAATCAAGAGACGTATTATTTATCGTAGGTCACCCTTAAACGATCAACCAACTGAAGTTTTTGATTGGGGTGATTACTACGAAAATGGTACACACGAATGCTACGAATTGTTTCGAAGTAAAGCTAAAATAACAACGTTTAAGTCACTTAAATGGCACATGTATGTGTTATGGTACTTAAATCCACAGATGGACCCAGATGAGTTTGAAGGCTTAGCTAAGTACATATGCAACAAGCGAACAGGCTTTATTACATTTACACCTAGCAATGCTGTGGTTAATTCTATAATCTATGATGTTAGCATGATGGATTTAGAAAAGCCACCACCAAACAAGTTGCGTAAAATTATATTTAAAGAGTTTAGCGGTTTAACAACTGAAGAAAAATTTAAGATAGTTGGCACTATGGTTGGTCGATCAAAGTCTGTTACAGAATCTGACATATACCAGTGTATGCTTGAATTGCATGACGAAAGCAGACCTATAACTATTATGGGTTTATCTAGGATATTAGGTTGCTCTCCGCGGACTATACACAGGAACATGAGTATGGAACTTAAAAAAGAAAAAGAACTTTTAAACAAAGAAATATGAAACTAGACTTTAACGAATGGATGGCACGTATAAAAAATATATACTACGCCGACAACGAACAAATGTTAAATGCTTTTGAAAAACTAGAAAAAGATGAAGAAGTATAATGTAAGTAACTACGTAAGATATAAAGAAGATCTTAAAGCAAGTATGCCTGACCAAAATAATTATTCTAATCTATCTAGAAATAAGTTAATTATTAAGTTCATGCCTTTAGTTGAAAACCTAGCGCGGAAGTTTTCAACCACACAACAGGCGTCAGGCGTATTAAGTATTAACGATTTATTACAAATCGGTAATGAAGGACTAATTAGAGCTGTAGACAAGCTTGATTGGGAACTACTGAAAGAATCTGATGATATTGAAAAAACTTTAAAATCTTTTCTTAGCAAAAGAATTAAAGGTAACATAAGGCGTCGTATTGATATGATGCGTGGTGATATAAGAATACCTGAACACAAGTTAAATGAAATACGTAATAACCCTCAAGATAAAAAAATGGTTGCTATGTTTTTTAATAGTGTATTTTTAAGTATTGACGCGCAGATCACAAATGATGACGACGAAAACATGATGTATCAAGTGCCCGATAAATCAGAGCCTTATAATATTCAAATAATGAATGTGTATTTGAAAGGTTTAATGCAGAAACATTTAACTGGCAATGAATACGAAGTGTTGAGGCTATCATATGGTTTAGATTGTGATAAGCACTCAGCTAAAGAAATTGCAAGCATCTTAAACATAGAAGGTGTGAGCTCTTATGTAAGAGTATCGGAGCTTAAAAAGCAAGCGGTACAAAAACTAATTGATAATGTAGATCAGTCACAAGTACTTGATATATTATAGATTAGAAGTAAATTAATAACCAAATATGTAATTATATTATTATGACCATAAACGAAAAGTTAGCAACAATTCAGACAAAGTTTAAATCGAAAAAGAGTAGATTTAACTCCTTCGGCAAGTATAACTTCCGGTCAGCCGAAGACATCCTAGAAGCTACAAAACCCTTTCTCTTAGAGTTAGGAGTCTCAGTAACAATTAACGAAACACTAAGTGAAGTTGCAGGATTACCTATAATGGAATCTACAGCTACAGTAAGTGACGGTGAGCATGCAATAACTGCTACATCAATCGTTGGCGTTGACCTAAACCAAAAAGGTATGAATGTACCTCAACAATTTGGTTCAGCGTCGTCTTATGCTAAAAAATATGCATTAGGCAATTTGTTTTTAATTGATGACACAGCAGACAGTGATGCAACGAACAATCATGGAAGAGGCAATACCGCGAAGCCTAAATTAGAAGGAGCGGCATTAACAAAAGCAAAAGCTTTTATCAAATCAGGAGGCACTGTGGACGCTATTAAAAAGAAATATGACGTTCCAGCTGGTGTACTAAATACTTTATAATGAAAAGAAAAGAAGAGTTAGATAGGTTGAAAAACGATGCAGATTACTACGGTAAGTTTGGAAAGCAATTTCTAAGCAACTCAGACATTTCAACTTTATTAACAAATCCTTTAGCGCTTGGCAAACCAATGAAACCAATACCGGCATTTTTAGTTGGCGGTTACTTTCATACAGCCATTCTTGAGCCTCACAAACTTAAAAGCTTTAAGATTGTAGAAGCTACAACAAGGAATACAAAAGCGTACAAAGAGATCTCTAACGGAGAGCTATGTTTATTGCAACACGAAGTAGATCAAACTGAATTGCTTGTAGACAAAATGATGTCAAACAGCATATGTAAAAGTTTAATCCGTGGCGAAAACGTAGAATATGAAGTACCTGGCATTGCAGAGATATTTGGAAATCAATGGAAAGGTAAAGCTGATATTATAAATCATGATGAAAAATTAATTATTGATTTAAAAACTACAGCCGACATTTCAAAATTCAGATACTCAGCTTCAAAGTACAATTATAACAGTCAGGCTTACATATATCAAAAGCTGTTTGGTTATGAAATGATCTTTATGGTTATTGACAAGAACACACATCAAATTGGTATATATGACTGCTCTGATAAGTTTTTATCATTCGGTGAAGACAAAGTACAAGAAGCAAGCGAAGCTTACAATTTATTTTTTAAAAATCCGGACTTTAAACCGGAAAATCATTTTATTAACAAAACCCTATAATTATGGCAAGTATTATTAAAGCAAGTATTAACTTGAATGAAATCCCTAAAGATAAAATCTACGTGGGTAAAAAAGGAAAGTATCTTCCTATCACTATTACAATTAATGATGAGGTTGATAATTACGGACAGCAAGGTCCAGTTGTTGTCGAACAAACAAAAGAAGAGCGAGAGGCTAAAGTACCAAAAGTTTATTTGGGAAATGTCAAAGTCGTATGGACTAACGGTGATAATGTAGCAGCAGCACCGAGAGAGGGTCAACCTCAACAAGCAGCAGTTGCGCAACCCCAAGATGATGATTTACCATTTTAATTAAATTAAATTAATGCAGACAACAGAGATCAATGGATTTTTGATTGACGAATTCAATCAACATAAGCTTGAAGAAGGTAAAAAACAAGGGACTTGTCCTTTGTGTTCTTCTGATAGACAACCCAAGAAGCAAAAGTTAAAATGTGCTTCGTACGACTGGGAACGGGGTCTTGGTACTTGTCACAATTGTAATACATCATTTCAACTGCATACGTATCAACGTAAAGGCGCTAGTGAAAAGGTATATGTAAGACCTGAGGAAGTCAAACATAATCCTCCAGCTAGCAAAGTGGTTGAATGGTTTAAAACTAGGGGAATATCTCAGAAGACTCTTGCTGATCTTAAAATCGGCGAGGGTCCTGAGTATATGCCACAAACCGGCAAAACCGAGAACGTTATAAAGTTTAATTATTTTATGGGCGATCAGCTTATTAATGTTAAGTATCGCGACGGAAGAAAGAACTTTAAATTATATAAGGGTGCTGAAAAAGTATTCTATAATATAAACAGTATAATAGGTTATGAGTATTGTGTTATTGTTGAAGGTGAAATGGACGTGTTAGCGTTACACGAAGCTGGTATAACAAACGCAATATCAGTGCCAAACGGCGCTACTTTAAATAGTAATAACCTTGAATACTTAGATGCTTGTATAGACTATTTTGAAGACAAAGAAAAGATTATACTAGCTGTTGATTCAGACGAAGCAGGGCAAGCATTACAGTCAGAGCTTATTCGTAGGCTAGGAACTGAAGTGTGTTACTTGGCGTCGTTTGATGATTGCAAAGACGCAAATGAATACTTACAAAAACATGGAAAAAACAAATTATCAGAGCGTATATCAGGGGCAAGACCAGTACCACTGGAGAATGTTACAACGTTCAGGGATATTGAAGACGAAGTTACGGACTTTGTGCGTAATGGTTTTAAACCAGGATTTCAAATTGGCTTACAAAACTTTGACGATATATTTTCAACTTACACTGGTCAATTCATTACTGTCACTGGTATTCCGTCTTCCGGTAAATCAGATTTTGTCGACCAAATGGTTGTTGGCTATAACCAAAACTATGGCTGGAAAACGGCGTTTGCTTCACCTGAAAATGTACCAACATATTTACATGCGCACAAATTAATGCGTAAAACTTGGCAAGGTATGCCAACAAGAGATGATATTGGTACTGAGCGCTGGAATCAAGTAGCTGATCATTGCAATACTAATTACTTTCATATTGATATGGAACGCTATACTCTTGAATCAGTACTTAGAAAGGGCGCTGAGCTTGTAAAACGTAAAGGAATTAAATGCTTAGTTATAGATCCGTATAACAAGGTTAGAGACGTTGATTGTAAAACAGAAGACGTTAATCGTTATACAATGGAATACTTAACTAAAATTGAAATCTTTGCTAAAAAGTATGACGTGCTAGTATTTATAGTAGCTCACCCTACTAAAATGTATAAAACACAGGACGGTAAAATCGAAGAGCCTTCAATGTATAATATTAAAGGTGGCGGTGAATGGTATGACGCTAGTTATCACGGCATATTGGTTCACAGGGATTATGAAGCTAAGACTGTTAAGGCTAAAGTACTAAAAGTTAAGTTTCAAAACCTTGGTGAAAACGGGGCTGAAGCTCATTTTAAATGGGAACCAAAGTCAGGTTGTTTTATACCACACGAAGAAGTTAATGTGTCGGGTGAAAAAATGCCGTGGGAATAAATGGGTAGCGGGTTTAAGGCCAAGAAAGGTCAGGTTAATATGGGTACAACAACAATGGATCCTAAGCTATGGAAAGCATATAGATGGTGTGTTAGAAATAACATAGCTATATCGCCTAAAGCTAAATCGCCAACCGCTTGGTATGTGGATATTAGAAACAAAGGCAAAACACATACAAGCCCTGAAACGTACGGCAAAACAGAAATATGGGAAAAAATATTTGAATATTGTAAATTTTATTATGACAAGCATAGAAAATGAATATAAAAAGCTTATGGAAACAGTCCTTTTCGAAGGACTGGATAAAGAAGATCGAACAGGAACAGGGACGACATCTATCTTCGGAGCAACGATTAAACATGATATGTCAGTGGGCTTCCCTTTGCTTACAAGAAAGCGAGTTAGTTTCAAAGCTGCAAAAACAGAGCTGCTATGGATCTTACAAGGCAGAACAGATCTCAAGTACCTAGAGGATAATGGTGTTAAGTATTGGCGACCAGATTATGAACGCTCAGGCAGAACAGATGAAACGTTAGGCCCTGTATATGGTAAGCAATGGCGTGATTTCGGAGGCGTAGATCAGCTGCAACAGCTTGTACACAATATTAAGTGTAATCCAAATTCTAGACGCTTAATGGTTAGTGCATGGAATCCAGCTGAAATGAAAGATATGGTACTGCCGCCGTGTCATTACGGCTTTCAAGTTTATATAAACAACGGTAAGCTAGATCTTATGTGGCAACAAAGGTCAGCAGATGTTTTTCTTGGCCTGCCGTACGATATTGCAATGTATGGCTTATTACTTGAGTTATTAGCTAAAGGCTCTAATATGAAGCCTGGGCAGCTAATAGGACAGCTTGGTGATTGTCACTTGTATAACAATCATATGGAACAAGCTTTAATATACGTAGACAGACCAAAGCGAGCATTGCCTGAATTATATGTACACGAAGGCATTTATATGTATTCTGAATTAGGTAAACTGGAAAACAAAGTTTTTATACCTGAATTAAATCAAATTAAATTAATAAACTACAATCCTTATCCTGCAATTAAAGCAGAATTAAGTGTTGGCAAATAAACTAAAATTATGTATTATTTATACCACATACCTGGTAAAAAGATCGGTGTTACACGTGATCTTAATACACGGGTTACCCTTATACAAGGCTATAAGGAGAATGAGTATGAAGTTCTTGAACGATCAGACGATATAGATTATATATCAGACCGTGAAATAGAGCTTCAAAAGTCTTATGGCTATAAAGTTGATAGGACAAAATATAACAAGTTAAATAAAAAATCTAATCAAATGAAAATTAACGCTACAGAGCAGACTACAACATTTCCTTGTCCGTTAAATAAGCTTAAAGGCCGTTTAATGGACAATATAGGCTTAAAATGGGAAACATCTCACGGTGATTTTGAAATTAAAGCTGAATATGTTAACTGGATAGAGGCTAATGCTAAGAGCTCTATGTATAATGATAAACGATGCTATATATACAACAAGGCTTTTTATGAAGCATTCTTTAATCCTAAAGATAATGTTGTAGAAGTTTCAAATAGATTCAGTCTTATTAGAGATTGGGCTACTGTAAGAGGCATATATAAATCAGGCAATTCACATACACAGTATGTTAAGCTTATGGAAGAAGCTGGTGAACTTGCTCAAGCATTACTTAAGAAAGATGCATATGAAGTTAAAGATGCTATAGGCGATATGGTTGTAGTGCTTACGAACTTAGCAGCACTTGAAGGCATGCAAATTGAAAACTGTATTGATGCAGCTTACAATGAAATAGCTAATCGTAAAGGTAAAATGGTTAATGGAACATTTGTAAAACAAACGCTATGAGCAAACAAGAAATAGAATTTAGAGACCCAGTAGTTAAGCGTGTTGTAAACAAATTTGTATCAAGATCTGATGTAGGTTTCGCAAAGTATGGCGTAACACTTGACAAAGATCCAGCTGAAATGTTTCAATGGCTTAATCATTTACAAGAAGAACTTATGGATGCAGTGCTATATTTGCAAAAAGCTAAAGAAGTTTACACAGAAAACCTACAAGATGAAGAGGCAACCTTATAAACGAAAAAGTAAAAAGCGAGGACCTGTTGTGTCAAGGAAAGTTACCTATGACGGTATTAACTTTGCGTCAGGTCTTGAGCGCTATATGTATATGGCTTTGAGAAAAGCTAAAATAAAATCTAAATACGAAGGTGAAACTTTTGTATTACTTAATGGTTTTCATTTTGAAAATGAAGTATATGAAAGACAATCTAATGGTAAAGGTGATTACAAAAATAGAGGGTGCAAGCGTATTTTACCTATAAAGTATACGCCTGATTTTATCGGTGAAGATTTTATAATTGAAACTAAAGGTAGAGCAAACGAATCGTTTCCCATGCGCTGGAAGTTATTTAAACAGCTAATTGTGAGACAGTTCCCTGGCTATACATTATACAAACCACAAAATCAAAAAGAATGCGACGAGACCGTAAGCATAATCCTTTCGAAGCAAAAAGGATAGCAAGACAAAAATACGCTGAGCGCCAGATTGATAAGTTTGTTAAATGGAGCTGGGAAATGCGAGGCAAAGTTAAATATAAAGAACTAGTAGAATTACAAAAAAAATACGGAATAATATGAAAAAAGAAAATAAAGTATCTTGGACCATTGAAGTCGGGTTTTATCCTGGCATATTAGCAGGTATTAGAACTTATGAAGAACCAGAACATACAACACACGTATTATATATACCGTTTGTTGATTTAGCTTTATGTATATATAAATAATGGGATTATTTGATGAGCGCATAGCGTACAAGCCATTTGAATATCCTGAATATTATACAGAGGGTTGGTTAAAACAAGCTCAAGCATTTTGGTTACATACTGAAATCTCAATGCAGAGCGATATAAAAGATTGGAATGAAAAACTTAACGAAAAAGAAAAACACCTTGTCGGGAACATACTTCTTGGATTCGCGCAAACGGAATGCGCGGTATCAGACTATTGGACCCAGAACGTTGTATCGTGGTTTCCTAAGCACGAAATAAGACAAATGGCTATGATGTTTGGCTCACAGGAAACTGTGCACGCTGTGGCGTATAGTTACTTAAATGAAACTTTAAAATTAGAAGACTATGAAGCGTTTTTACACGAACCAGCGACGTCTGCAAGATTTGATAATTTGGTTGCTTATAACGGCAGCGATCCTGTGGGTATTGCAAAAAGCTTGGCTGTATTTTCAGCCTTCGCTGAAGGAGTTAGTTTGTATAGTGCTTTTGCAGTGCTTTATAGTTTTCAGCTTCGAAATTTACTTAAAGGCATCGGGCAACAAATGAAATGGTCGGTAAGAGATGAATCACTGCATAGCAAGATGGGCTGTAAGCTATACCGCGATATGTGTAATGAAAACGATCAATTACTACATTTATGTCGAGAAGATATAGTTAAAGCTGCCGAAACAATGGTAAAGCTTGAAAGTAACTATATTGACAAAATGTTTGAAGCCGGCGATATTGAAGGTATATCAGCTAATGATTTAAAACAATTTATAAAAAAAAGAGCAAATGAAAAACTTGTGGAACTCGGTTATGTTGACCTTGGATCGTATTTCGCGTATGACAGTAAAGCAGCGAGTAATCTTGATTGGTTCTATCATCTTACCGGCGGGGTCACTCATACTGATTTTTTCGCGACTAGGCCAACTGATTACTCGAAGGCTGGCGAAGGCGAGGACTTCGAAGATATTTGGTAAGATTGATATAACTGAAGAAGAAATATACAAAGATCTTAACTGGAACGGTATGAGAGATTTTGTTAAAAAAAACAATAATGAAAGGACAAAAACAAAGTAAAACAGATTTATTAGAAAAAAGACAGCAAGCACTTATAAAAGTTGTACAACAACTATTAGATGAAAATGCTTATTTAAAAGACTTAGCTGTAGGTACATTAGAAACAGTAAAACAAATGCCAGATTATGAAATTGCAATTGACAAACTTAAGACAAAAGTTGCTGAAGAATCTAGTAAGGCAGAAGAGGCTAAGTCCTTGGAAGCGGCTAGCGACTAGAGCAGGATATATGGGAGCAGGCTTTTTGATTGCAGCACAATGGACATTAGAACCTAGGCTTTATATCCTAGGTTTTATTTGTGTTATGATACAAACGGCCTCAAGAAAACAATGGAACTTAGTAGCTTTAAATCTTAACGGTTTAATAGCTTGGATTAAACACTTTACAACATAAAACATGTGGAATGAAAATTGGAAAAAAGGAGAAGATTACCCTGCGTGGGGTAATACAGACGTATACAAGAAGACTATATCCGGGGGATATTTATTTGACGGAGAAAGTCCTCGTGAAGCATACCAAAGAGTCGCTAAAACGGTTGCTCGTAGACTTTATAAGCCTGAAATGGCTGAGAAGTTTTTTGAGTACATATGGAACGGGTGGCTTTGCCTCGCTTCGCCAGTATTATCTAATACAGGTACTGATCGCGGCTTGCCTATTAGCTGCTTTGGGATTGATGTTGCTGATAGTATACAAGATATAGGACAAAAGAATTTAGAGATGATGCTACTCGCTAAGCACGGCGGCGGAGTTGGTATCGGTATAAATCAAATAAGACCCGCCGGCGCTAGAATTACAGGAAATGGAACATCAGATGGAGTCGTGCCTTTTTGCAAGATATACGACAGCACAATACTTGCAACAAACCAAGGATCAGTCAGAAGAGGTGCTGCTTCCGTTAATATTAACATTGAGCACAAGGATTTTGAAGAATGGCTTGATATCCGAGAGCCAAAAGGAGATGTCAACAGACAATCACTTAATTTACATCAATGCGCAATCATTGGTGATAAGTTTATGCGAAAGCTTGAACAAGGAGATGCGGAAGCTAGAAATAAGTGGAGTAAACTGCTTAGAAAGCGAAAAGCAACGGGAGAGCCGTACATCATGTTTAAAGGAAACGTTAATAAAAAGAATCCAAAAGCATACAAAGAAAACGGATTAAAAGTGCATATGACAAACATATGTTCAGAAATTGCATTACACACCGATGAAAACCACAGTTTTGTATGTTGTTTATCGTCTTTAAATTTAGCAAAATATGAAGAATGGAAAGGTACAAATCTTATATACGACGCTATATGGTTTCTTGACGGCGTTATGGAGGAATTTATTCAAAGAGCAAAAGGACTTAGAGGTTTTGAAAATGCCATTCGTTCTGCTCAAAAAGGACGAGCTCTTGGGCTGGGTGTCTTGGGATGGCACACGTACCTCCAAGAGAAAGGTATCCCTTTTGAAGGTTTACTTGCTCAGTTTGAAACTAGGAAAATATTTTCGCAAATTAAAATTGAAAGTGAGAGGGCTAGTATGGTTCTTGCAGAAACTTACGGCGAACCTTTATGGTGTGCTGGAACTGGCATGCGCAATACTCATCTTCGCGCTGTTGCTCCTACCGTTAGCAATAGTAAGCTCAGCGGCAATGTCTCGGCGGGAATAGAACCTTGGGCAGCTAACGTGTTTACTGAGCAATCGGCTAAAGGAACGTTTATACGCAAAAATCCTACGCTTGTTAAATTACTTAGAAAACATAAAATAAATACAAATGAAATATGGAATAAGATATTGGCTGATGGTGGCTCTGTCCAAAATATTGTTGAACTTGATGATATTGTTATGGGACACGAAATCCCCGCAAAAGAAGTCTTTAAAACGTTTAAGGAAATCAATCAACTAGAATTAGTTAATCAAGCTGGACTGAGACAGCAATATGTAGATCAGTCAGTTAGTTTAAACTTAGCTTTCCCTAGTGTAGCAACACCTAAATGGCTTAATAAGGTACATTTTGAGGCTTGGAAAAAAGGAGTTAAGACTTTATACTATACAAGAACAGAGAGCGTCCTGCGAGGCGATATTGCACAGCAAGCAATGAATGAAGATTGTTTGGCGTGTGATGGCTAAAGGCTGAAAGTTATAACTATTTAATATATATAAATCAAAAAAGGGCTCTCGTTATGAGGGCCCTTTCTGGTTACAGGAACTATTAGGTATGGTACGCCTATTTATCTTGTTCCTTTTTCTTTTTGTATCTACTAACTCTTCCTTTAGTATTTTTTTCATTTCTAGCCGCAGCTTTTTCAGCAGGTGTTAATTCACTCCAAGTTGATGGCGTATCTTTTGAAACTTTTTTGGTAGGTCTAAAAGTGTTTTCGTCTGTTTCGCTATAATCTTTTTTGCCGCTAGGTGTTTCCCATTCTTCTTTAAACCAACGGTTTAAGTTTTTAAACGGTGAGTTCATTTTAAAAGGCGAGCTCATTACTTTTTTGATGAATTACCCCAGTTAGCTGCACCTACTTTTCTGCATTTAACCATTGCTCCACTTCTATACGCAGAATTTCCTCCCTTATACCTTGCCGCTACTTTTTTATAACAAGCGTCCTTTAATTCTAAAGGTGATGTCATATCTTCAATGTGACTGTTAATTTCTTTTGATTGCTTTAAATGCATTTCAGAAGCTCCCTGCAATTCTTTAACTATTTCAGATAATCTTCCTTTTTTTAATTTTCCCATTTATTTATATATTACAATATTCTTTATAAGCATCAAAACACGGACAGCTTTTCGCGGCAAACTCATTGTGGCCATGAATAGTTGCACTTGTATGCATTTTTTTTAATGTTTTAAGCAATAACAATAAGCTTTCTTTTTGCTCAGGCGTTCTAGTATCTTTAGCAATCCATTTGCCATTATCTCCTCTTTCTTCTTCAACTCCTCCAATATAACAAATACCTATAGAATTTTTATTCATTCCTTTAACGTGAGCCCCTGGCTCATATACGCTACGGCCATATTCTATTGTACCGTCTAGCAAAACAACGTAGTGGTAGCCTATGCCTTTCCAGCCTCTTTTTAAATGCCATCGGTTTATTTCAGCGGCATCTAAATGCCTACCTTCCTGTGTAGCGGAGCAATGAACAACTATTTTATCTATATTGCGCATATAGTTAATTTTCTATTATTGATTTTTTCTTATTGCCTATATTAGTTTCAGGATTAGTAGGAGCAGGCTTAGGGTCTTGTTCTTCTTTTATGTTAGACTGCCATTTGCCATTTACGCAAGCCATTGTTTTAATTTCAGAATTAAACTCTTTCGCTTTTCCTCTTTTTATATAGCTTTGCTTTAATTTTTCTTTAGCAATTGAACACTTGTCTTGTTTTTGAAACGGTGAATTTGATCTCATATTTTTATTTTTTTTCTTTATGTTTATTACAAAAGCTTTTTGCAGCTGCAACGCTACCAAAGCCCCATTTTTTTAAAGCCATAGCTTTTCTTGTTGGCTCTCCTTTAGCGTCTTTCATAGCGCCTGCCATACCTGCAAATCTACATGCAAACGATACTCTTCGTTTACCTGTCCCCGATGTTTGTCTTGACCCTAAAGTTTTACCTGTTTCTTTTTTGTACTTAGACCGCATCTTGCGATTAGACTTTTCATAAGCTTGTTCCTTTATGAAAAGTGGTGAATTGTTTTCCATTACTTTTCTTGTTTAAGTTTAATCCATTTTGTTAACGTATACCCTATAGTTATTAAGAGTAAAAAAATTTTCAATCCATCTTCTATTTGTGTAAAAGTGGTTATGCTTAATGCTCCTGCATTAATGGCGTATAATTTCATGTCTGATATGCTCATTGTTTATTTGTTATTTTTTTACTTTGCCGTCTGGGCCGTATTTTTTATAAATATCTAATATTTTTGTACTTGTTTCTTTAGGAACAAAAGAACCTACAGATCCAGCAAAATTATTAGTTGCATCTTCTAGGGATTCCATAATAGGTCTACCGTTTAATACATTCGTGGCTTCATGAACCAATCCTCCTATATTAGATCCTGCGCTAGCTACCATTTTTCCTAAAAAAGTATCTCCAAATCCTCCTAATTTTTTTTGTATTGCTCTAGCTGTTTCGTCTCCTGCTAAATAATGTCTAGCTAAATCTCCGTACTCAAAACTATTTTGCTCTTCCATTAAACCGTCTTCGTCTGGAACTATATTTAGGTATTCATCAGTTCTTTGTCTGGCTTTTTCCTGTGGAAAACCTAAATATTCTTCTGCTTGGTGTTCTAAGCTTTTATGAGGCTCTCCTTCATGCATCGCAAAAGGGCTTTTTCCACAAAATTTTTTTTGAAATGGTGAACTCATTATTTATTTTTATACATTAGTTCTAATATTTTTTCTACTCGGTCTTTTTCATATTTTAAAGCTCTTACTTGCTTTTTACTTAAGCCATAATCTAATAAAGTTTTTACTTGCTCAGGTTTATTTTCGCCTTTAATAGAATCAAACTGTCTTCTAAGCTTTCTTTCAGCGGTTTGTTTTCTAGGCTTTGTTTTTTTCTTAGGTTCTTCTTTAACTCCTTCAACCTTGGCTTCAGGTTTTACTTCAGGTTTTACTTCTGGTGTAACTTCTTCTTTTTGAAGTTCTATTATTTTTTCAACTCTTTGCTGCTCTTTACCTAAAGCTTTTATTTCTTTTTTAGTAAGCCCTAAATCTAAAAGCATGTCAACTTGCTCTTGAGTTTTAGTTTCTTTCTTCATTGTATTAACATCTTCGATTGCTTGCTCTTCAGGAGTTAATACTTTTGCAGCATCAAATCCACCGTAATAACCAAGACCTACATCCCATGTGGACCAACCTAAGCCTAGTGCAACTTTTTGCCAAAGAGCGGATTGTTCGTTTACAATACCCCGCATACTATTTAGCTTTTTTATAACTCTATCAAAAGGAACATTGGTAAGCCCTGTTGTTATTTGAGCACCTGCTAAATAAGCTGGATTGTCTAAACTAAACCCTTTGCTTTTTATATCTTTCATATTCCAACTGAAACTTCTAAGACCGCTGTTTATTTTTTGTATCTTAGAACCAAGAGGCGGCGAGAATCCTAATAAATCAAATACTGCTTCTTCGTATTTGGATCTATCTTTTGCATGTTGCTTACCCAATTCCATTAAAGCACTCTTTACCGCAACCACTGCTGCGCCACCAATACCTAATCCTTTAAGCTGCGAGTCAATCATACCGTTTGCTATTCTTGAAATCTTTTCACTTTTCTTAGCGTCCATTTCTTCTTCGTCATCTTCGCCAAAGCCTAATGCAAATACAGCTTGTTGCAATGCATTGAATATTAAGTTTTGTATAGCACCGTAATAAACAATTTTAGATACGTTTGTTTTCCAATCTCCTCTGCCATTTATAAGATCTTGGGCTGCTCTTTTTTGAATACGAGCATACTGCATAGGTGTGTTTGCCCACGCTAATATTACACGACCAGCACCTGATGCTTGTTGCGCACTAATTCTGTTTGGATTACTTGATTGTTGGCTTTCTTCTGCTATTTGTCTAAAATCGTCAAATGCTTGCTTTTCTGCAGCTTTCTGATCCATACCTTTAGCAACTAAAGCTTTTACTCTATTTCTGTAAAATGTAGATCCTCCTGCTGCAATAGCAAAACTATCCGCAAATCTGGTCATAACAAAACCTTTGCTTAATAGGAACGCTATAGCAGACTTTACTTTGTTTTTAGAATCTCTTACAGCGTCTGCTATTTCAGATTCACTTACATTTATTTTAAGTCCGTTTCTACGTTCAACTAAATAATCAGAATTCATAAGTGTCATAAAGTCACTCCAGAATTGTTTTTGATTTGCAAATGCTAAACCAGCTTTAGCAATATTATTATCACCCCAGTTTATAAAGTTTACCGACGATATGGTTTGAAGCAATGCAGATCTTGTGTTTAAGAACATTACAGCACCCACAGAATTGTTTAACCAATCTAGCAATCCATCAGTAACTCTGTTACCGCCTGGAGGTCTGTTGCTGCCAGATTTCATTCTACGTAAAGAATCCTCCATAGCTTCACGCCATCTAGTTCCGTATGCAGCTTCCATTTTATTCATATTATCTTCTGAAAATATAATGTCTACATTTTCTCTCCACTCTTGTTGATACTCTGCTCTGTTTACTTTATTAATATCATTTATAATATCGCTAGTTATGTTGCCACCCAGCCAATTATTTCCAGGCTTAGGATAAGGTTTGCCTTTTTGAATTTTCATTAATTCATCTGTAAACACACTGAGCTCTGCATTGTTGCTTACAAAATCATTTAATTCTTTTATATCTTTTTTAGATAAACCTGGAATGCTCATACCTTGTTTAGACCATACAGCAACACGAACAGCCTGCGAAAATGTAAATCCACCTATACCCGTTGGTTTGCTCAAGCTTTTAGGTAAAGTTTTTAGGTTTTGTTTTAACGCTTTAAAATCATTAGCTGCTGCTATTTTAGCTTGTGTTACAGCTGATTCAGCTCTATCATAAGGATCAAGTAAGTTTGTTTTAAGAAATGCCATTTGAGCATCTCCTTTTTTACCTTTACCTAACATTTTATATAACAATCCTGTGAAATCTTCAGCCGATGCTGGAATAAAGAAATTAAATTTTCCTTTGTTAGCACCAACTGTTTTAGCTCTAGCTGCAGAATATTTTTTATAAGCTGCAATACCAGCCGAGTCTTCAATCATATCATTTACGATAGTATTAAAAGTTTCCCCTTTGCTTGCTTTAGCTAATTGAACTTTAGATTTAACATCTACTTGGCCAAGCACTTCTTTAACTGCTTTTACGTTTTTAATAGCGTCATCTGCAAAATAAAAATCATTATAACCTTCAGCTGCCTTACCCATTATCCAACCTGCTTTGGCTTGTGCTGTGCCGTCTCCTAAGCCTTTAATATTCTTTAAAGGTATATCAATACCATTTGCTTTCATAAAAGCTTTTATAGGACCATCAGCATTTTGCGGTCTTGCCGTAAGTATAAAAACATCTTCTGTTCCTCTTGCGTCTGCTATTTTTTGAGCAACTTCAAACAAAGGCCCTTTCTTACCTTCAACTACTTTGCTAAATTCAGAGAAGTCAAATTCAGCACCTTGAGATTCAAGATCTGAAGCTTGCTGAGCAAACTGCGTGGCGTTTATTTGAGTAGTAGAACCATCAGGCATATTAACAATAACCATACTTTTTGATTTAGCCAATGTATCGTCAAAATCAAATACCCTAATTTTCTTAACAGGTTGATCTAGTTTTCTAGCAAGCTCTAAAGCTTTATCGGTTTTAGCTAAAGCGTCAATGCTCATAGGAACCGTTATGTCTCTATTGTATTCTATAGCCTTAGGAATTAAAATACTATTTCCTTTAGAGGCTTTCATCATGCCAGGCGCTAACTTGTCATAAGCTAATCCTTGTTTTCTAGCATTTTCTAAAGTTATATCACCGCTAAAAAAGTTTTTAAGTAATGTCTTTTGTATATTTGTTGGTAATCCATTTGTACCAAAAAAGTATTCAGAAAATGTTTTGTTTTCAGGTAAAAACTTGTAGTTGTCTAAGTTTATATCAGCTTCAACTAATCTTATTAAAGAGGCTGTTCCTTCTGGTATTTTTAAATCGCCTGATAATATTCTTGGAACCATAACATCCCAAAAGAAACCCGGCATAGACCTACCGTATTTTATATTTACTTTGTTATCGTCAGCCATAGTTAAAGGGCCTTGCATATAAGCAGCTGATACAATTTTAAAAGTATTCTTTACATTGCCATTTATGGCAGCAGCTAAAAGCATACTACCTACATTATTTTGGGGCATGTTATGCTCTTCTCTAATTTCAACGTTAAAATCTATTTCACCTTTACTATTTAGAGGTAAATATAATATAGGAGGGCTTATTCTCATTAAGCTACCCATATCGTTTTGCGCATCGTCAAGCATTTGCTCAAATAAGAAATCTAATTTAGGATTTTTCTTTATAAAAGACTGAACATCTAACCAGTAATTTTCTAAATACTCAAGCTTAGCATATTGATCTTTCAAAAAATCTTTTTCGTTTGTTTTTTTAACAAAAGATTTAGACAATTTTCTTTTACTATCTTTGTAAGGATCTCTAGTTATTATTTCATAAACCTGCCCGTCTTTTATGATTAGCCTGTCAAATATTTTAGTAGATCCCATGCTAGATCTTCCTAAGGAACTAGTAGTAGACTTTCTTATTATTTCCCTGTATTGTGGATACTCTTTTAAAAACGTATTTATAGCGTCCGTCATTAAATCTAGATTACCTCCTAGTATTTTATAACCTGACTTTAAAGGAATATTTTTATCTGCAGCTCTTTCTTTATTATTTATAATTCTAGCTGGTAAAAGCGGTAATCCAAGGAATTCTTTAACATCACCAAGACTTTTAAAACCTAAATCATTTAATTGTTTTACTGTGTAGTTTTTTAAAGTTCTACCTGTTATTTTACCTGTTTTGCTTTCTGCCGCTTCTTTAAAGTTTATCTTTTCACCACGAGAAGCCATAGACGTGTTTTTACCCGCAGCAACATCTTGCTTAGCTTCAAGACTTAAATCTGTGTCAGATCTTACAATTTCGTTTGTAACTAACTTACCGTATAGACTAGCAATACCTTTTAAAGCTTGAGCCTGAGAAGATCTAGCGTTAAACCCTTCTTGCTTTTTGCCATCAACAATGCCAAACGCTTTTAAAAATTGTGCTTTGTTTATTCCTTTATTTAAAACAAACGGAGCAAGCCCAGCACCTTTGCCAAGTCTAGCTTTTTTAGTATAAAATGCGTCAAGCAATCCTTTTGGCACACCTGTAGAGGTGCCTAAGAGCTTGTCTGTTGCAGCTTCTACTACAGCGCCTTCCGGTAATATCTTTAATAATTTATCTGCGTTCTTATTGACAAATTGCTGAATAGCCGTAGCATCTGCTTTTGATAAATTAGCAGCAGGAACTGTAAGCTTTTTAACTGGTATGCCAATTTCTTTTGCAATAATTTCAGGAGCTAAGTCACCTAATTTTTTAAACGTTAAATTTTTAGGATCAATGTCTTTAACCTTATCCTGTATCTGTTCTTTAATTTGAGTTACCGCATCTTTAGATATAAAAGAGCTGGGTTTTATTTTTCTAATAACAGGTTTTGTAGCCACTTCTGTCGCTACTTCTTCAGCGGCAACTCCTTTAGCTTCTGTTACATCTGTAGTAAACTCTTCGCCTAAAACTCTTTGCGAAGCTTCTATAGCTCTAGCAGGTAAAAACTTATTTACATAAGCAGCTAATGGCACACCCGATTTAGGGTCGTATTCTTTAATTAAATCTATAATACCGCGTTTGCCTGTTTCAATTTCATCTGTTAATAATTGGCGATCAAAATTAGGTGCTTCGCTTCTTTTATCTACTATCTTATTTACAATAGGTTTAAATTGCTGTATAATATCAAAAGCACCATCTACACCTTGAGCTTCAAATATTTTTTGAACTTTGCTAGAAGCTTCAATATTAGAATCTTTACTTTCTTTAACTGTATCATCATCTTCTTCAACAGTGTTAATTTTTAAAGTCCTATTTTGAACTCTGTCTTGAAAGTTAGACATAAAATTAATAACATCACTAGCTGAATCTAATCTAAGAAGCCAGCTAGAATCCCCCATTATGCTAGATATAGTATTATTTAAAAAACCACGTACAGAAGGCATCATCCTAATATCGCTTCTACTTATTTTACCGAGTACAATAGCATTGTTTATTTGAGCCATAACCTCCTCAATGTCAACACCGGCCTTGCCTCTTTCTCCAGATTTTAAAAACACTTTGCCTTTGCCTTCTTTATAAAGATTAAACCTAGACATTAAATCATTATAATCTTCTTCTGTTATTAAGCCTTGATTTTTTTTATCTGTTATTATTCTAACAACGTCATTAATAGCATTTGTTGCAGATTCATCTAGCTCAAAACTACCATCTTTATTTTTCTGTTTTCTTAAATTTTTAGAGTTAACATTCATATGAAATATTTCCTCTATAGGTGCAATAGCTGCATAATTTGCTTGCGCTCGAGTTCCAGCATGCATACGTAAATTTATAGCTGCTTGATTAACTATTATGTCATTTCCAACTTGAAGAGCGTTTGAGGGTGCATCTCCTGTTAATTTTGGCAATACATCTGCTATTTGATTATCTGAATACCCGTAATCTTCTTTTAATATTTTTTTTACTTCCTCAGGATTTGTAAAGTCTGAAATATTTATATACTGCCCATCGGGATTCATTAAAGTTAAAGCAACATCTGTTGCTAAATCATTAAGCCCTAATGTGTACTCTAAATCTATGTTAGCAGAAGTCCCTAGTTGTTCGTTTAAATTTTTAGCCTTAAGAGCCATTTCTCTAGCCTTTGTATTTAAAATTTTATCTTTAACTTCTAACAAAGCTGCAGCTTCTTTTTTAATTTCCTCTAAAGCATTTTTATTAGAATCTGAAGTATCGCCTGATTTGCCAATGCCTTTAGCTTCATTATTCATTTGCCTTAACTGCCTATTTATTTCAGCAACCTCAAATATTTGTTCAGGAGTTAATCTGGACATTTTTTGCATAGTAGCACTGCTAGATAAAGCTAATTCTTTAATTATTGCTTTTTTTCTTTTTTTTGCAATTTTAAGATCATTCCCCTCCAAGCTTTCCATGCTAGCAAAAAGGTTTGTAAGCTCATCTCTTAGTTTTATATTATTTTTAATTTCATCACGACTAGAAAAATCCGATTTAACAGCAGCTATAATAGTACCTGTTGTTGTAGGTGTTGTCATAGCTAAAGTGCTAAACAAAGTTTTTACAGCAAAATCTGCGTTAATACCTTCCATAAGACTTTTATCTTCATCTAATGTAATAACATCAAGCACATTATGGCCCCAAGCGGTTACCGTTTCTTCAATAACTTCAATAGGCGCTGCTTTTGTAACAACAGGTCTTAAACCTCTATAAACATTTCGGGCAGTTGTCCAGCCTGCAAATTGAAAATCATTTTTATATATTTTTGTTTTAATTACATTTTTCATTCCGCTTTTGGTAGCTGTTTTTCTAAGTATACTTGGTATTTTTAAAGTACCAACTCTTTCAGCCGCCATTGCTATACCTCCAGTAGTATAAGAATTAAAAGCTAAAGTGCTAAAACTTCTATTTAATTTTATTTCAGCTTCGTCTATTTCTTCTACTAAAGCATCTATTTCTTCTTGAGTAATTAAACCCCATCTTTTTTTCTGTTCAATGCCTTCTAAAAATTTTATAGCTTCATATTTTTGCGTGGATAAATCGTTAAATTTACCTCCAGCTTCCACTGTAAAAAATCCACCTTGTACAGCTCTTGATGCATACAAAGCTCTAGTTCTTTGTGCGGCAACGTAAGCTCTTTGTGCCTCAATATATGCTTTAGACCCCACCGTCAAAGCCTCTGCTGCTTTAAAACCTTTACCAACTGCCCCAAAAGGAAGCATAGACATAAGAATAGTTCCTGATTGATCAGAAGTAGCTTGAAGAGCGTAATCTGTAAAGTCAATACCTTTTTTTCCAATATCATTTAAAGTTAAAGCCGTAGAAAGTTTAGAGCGTTCTTTTTCAAGCTCTTTGTTGTATTCGTAAAATAGCTGTTGCATATTATCAATACCTCTATCCATCAAAACGTCCATTTCTGGCGATTGTGTTACAGCTTTTATTCCTTCTAAAACCGTTTGACCAACTAAATTAGAAAAATTTGCAGGGCCAGCAACAAAAGTATCGTATATAGAAGAAGTTATTCTTTTCCAATTGCCATAATTTAAACTTAAATTTTTATCTATTAAAGCGGCTTTATCAAATAAATTTTCAGGTAAATTAGAAATATAATCGTTTTTAAGATTTGTTATTACCTCGTAAGATGCTTGCGTTTTATTCAAGGCTTCTACTTTAGCTTCAACATTTAATTTTAAATAATCGTTATATTTAACTTTATATTTTCCTTTTAAATCTTCAAGTTGTTTAATTTGTTCACTTGTAAAATCTGCATCTTCTGGTTTAAAAATAAATGTTGCAAAATTGCCGTCTTTGTCAGGGGACACTCCGGCCGCTTCAGCTTTTATTTTTGTAATTTGTTTTTGAATTTCGTTTAATTTATCAACAGTTGGCTTAACATCTTTATCTAATATAGCAACTTGATTTTTTAATTGCTGCTCTATAGGCTTAATTTTATCATTAAAAGTATTTATTTCTTCTTCAGCCTTTCCTGCTTCTTCAAAAGTATCTGTAAAGTAATTATACATAGGAGAAAGCAAAGGATTAGTATCACCTTCAGCTTTTAGCCCTAATTGTATATTTTGACTTATTAAATCAAGTTCTGCTTGATAGTTAAACTCAGAAGGGGCTTCAAATTCTCCTTTTTTAAATTCTAAATACTCATTGTATTTATCCCCTAAAGTATTTTGTAAATATTTATTATATTCTTCATCAGATTCAAATTCACGAGCCGCACCGTAAGCAGCGCCTTGTCCTGTGCTGGTTCTAACTGCGTTTCTGCTCTTTAAATTTTTTAAATTAAAATAATCTTCATTAGCTTTTTCTTTTACCTTTGATGGAGGCGGCGGGTCCAAAGCAAGCTCGTCAACTAAATTAGCAATTTTTCTTGATTCCAAAGCAGCTCCTGGTGAATTTAAAATATCTTTGTAAGGGAGCCTAATAGAACCCGAAGTAATTTCACCGCCGGAAGGCTTAAGACAAGGTGCGTTTGGATCTGGACAAAAATATTTTTTATATTCACCACTAGAAATAGTTGTAAAACCATCTTCACTTACAACGGCTGTGCTTGTTCCTCCGCTGCCTTTTTCTTTGGTTTCATCTATAGCATTTTGAACTATTAAATCGGTATCAATATTGCTTTGTATCTTAAGCTCTTCTTTTGTAGGGGCATATGGGTTTTTATACGTTACAACAGGCGGATCTTTTTCATTGTTTAATACATCCGAAGAACCATTTTCCGAATTTAAGACCGTATTGGTCGATCCTGTATTGGTCTCTGTTTCTACAACAGGATCGATTTTCTTTACTTCTTCTAAGTCAAAAGGTTTAAATTCTTCATCTTTAGTTTCTTCTGGTTTAAGTACAGTTCCAGTTCCAACTGGCTCACTTTTTTCTTGCCCCCAGTTATTGTTTTTTTTCCATTGCTCAATAAGCTTTATTTTTTCAGGTTCAGAAAGATAAATTGGCAATGAATCTACATATTTTTGTAATTCGTTCATTCGATTTAATTTAAGTTGTTATCATCTAAAAATTTTTGCGCCTTTGCTTTTTTAGCTTCTGCTAAATCAAATACCGCTGCATCTTCTTTTACTGTAGGTGTTTGATTTTTTGTAAATTGCTTTAGATAATTATTCATAAAGTATTCTTTGTATTTTGTTTCAAATAAAACTTTTTTATCTTGTTGTAAAGGTAAGTCTAATTCATAACTCCAACTAGTGTTTCCAGCATTAGCATTTTGAGCCATTTGGTCGTCCTCACTGACACTTGTGTCTTTAGATATATAAACGTTCCAAGCAGCCACTACATCTTGCTCAGAGCTCATTAAACCAGCAACCTCAGCATTTATAAAAGGTGTTACTTTCTTTTCAATTTTGGCCATGTCAAACTTGAGCACATTTTTTCCTTTTCCTCCGCCTAAATCTATAATTTCATAATCAAAAGAACCATCTGCATTTTTTATTACAAATTCTTCACTTATTTTAGCTGTAGCCTTTAATTCTTTATTTTCATTAATCATTTCTTGCATAAACAAACCAGTTTCAGGCAATAAGGCCTGCATTTCACTATTTATATCTGGAGTTGATGCAATTAAAGAAGTATCTGAATTTATTAAGGACTGAAGAGATACATTGTTAATAACTAAAGGATAAGGCACTTGTATGTCAATAACCTCGTCACCAATTAGCATAGGTTGCATTCTAACAAAAGCAGGGCCATTAAATTCAATTTGTTGACTGCCATTTTCTAATAAGTCTAAATATACCTCATAGCCATCATTTTTTGAATAACCAGGTCGAGCCATCATTATGCTATTAGCCACAGCGTATCTAAAATCATTGTTAGGATCAAAAGCATTTTCATCTGTTACATTTAATTCTGCAATTAAAGTAGTTAAAAAATCTGTTGATTTTTGAGGAGCTTCTTCTAATTGTTTTAGTTGAGCTAATTCATACGAGCAATGTTCTGATTGGCAGCGATTAGATTCAATAGCAATTTTAATTTTAGCATAATGTTTGCCAGCGAGCCTATATGCGTTATCTAATAAGCGAAAGTTATAATCACTTGGATTAGCTACAAATTTTGGATTGTAAGCTATTGCATTGCTTTCATTAAATTGCTTTAAAAATAAGTTTTTTTGTATATTTATATTATCCATTGTGTTTTATATAAAATTTATTGCCCAGCCGTAATAGTAGAAGAAGCTATACTGCCTAAAGAATTAAACATACCTCCTATAGCGCTTGCTTGGTCTTTATTCGCCTGTGCTTCTGCTTGCTTAGACATACCTAGCTGAGCAGCTACTCTGTCTAGCTCAGCAACTTGTCTTCCTTCTCTTGTGCTAAACATAAATTGTTCTCCTGCAACATCCGCCTGTTGTAATCTTTGTGCTTCAGCCATTTTTTGTTGCTGTAAATTAGCCTCCCCTGCAGCTCTTTTATCTTCGTTGGCTTTTTCCTGTGACTCAATACTAGCCGCAACTCCTTTTTTAGACCGTAAAGCGGCTTGAGCTAACGCTGTGGCTCCACCAGCGCTCCCCCCTGTTTGTCGTATAGTGTCTAATGTATTTGCTAAAGATATATCAGCTTCTTCTATTTTCATTTCAGCTGCACCTGTAGCTACAGATAAATTGGCAAAAGGATTACTTACCATGCTACTTAAATCCGTTATACCTTCATATGGGTTTATTATAGCTTGACGATTTTTTTCTAAATTATTTAATTTATTAGTAAGCCTTCTTCTTTCTCTAGCAGCAGCTCTAGCTCTTTTTTTAGCAGCATTAGAACCAAAAATTCCACCTGCTATGCTTGCGACACCTCCTATGATGCCCACTGTTACCATGCTCATATTAGTATATTTTTATTGTTCATATTTTCGTATTCTTTGTAACTGGCACAAGTAAGAATTTCCTCTAGCTTATCAGTGTCTGTTATGTTGTCTGGGTTTGGGTGCACATTTATAAAAACCGAATCTTCTAAAGCCTTTATAACTCTTTTAGCACCTGATTTAGCGTTTACATATGTAGGAGCTTCATACTCAAAAGTGCCGCTTTCTGTAGCAACCTGTAAGTGACCTTTCATTAAAAACCACGTATGTGATCTATTATGTATTTTACCAATAACAATTCCTCCTTTATGCATTTTCATTTCTCTAATATAAACGCCTTCTGAAAAAGAATGCGTTAAAGGAAAAGCTGATGAATTGCCTTTAACTATTTGATCGTGCTCCATGCCTAGCAACTCGTTTTCTAAGTCTATTACTTGATTTCTAAAATTAGCTACCGTTAATTCTTTTGACTTGTAATTATTTAATTTATTCATTTAATATCCGTTATTTGACGCATAAGAACTAGTTATTGAAAACAATTGTTTTTCACCGCCCGGGTTGGTTGTTTCATCTGTTGCCATAACTCCTGTAACAAAATATCCTTTTATTCCGGAAACGGCTTCTCCAAAAATTATTTCACCAGGCATTGGTGTGCTAGCATTTATTAAGTTAGATACGTAATTGTTTTCTTTTCTATTAAATCCTGCGTAATATTTTGGCAGAGCCGGACTTGTAGTCCCAAATGTAGCTTGATAATTAGCCCTTGCTACTGCAGCCCCGTTAGCAGGATTAAATACATATTCGCCTTCGTAATAGCTTAATATACCACTTGATTGATCAAAATACATTTCCAAAGCTGAATTAGAAGGATTTAAATTTTTACCAGTAGCATCTGATGAAAGAGATAATAACTTCCAACCGTTGCTACCTTCATAACCTATTGTTTTGAATGTTTTTGATCTAACTGGTTCCGCGTTTAATATAAATGTTACGTTAGCACCCCCGTTTACGCCATAGAAATTGCCTCTACTAGCTCTGGTGTCGTAATGTTTCCATAATTTTAAAACATTGCCTACTTTTTGTACAGAATAAAAATTAGCTCCCAAACTAAACATTACTTGAGGGGCATAAGAGTATCTACTTGTCCAACCTCGTACAGATTCGTCGAATGACAATGTATTATACACTGGCGGTATTACCGTTGGTGCGCTGTATTGCTGTAAAGAAGCAACATACTGGTTATTATATATATCGTAAGCACCTAAAACAGATCCTACACCAGCGGTTGTATTTAAGTTATTTAGATTATCTCTAAAGAAATCTTTCATATTAATAGCAGAGATCTCATCAATGCCAGATCTGCTTAATCGTAATATTGCATTGTTTTCTTTATCTGCAAAATATTTATGATATCCATAAATAGCAAAGCTTTCTGGATTTTTACTTATACCATACTTACCAGCATAGGGTTGTATAACCCCTATAGTTAAATTGCTTGCAGTAACTGCTCCACCGCCTTCAGCTGCATATATAGCATCTTTGTCGACTAACGCTCTACTAACTTTTCTTTCTTGAAATATAACTAAATTAGTATCTTCGGCATATAGTTTTTGTATTGAACCATTAGCTGGATCAGCACTTTTTGTTATATCGTCAGCTGTAGAAAAAACATTTGTATTGTTAATTCCTGTTCTTGAATTGAATATACCTGAGTATATTAATGTATTAAACCTTGTTACTGCATTTGGCTCATCTTCGACTAAATATGCTTTAGCTCCATAATCAGTAGACGTGTTATTGTAACCTCCTCTTATACGAGCCTCTTCTATAGCCCAATCGCTTGGCATACCTAATGCTCCAGACAAAGTAACTACTGGGTAACCACCTGCTACATTGCTAGGTATACCATCTGAGCCATTCCACATTATGTTGTTGTCAGCTGTCGCAACCTTCTTTAAAACAAAAGAGTTAAAATACTTTACTTCGACTACTGCTCCCATAGGTTATTATTACTTATTTTATTATACATTTCCATTATACTATTTCAAAGCTATATCCTGTAAAACTTACAGCAGTTTCAGTTGGAGTTGAAAAGTTTGTATTACAATCTGTACAAGGGTGAGTTGGCCCTGTACCCGCGTATAAATCATATACAGCATTTTTATTAGTAGAAGTTAAACCGCCAGCTCTAAAGAAAGGTATAGTTTGATTGTTAGAGCAAGTTCCTCCGGTGCTAGTTACCGCATCTGTATTATTTATTGTAACTATATTATTGCCCGCTGTTAAATTTCCTATACCAGTAGTTGGAAATAAATAATAACCATTTTGTCCAACTCCAGCACCTTCTATTCCAATTAACACAAAAGGGTAGCCAAGCTGAGACCCGTCAGTGTCATAGCATTCTAATTCTCCTGTAACAATACTTGTAGGCGTTACACTTAAATCTATTGTAGAAGTGTAGCTTTGCTGCTGCCCTGTGCCCCCTGCGTCTCTTGCAACTAAGATAAATGTGAATTTGCTAGCCGGCATGTTTGGATTTGGCAATATTTTTATAGCTCCTACTTTTGTATTAGTATTTGCGGGGTCATCATTTTGATCTAATTGGAAATAACCAGCGCCTAAAACATTTTGACTACCTGCTGGCGCGTTTAAATCTGTTAAAGTTGTAAGTGTATAATCAAAGTCATTGGTTCTTAAATTAACATTACCTGCGCCATTATGTGCTTTAACTTCAAAAACAGGAGATGAAACTTGTGTTCTATTAGCGCGAATAGTTGTAGGCACTTCTGTTACAACATTTCCATTAACTTTGCGTTCTGTTGTTATAGGGGCTATGTTAATAGGCCCTAAGGGGGAACTTCCAATAGACACAGTATTTGTGGAAGCAACTCCGTCTATGTCCTTCGTTACAACTGTTAATTCAAAATTGAATAATCTTACTGCTTGATTTGTACTAAAAAATATATTATTCACGTACTCAGCAGTTGGCTTTATTATAAAACTGCCGTTTGCATTATATGTTAATTCAAAATACGGAGTAACCGCTTGTACATTTACATTGTTTAAATTAAAAACATTACCAAGAGCTATGTTAAATACTCCAGCTGTTGGACCTGTCGCATTATATACAGGCAAATTAGATCCAAAAGCATCAACTAAATATACAGGTGCAGTAAATATATTATCAGTAGCCGTTATAGTTTCATCCCAGTCAGTTACAAATTGACCAACTCCACCCGCCGCATCACTGGAATTTAAAATTAAAGTGTTTAAATCACTTATTATACCTGTAGTCGTAGTTTCCCAAAATATATCTAGAAGACTATCCACAGGCTCTGTTTCATACACGGCTAAATATTGAATTCCAGGAGTAGCTAATTCACGAACACCGCTTGTTAGCGCTAATCCAGGAGCAAAATACAGCACATCATCTCGTGATAAAACTACTGCATTGTTTAAGCCTATTTTAGCAGGAGCGCTAGAGGTTGCTACATTAAATATTGCAACGTATGTACCCTCTGGAATACCTATACCTGTAACTATTGCGTTGGTAGCTATAGCCCCTGAAATATTTTTTATAGGAATATTTCCGGTAGCTGGAGCTGGAGTAGTATCGGTCCAAGCAGGGTAATCGATAGGGGTTGTGGCTACAGTGTTTATTTGCGCTTCACCTGCGCTATAGTTTAATGTGGATATTTGACCTATTCTATTGTTAGTACTTACTCTAGCAATTAACGGATTTGAGTCTAATAAATAAAACTGCGGAAAATAATTAGGGCTTGGCCTATCATTAGGGTTATAATCAAATAAATCTTGAAGAGTTGATATTGTAGAAACTGTATGAGATTGTCTGCCTGGATAATACTGATCATTCATTAACGAAGGTTCCCCTAGGTTTGATGTACCTGATATAATGTTAGTATCCGCTAAATTTGTATTTTCAACTCTTCCAAATAATCTAACTGAACTTCTAAATTGTTTTTGATTTGGGCCTACTTCGTTTAAATCTCTAGGTACTTTATTTATATTATCATTTATTAAAACAGTATGCGATGTTTTATTTATTTCTAAATCAACATCCTGCGGGTATGCAGCCATTATACCAGGTAAGTAAACATTGTAGTATTCTTGCTCTGTTTGTTTTACAACAATTTTATAAGAATACCAGCCAAGAGGGTTATAATTACTTCCTCCTGCGACTCCGTTGTATATACCAGGAGTTCCTAAGCCTACATTTCTAGACGAAGATATTACAGAATTAAATAATACTTTTAATGAATTGCCAGGAAAAGGATTTTGCTGAATATTATTATCTATGTAAGGAGAATATATTGTGTCCCCTTGAAAAGCATTGCTTTCTGCTGTTACTAAATTTTCATTATTTGAAAGAATAACTGAAGAAGTTCTACCATATCTATCTGATAATACTATACCTACCTGATATGTTCTGTTTTGTTTTACAGTTGCATTAGGATATTCTACTATTGAAACCGTATCTTTATCATCACTAAATGCAGTTATAGTTAAAACAGTATTAGCGGAGGCTGTTGTTATGGCTTTATTTAATGTTATATTACTAAAGTTTGGTTCCGTTCCAGTTACAGCAATAATTTGTGTATCCGCGTCTGCTCCACTGCCTGAAACAAAACTACCTATTTCAATGTTACCAACTCCTCCATTAGTATCTATTACAGTGTTTTGATTATAAGTGTTAGCGGTGGTTACCCGAATTGTTCCACCTTGTAAATTAAACGAACTTTTTTGGCTAACACCCACATTATAATCTAAAGAAGCAGGCGGGGTATGTTTATTTTGAAAATTACCATATACAACTCTGTTGCTAGCTATTTCTTGAGCAAAAGCACGAACGGGTACTTTGTCAAAAACTCTAGTGATTGCATCACTTGGTAATGTTTTTATAGGTTTTTTAGATATGTAATTATATGCAAAAGTGTTTGGATCAACGGAAGGATTTTCTGTTAATTTAGCTATTGGTATTGTATCTATAACTTTTACGGCTAAACCATCAGACTCTTTATAAAGTATTTCTAATTCTTGTATTTTTAAAGCATCACTTATAGTTGATTTAGAAAAAGGTAATGGTATTCTTAATCCTATATCATCAACTTTGTTTTCCATAAAAGAAACTATAGTACTTCTGTACGCTGCTGTTTGATCATCATCTAATTCTAGCTTAAGTGTTTCGGTATCTTTATTGTAAGTAAAATAGCCGTCTTGCTTAGGTATAAATGCAGGTTGGGTAAATGGGGCCATTATAGAATATTCATTGTCGTCAAATCTATATCTATAACTAAATCTAACAAATTTATCTTCTAAGTAAGCTGGATCTCCTGCAAAATTCGGATTATAATAAAGGTTTGGATTTAAAATTATTTCAGCGTTATCTTCAATTTTAAAAGGAAAATTAGTTATGCCAGAAAGAGTAAGGTTCCATTGAGGTGGTGGTGTAGGATTTCCTGGGGGATTTGCAGTATAAGAAACACCAGTAACTGTAGCATTTGGTATAATTCTTATAGTTCCATCATCTTGAACAACTCCAATTGTAGCTGCGCCATAAACTGTGCCGCTTATTGAATCAAGCGCAGGGTTAGTCCCGTCAGCCGCTATTTGACCAGATACAGAATCAATTTTAAGTGGGACAACTGTTGCGCCATTAGCATAAACCTGAGTTGAAAAACCAGCGCCTCCACTTGGAAGAAACTTACTAGTAGCATCTTTCATTGTAGTTTCATACTTTCCAGCACCACCTAAAGCGCTTGGTTGCCACAATTCTATAGCTTGGTAAGGGTTGTATTTTGCTACACTTATTTGATCTTCTGTAGTGTAGTAAGCGGCATTGTCTTCTGCAAAGCCTATATTTATTTTTCTGGGTTGATTATAATTGTCCGTCCAAAATAAAAAATCCTCTAATATATTCGATGCGTATATCCTATGGTCTGTTGAAAAATTTAAAAATGCTCCTTGCACTAATATTTTTGTAGCATTTGCACCACCACTTGAATTGTTTGTATCAAATTGTATTATATAATTTTTAGCTAATTTTTCATATGCAAGAGACTGAAAATTGTTAGTTAAAAATAAATAAACGTAGCCGTTAGATTCATCAACTTGTTGACCTATACATTCTAAACCTGCAACTAATCCAGACGAAGGGGCTATATCAAGTACCGCAAAATTTCCTAATACATTTTCTAAAGACCCTACTGAATCTCCTTCAGATTTATTTACTTGTATATTTACAGCATCTCTATACTCACCCTGAGGCATTAGCCTAGCGTCTAAATCTTTATTTAATTTGCTTTTTATAAAGGTATTTCTTGCTTGTGCCATTAAATTTTAGTGTTTAATCCATTTCGATTTACCTCTCATAACTTGAACTATTTCGTCAAGCTTAATGTTTGATAATCTTATTTTTGCATTTCTAAGCTTTGCTCTTCTATCTTTTTGAAGACGTGCAACTAAGTACTCTTGCTGTCCTGCTCTTGTAGATATCATAGAATACAATATAGACGCGTATAATGCATCTTCTGCTAGCTTAGGTACTTTAGTATCTGAATCATAAGCCAAGCCGTCTGATATGTATTCTAATACAATTAGCTTTCCAGCTAAATTGCTTGAAAAGGACATTTTACCGTCACGTTCGTCCATATTAAACCAACCATTTGCTTGAGCATTCTGCGGATCTAATCCGTATTGTCTTCCCCAATTCCAGCTTCCTTCAAATCCATAAGCATTTTGAAAATCAATAACCTCATCTATACTATTACCTTGTTGGCCATCAATTAAAGTATCATTTGCTTTTTTCCATCTTTCCTCTGTAATAGAAGTTCCTTCTATATTTTCTCCAAAATTGTCTTGTGTTGGTACGCCTGCTTGATCCTGTACAGGTGTTCCAAAAGGAGCTATAGTTAAGTTGTTTGCAGGATATATAATTCTTTTTACACCTAGCTGATCTATCCAAGATACCCTTACGTAGTTAACATAGTCTTGAGGCAATATAACGCTTAAGCTTGCTGGTATATTTAGCTCCTGAGAATGGATACTTTTTAAGGTATCGTAGCTAAATTCTTGCAAACTTCTTTTTGCAAAAAACAATACATCTGATTTTTTAGCAGTTTGTATTAATTTACCATCACCCACATAGCCAACCATAAAGTTGTCTATAGCATCTGTTAACTTTATATATTCATAGCTTCCGTAATTATCCTCTACGGTATCTCCATAAGCCTTTTCAGCTTCTGTTTGACCATACTTGCCTCCTGTTAAAACTTTTAATTGCACAACAACAAAGGTTCCTGTAGCTAAAGTAGCTGTAATATCTATAACATTATTTACAACAGTGTAAGCTAATAAATACTCTGTATAAGTCCCAGGCAAACCATTTGCGCTGGTATATACTTTAAAGTTATTTAGAGCATAATCTGCATTAGCGGGGTTCCAATTACCGAATACTAAATCTGTATCAAATGTAGTTGGGTATACTTGAGAGTTGCTTCCTGTAGATAAAAAGCCTTGAGCTCCTTGGTAGTATTGTTGATTAGTTTCAGTTATTAAACCCATTTGTTATTATGATTTTTCGTTAATTGACGCTTGTTGTGCTTCTTGAGAAGCTACCTGTATTATAGTAGGATCGTTTATTATAACTCCTGCGTATTTTAATATGCCAATTATTAAGTTATTTTTTTCAGATATATCTAATTCAAAGTCTACAGACGGACCAGAAGCGCTAGCATCATACAGGTATTGTCCTTGTGTACCAATATTGAATCCCCAATTAGGAACAGTTGGTGCGAAAAGACAATTTATATTTAATGTCATATTTGTAACAAAAGGAGTTACTTTGACAAGAAGTTGTTGCACTATAGATGGAGCAACCAATGTAGTTGTTTGAGTTGTTACCGCCAATGGATATTGAACGGTTGGAATAGTTAATTTAGATCTTGTAATTTTATTAAAATCTGATTGACTAACTAATTCAGTTACAGAATTGTAAGTAGGATTTCCGGGATATGTTGATACTATATTTCCTATTTTATATATAACACCAGCCCCTGAATATATAAAACCAAGGTTTGTTGTGTTATAAGTAAAAGCAGCATTTCTTTCAAACGGAAAAAGTTTATAAGCGGTGTCTTTAAACATGTTAAAAAACTCCGTATCGTTTTGAGTATTTTTTTGATTTTGACGGTTTAATTGATTGCCGTCTGGAAAATAAGATTCGAATATCTCTGTTTGCACTTGTGCTGCTAAACTATTAAATTCAGCCGGAGGTATATAACCTCTTTGTTCTTTGTTTAGAATGTACAAGACTGTTTGATATACTGTGTTTATACTTACTGCCATTTGTTTATTTTTATATACTAAAAAGGCGGCCGAAACCGCCTATATATAGTATCACTTGTTTTTATAGTTTTTTATCTATAGATTTATAGATTTCAACGCCTTCATCTGTTTTTAAGAAAGCCGCGAACGCTGAGTAAGGGTTTTCGTCAAAAGGAACGTTCATTAGTTTTCTGCCAGTTGACACCCAAGTAAATGTTCTTTGATCTTGTGATAAGCTTATAATGCCATTTTCTTGTGCTCTAATAGCAAAGTTTCTAAGCTGTACATTTTCATCATTAGCTAAGTTAATAAACAAAGCTGGATTATTTCTAGCAAATAATAATAGATCTCTTCTTAACTCTTTTGAACTCATTGCGTTTACTTTAGAACCTAATTCAACTCTAAGTATTGCTTCTGCTTGATCTACATCCATAGATCTAGCTGCGTTTAATGCGTCAATTTGTAGATCTAAAATATCTAATTGATCCACTGCTTCTTTAATTGCGCTAAACTCTTCGTATATTCTTCCTTTTAATGGGTGATATAACGATAATAGCTTTTGCAAATTTTGTTTTTCTTTTGGGACTATCAAATCACCGTCTTTAAATATAATGTGGCCTAATGTTGCTTCGCCTTTTTGCTCATCTATAAGTGGGGAGTCCTGATTTGTAGCATATCTAATCTCTCTTTGTCTGCCCGTTGATTCATCAAAATATAGTAAAGAATGTTTTTTTGTATGTCTGCTTGGTATTGTTAATGTTAGGGGATTTTTATTACTTCTTAAGTAATAAACCCTATCTTTTATTTCCCAACTTGGTTTAGTTGTTTTTGGAGCGGATTTTACCGCTGCTTCTTGAGGTGCAACCTCAACTTGCTTTGCTTTAGCTTGTTTAGCCATAATATAATAAAATTAAATAGTTATAAGAGTAATAATTACCCCCGTTAGTTCAACGAGGGTAAGAATTACATTAATGTTGAATCAATTAGATTCCTTTAAATAATACAAAGTTGTTAGCAGCTTGTGTTACTAAACATCTTTCAGACAGGAAGTTTACTTCCATAGCATCTAAAGTAGATGTAAATGCACCACCGGCAGAACCAGTTAACCAAGACTTCATTCTTCTGTCATCAGCTTGTGAAGCTCTATAACGTACGTGTAAGAAAGGTCTACGGATATTAGTTCCTAAAACTTGATCATATACTGTAGAAGTTCCAGCTGGCACTAATACACCTTCAATTGAACTTATTCCGTCAATACCTCCACGAGTAGAAGCGTCGTTTAAGTATTTCCAGTCAGTTTTGTAAAAGTCGTAAGAACCTCTTCTAAATCCTGAGAATCCAAGGTTTAAAGCCATTTCTTCTGAATTTTCAAATAATCCAAAAGCAGTGCCTCCAGCAAATCCGCCAGATATACTAGCTAGCATATCATCAAAATCTAAAGCAGTTTGTCTTTGCAAGAATAACATATTTTCTTCGATAGCTCCTTGAGTGTCTAAGTTTTTCAATATGTCATCAAAAGCATCCAATCCTGCAGCAGCAGTGAATCCTACATTTACATTTCCACGATCTTCAATAGCGGCAAATAAACCTTCAGTTCCAGCTAATTTAGCAGTTGTAACAGCTGCAATGCCATCATTTTTTTCACCTTCAACCATTGACATTTCTAAATAATCTTCAAAACGTAATCTTGTTTCAGATTCAGCTTTTAAATACCATAAGTATCCAGATGTTCCGTCTTCAGTCGCAACTTCAACCCATCCAATTTGCGCCATATCAGAACCATTAACGCTGTATTGGCTTCTAATAATAATTGGGGTATTTGCATACTGCGTAAATTGCGGCTCTACAGATACTCTAGCATTAGCGCCTGTCATATCTACTCCTTTTTGGTAAGCAGAACCATATACAAATATTTTTAAAGTAGCAGAACCAATTGTGACACCGTTGTCTGCATTCTCTAAAGCCTTATTGTTAAAAGGTTGTACGGTGATAGCTTTAGCTCCAGCACCAGGAGCAGAAGCAGAAACAAGACATTTAGCCTCGCCACCAGTTGCAGGGTCTAAAACAACTATAGTATCATTTACAGAAATAACATTATCTACTCCCGCAGGTATAGTAATAACGTTACCATTAGCAGGAGCCGCACCAACGCCACCTCCAGTAGCAGAACAGTCATCATAAGCAATGTGTAATCTATTTTGTTCTGACCAAATTACTTGATCACTTGACATTGGCATTTCAGCGCCAACCATTCTTAAGAAGCCAGATAACGTACGATTTCCGTAACGCTCTACTTCTTGTTCGTATACTTCTGGTAGGTATTGCTGTGCAAAAGTATCGCTGTTTCCAGCACCACCATCGTCGAATTTTAGGTAGTTAGTATCCAATAGCTGTTGAGTTTGGCTAGGGATAATACTACCAAATTGAGGAGTTAAACTCATAATTTTTAGTTTTTTTAGTTAAATTTTTTTGTTTTAATTTTCAGTTTTGTAGAGTCAGCACCTGAAATTGCTTTAACTTTAAATCCATTTAAAAACACTTCACCTTGAGTTGACCTAGCTTTGGCACTACTTAAGTTTTTTGAACTGTTTACGACTTCTTTCACAGCGTCTGCTTTTCCTTGCTCATAGAAATGAGCGGCAATCTTATCTACATTGTCAGCGGCATACATAGCTTTGTGATAACCTTTTGTATCTGTAACATTACCTTCAGCGTCTAGGAACTTCCCGACAAGGTTTTTAATGTTAGATTGGCTTTCTGCAACTTTATCACGATTTTGAATGTTGTACTTATAATTCTTTTCGCCAACTTTAATATCGAAACCTTCGAAACTGTCGTTAAAAAGCTGTTTAGTACTTTCTTTAAATTGCGTGTGCTGTTGCTCAGCTTGTTCTTGCTGCTTATTATATCGGTTAAAAAAGTCCATAGCTTTTTGTTGGTCTTGAGTAACGCCCGGTCTCAACTTGATCTCGTCGTAATATTTACTCTTAGTTTCCTCTAAATAGCCTTTGGCTTTTGCAACTTCTTCTTTAAACGCAATTTTCTTTTTGCGCATATCTTTTTCCTCATCTACGTCTTCGTCATAAACAAAGTCTTCTAAAATGAGATCTATATCTTCGCCTTCTAAATAAGGCTTTTCTTTTTTGTAATATTCTTTTAACAGAGTAACATCGTCTACTTTTGAGTAGTCAGCGTTAAGTCTTGTATAGTCCTCTATTGTCCCGCCTGTTTCTTCCATAAAGGAAACTAGCTTTTCAATATTTTCTGGCAACTGTTTGCCTAATATTTTTTCGTCTCTTAGTGCTTCCTTAACTTCGGCTTCAACCTTAGCTACTTCGACTTCTTTGATTGGAGAAAACCTCTCAGCATCCTCGTTGGGCTCTTGTATAGGTTCTCCCACCTTTGCGCTATCTCCGGATGGTTCTTCCACAGATATCTTCTCTGTTTCTCCGATTTGAATGGCATCTTCTTTTTGTTTAGGTATTACTACTTTCTTGACGTCTGGCTCTAACTCAATTAAGGGTTCTTTCATGTTTACCTTAACTGGTTCTTCGCTTACGTTTGTTAGTTTTTTAGGAGTCTTCTTTTTTAATTTAAACTCACCTTCCTGTTTAACAGGCTCATTTGTTTTTACTTTTGACATAATATAATATAATTAAATAGTTGTTACTTTCTACATGAAAGCTTGCATGCCTTGTTCAGGCTGATTTTCAAAGTCTATAGGTAAGCCATCATTTTTTCTTTGGCTTATCAATTCACTTTGTTGTGTAGCTTCCATTTTGCTACGTTTATCTTTGCGATCTTCAATTGCTCCTTCTTTTTGCTGGATCGTTTGAACATCTAGTTGTTTAAGTTGCATATCGTATTGGAATTTTGTTTGCATTTTTTGTGCTTCTAATTGTGCTGCAATTTCCATACGCTGTATTTCCATTTGATTTTTTGATTGTTCAAATTGAACATTAGCACCCATTATAGCCTCTTGCTTTTGTACTTCAGCCATAGCTGTTTTTTCTGCAGTATCTGCCTGTGCTTGTCCTTGAGCTGCAATATTAGCTTGCTGATTAGCTTGATCTTGTTTAGCTTTTGCTTTGCGCTTTATTTTAAGCATTTGATTTGCTAGCTTAAGATTTTTTATTTGTCTTAAATCTATAGCATCTTCTAAATTTAAACTACCTTGTTGTAATGAAACTTGAATGTTTGCTTCAAGCTGCGCTAACTCTTCGTCATCTGGCTCTAACTCTAAAAATATACCAAAATCGTGCAAGTTTAAATTAATAACTTCGTCTAAAGTTTTTATATTAAACGTTGATATAGAGTTTTGTAATGCACTTCTTGTAAGCGGAAATTCTAAAGCATCTGCTATTTTAAGAGCAATGTTTTCAGCCAGTTTAAGTGTTATATAAAGACTAGACTGGTTAATATGTCTAGTGGCAACATTAGACGCATTAGCGGCCATCTTTTGCAGCCCTACAAGCGAGTTCTTGTCCATTGCTGTACCGTCTCTTGCTTCATTTAACCCTGTTACATCGCGTATCATTTGTAAATAATATTGATACGTTTGTATAAGCGCTCCTATTTTAGCTTGACCGCTTGAGCTATTAAGTTCTTGAATTGGTACTTTACCGGCATTCATATCACCGTCTTGTGTAAGTGATCTACCTACAATAGAACCTGTTTGGAAATACATATTAAGTGCTTCTGCAGGATTGTAGTTTGTGCCATTACCTAAATCAACTTCTGCAAGTCCGTCCATATCTAAGTATACACCGTCTGGTACCATACGAGATAAAACTTGCTGCAGCTTTAAATGAGTTAATTGAATCATATCAGCAAAACCAATACATTTGCTTACAATAGATTCAATTCTTCCTTTGTACATTCTAGGCGCACATATAGCATAATTCATTTCAACCTTAGTTGTATCTGCGACAGGCCTTGTCATGTTTTCCGCTAACTCCCATTTAAGCATATCGTTATTACCTAACACTTTTGCTCCTGTATATAATACTTCGATAGATCTTGATACTCTTTCAAAATTATCATTTTCAGGCGGGTTAAATGTGTCTGGCTTTTCTAAAGCTTTCATCAGTCCTTGTTCTGTTTGCTTTATTTTAAATACTTGATTGTGATATGTTTTGTATTCAAAGTATAAAACCTGTACAGTATTTTTATCGTAATTACCCCAGCCTGTTACATATTGACTGTTGCCCGGCATCTTTTGTATTCTAGCAAGCTCCTCTTCTGAAATGTTAGGAAATTCTTTTTTAAGCTCAGGTATTGTTATAGACTTTACTTCACCTACATAATATATGTCATCAAAGTTAGGGTCTTCTGTATAAGAATAAATAGCATAAGCTGGGTCTACATAATCAACCGTTACTCCTTCTGCGGTATTAAATCCTGTTTTAGCAATAGCAATTCCTAGAACAGTTAAATCCATATTCAATCTTTTTCTAGTAAGATCGTATTTGTTTTGAGCAAGCACAGATGATATAGCTTCTTCTTCTGCTATTTCAATTGATTGCTTGTAGCTTAGCTGCATGTGAAGCTCAAGCTCTTCTTTGGATTCCGGTATTGTATCTATATTAGGTGTTTGATATAAATCAATGCCTAAAGTTTGTTTTAAGCTGTCTAAATATTCCTTAGCAACCATATCCTCGTAAAGCATAGAAGCATAATCTGTTCTTTTCTTTATTGACTGAGGATCTTGTGCATATGCTTTTATATCGTAAGACTTAGATGAAATACCATTAACCACTATATCTACAAATTTAGATAATATAGGCACAGGTTTCCAATCTAAGTTTAAATAAGATAAATCACCGTTAATTGACAATTCATCTTTATACTTTTGTATTGATTGCTCTCCTCGAGCATATAATCTTAATTGGTGAAATTGATTCCAACTAGTTAAATATCTATTACCGTTAGTTCGACCTTGACCAAACCATTCATATTCAATAGCCTGCCCAACTTGCGTACCATATTCCAAACTTGCTTTCTCTGCGTCACTTACTACTTGACTAGGAAAAGCGCTGTTTGTGTTAGTATATATACTCATTTAACTTATTATTTTTGATATTGAACCTTTGTTGTCGTACTTTTTAATTCCTAAATCAACCGGTAACGGTCTTTCTCTTTTAGGACCTGGCGTGTATCTATGCTTATTACATGCCATTAATGCTAAGCCTGAGCTTATAGATGCATCGTGTTTTGTTCTATTATTAATATTAAACTTTGCCCAATCTTCTAATGTTCTTTGGAAATATACATCTCCATATCCTGTTTCTTTGAGCCCTACAAATTCATTTACATATGTTTCTATAGCAGCCGCGTGAGCTTGTTTTATGTCTTCACTTGAGTTTGGTATACCACCTAGCTCTTTTTCTGTTACTGATAATTTGTTATATTTTCTATCTGGCCGGTTAATTGAATAACCCCTATAGCCTCTTCGTTTAAAATGATATAACAATCTTGGTTTATTATTTTCTGCTAGTATAGGCATTCCGTAAAACACGCAAGCCATTAATACATCTTCAAAAAATATTTCAGCAGTTTGAGGTCTGGCTATATATTCTAAAAAGAAATGGTTAGGAGGTACGTCCTCCATACTAAACTTTGTTAAACCGTGAAGAGCGCCTTTCGACCCCCTACCGTCCACAGTGCCCGATATATCATATGGATCACAACCAAATGCTCCACAGTGCTCATTGCCAGGATAATTAGTGCCATTTTTTATATATCTTTTATTTTGTAACTGATCAGGTGGAACCCAAGTCACTAAAAATCTACCGTCATTATTTGGAACAAATATTACTCTAGTATCTTTTTCTGCGTTTTCCCACTGAAAACTTCCTCTTGTTACGTTAATTGAATTTTTAAGATCTTCATTAAAATCTATTTGCTGATATATCTTAGTTAGATTAAATAAAGATTGTTTTGATTCATCTCTAAATGCGTGCTTTGTTGTACGCGGGAATTGTCTGTAAAATTCATTTAAACTATCTTGATCTGATTTTAAACCTTCTACTTCATTTTCCCAATACTCTATTACACCTTGTGTTATTTTTGTCCCGTGTGGATCTTCAACTGCTTTTTTTGGTGTGTTGAATACAGGTAAGCCATAAGAATCAATGTATCCCTCGTAGTTCCATTCCATAGGTATGAACAAAGAATAGAGTCCTGAGCGAGTCTGTCCATTGGCGTTTCTTTGTGTAACATCTGAATCATTATAAAGCTTTTTAAAATTATCGCCACCTTTGTCTAATGAGTTTGACGTTGATCCCATCATACATTTACCAATTACTCTACTACCTAATCGAAGGGTGGTTTTCGTAACCCTCCAGTTGTTGAGGATGTTGTTCGGCCTTTCCCACTTCCCGGATTCATCATGGACGAGGAGTTTGAGTTTCTCCCCATCGTAGGCGTTATCGCCGGTGTTCTTCCAGTCGATGGTGGTGTCCAAACCGGTAATTTCTTGTATTTTTTCATTGGCTTCAAGCTTTCTACGGGTAAACTTGGAGGCAGGGACTCTGTACGCGAGTTCGGTCTTTGGCCTGTCCATACCGTCCTGGATCGGCTTGAAAAAGAAGGGATAGTTGACGGAAATAGGTACGACCTTATCTGTGAACATCTTTTTAGCATCGGCACCAGATTTGGACAATATGCCGAACCGTGAATCCGTTGATATTGTAGCAAGGTTGACCGATTCAGCTGAGGACATAAATGAAAATCCGCTTCGACGGTTTTTAAGATAACACATTCCATATGACCTGGAATCGGATTTGCATGCTTCCCAAAATATGTAGAATAATCTATTCGATTCTCTAAAGTCTGGTTGCCCGACATCAATCTTACTCCACTGCAAGTACATATAATAAGTGCCAGTAATGTAAGTAGGAACGCCTTTGCTATAAAACCAAAAGCCTTCTTCACGTCGTGTAAATTCTTCATCAATATAGTCATACCATTTTTCTTTAAAATCTAACGGGTATTCTTCCCAGTCAAATACAGATTTAATTTTTTTTAATTCTTTTGGGTATTCAGAATAAGTCCACTTGTCATTTTCAAATTCTACTACATTAACTTCTTTAGGTAAAGCTATTTTTAAATTTTGTATTTCATATACTTCCCCTATTTCTCCTGTCTTACTTATAACGACTATGTCGTGCTCCTCGTTATATCCATACTCCCATTTCTTATACCTATTCATTCTGTTTAGAACTTTAGGTTTAATATGGTCTTTTAATACTTTGTATAAAGTTTGCTCGTACATTATTTAGATCTACCTTCTGCAAAACCTCTAAAAGACTTTTCTTCTTTTGCTTCTTTAGGTTTTTCATTTAACAAATCTTCTTCAGCTTCAATGCGATTAAGTATTTCAAAGCAATCAAATATTGCTAGCTTTTTTGTAGCTGCAGCATTTTTAAGTCTATCTGCGGATATGTCATCGTCAGAATCAACAATAGGCTCTTTTGCTACCTTTATTAACTCTTCAACAGCTATTTGACCAGCTAGGATTATACTCTTCTTCGTTTCCTTTGTGTTCATACTTAATTACAATATCATTTGATTTCATACAATATAAGCGCTTACCTTCAATTAAAAATTCCCATTCTCCGTTAGGTTTGTAACCCACTAAGTCTCCTGGGTTAATATTAAGCGCTTTTAAGAAGCTATTGCCATATTTTAATATACCAATAAGGCTTTGCTCTTTTTCCAATGTTAAAGACTCTTTATCTTTTATCGGTGTTATAAAACATCTGTCGTTAAATGAATGCCAACCTGTTTTATTTTTATATAAATATATTTGGTCTGCAGCACAAAAATATAAGTTATCTTTAAACCAGGATCTGCTTTTTTTCTTATTGCCTTTCATGTCATAAAATGTCCTAAATACATTTTGATGAATAACAATCGTATCACCCGTTTTAATCCCCGTGCTAAAAGCTTTGGGCGTTTCTAAAACTTTAGCTAATCTATTTACAAATTTAAAATCTTCTATACCTGTATTTACAATTAGCTGCTTGTCGCCAACTTTAATTTTATTACTGTACTCATCGCCTAGCGGTTCTACAATAAAGTCGTATATACTTTTCAATACTCCAAGTCATACTCAACGGAAATTGCCATGTTAGAGTTAAATTTCTTCCATGGCATAACCTCGTTGTTTTTTTTAATGTGAATATTATAAGAACCATCAGACTCATTTAATAAAATGTGCGATATCTCGTGCCCACCATAAACTTGTTGGCCAACCGAGTAATGCATTGCATCATTTTTATAATCAGAACCTATACTGATTTTTCTTATATTATTTTCCATCTTCTTCTACTATATCTTCATATGTACCGTCTTGTAGATTTATATTAATCTGACCATACTCTTCTTCTAACTCTTTTTTAGTAGCTTCAATATCTTTGCTTAAAGAGCTAACGTCTTGTAGTACATTTTCTTTTTGCACTTCAAGGACACCAACTGTTCTTAGCATTTCGTTTAGTTTACCTTGCTGCTCTTGCAATGTTTTTAACTGTTCTTCAGTTATCATTGCTTTTACTGTTTCTTCTGCTTTTTTCATAATTGAATTTAATTTAATTGTTTATATTAATATAGTTACCTATATATTAGTTATTTACCGGATACTAAGTTGGTTGCTGTTGTAGCGTTAGATAAAACATAATCTACAACAACAGGAAACCATTCGCCTTGCGGTACATTTTTAAATGTTATTGCTTGAGCAATCCCCGGTAACCCTTTACCAGTGCTTCCTACAGCTCCAACAGGAATTACTTGAAGGTCTTTATTAGTTCCAGTGCTCGTTCCTACATATATAACAGCGCCCTGCAAAGATGCGGCAGCTGTTATTGCATTTGCAGCAACAGGTGTAACCGTCGCTATGTTATTTGTTATAAAGTCAGGTTGATTTGCGTATTGTCCCATTTTTTATTTATTACTTATTGATTTATATTTCTCAAAACCACGTGAACCAAAATAAGCCACGTATACGGTTGTTAATAGTTGTTTTAATAATTCTATCCATTCCTGTTCTACAGTAAAAGATATTTCGTGATGACTATCAACCCATATAAAGGCTATAGCCATAAATGATAAGAATATAAGCGCCATAGGGCGCGTGTTTTTACTAAGCCACGAATCAGATGTCATGTCCGATTCCCAACGTTTTGTTATTTGGTCTTCTGCATTAGCTGCGGCTTTTTCAACTATGACTTGAATTTCTTTTTTAATTTCAAGTTTTTCTTCGTCTGTAGTTGTTAGCTTGTCAATAACGTCACCAACATCTTTGATAACGTTACCGCTTAGCCATTCCCAAATTTTTTTCAATGCTAATTGTATTTTCTGCTTACATTGCCTGATTTTTTGTCAGTAACAAGGCTAAATTTTGCAGAAATTTTTTGATCGTCAGCTTTTAATTGCGCAGAGCGTTTTCCTGTTGCTTTAGAGTCAGTTTTTCTTTTTTCTGTATACTGTCCTCCCCCTAAATCAGTTACACCTGTAATAGCGCCTCTATCTCCAGCTGGAGCATTGGGATTCGATTTTCTGAAGTTTGCTAGTGAAGCTTTTGCTTTACCTAAATCAGAAAACATAGTTTCAACGCCTTGTATTCTAACTGAAACTTTTTCATCTTTTCCTAATTTAGTCTTTTCTTTAATTGGAAAATTTGTAGCTTTAGCCGGCGATTTGCTATAGGACCCGCCCATGTTTATAGGCGTTGACATGTGCTTTGAAATTGGATTTATGCTCATTAAGTTTGATTTTTCTTGTTTGATAGATTCCATGTTATTTTTTTGTCATTATTAATGTTTCGTTGTGATCACCTGTAAACACACATTCTAATGTATTTTTGTTTATGACCTTGTATTTTAACTTAAGCTTATATCCATTTTTAGGATTATGCACTATAGTTGTTATTGTATTTTTAGTTTGTGCTATTATTGTTTCAATAAGCGTGCTACTTTCTTTAAAACTATAACTAATAATATCAATTACTGAATTGTTATTAGCTAATATAATTGTTTCATAACTAGAACCGGGAGTTAACCAAGTGCCTTGAAATTCTTTTTGCGCATTGCTGAATAGTGTTGCAAATAATGTAACTATAAATAATTTTTTCATAATATTAAATTTAAGTGTTGTATTAATATTATTACATAAATCTAAGCATTTTTATAAGCTTCATTTTCCCAAGGCAAATTTTTTGCCCCTTCTTTCATATCAGCTCTTGAATATTTTTTGCCTTTCCAGTAAACAAAATTATCGTCGTAATCTAAATCACCACGTTTCATTTGGTCTATATGAACCATTTCATGATTAATTACATCCTGACATTGGGAAGGATCTAAGTCTTTGTTTAAAATTATAGTGCCATTGTTATTAGCTTTACCCATAACACCTTCTTCCATATCTACATTATAAATAGGAGTATTGTCTATTTTATACGGAGCGTTGTCGAGCTTAAAAGCCATAGGTTATTTTTTATATGGGAACATTTTATTTAATGCTCCTTTTCTGGCTTCACAACCGCAAGGGAGGTTTAATCCCTTGCTCATTGTGTCAACCATTGTTTTGATACCAGTAGCTTTAGTAAACTTCTCTACACTGTCTCCTAAGCCTTTTGATCTCATAATTATGCTATTGCAATACCTGATACAGAAATACCTGTTGGTAACTGTACTCTAGCTTTAACACCACCTGGGTTAGCTGTTAACGCCGCGTTAATTGCGTCTCTTACTGAAGGAACTGTTCCTACTGAAGAATGAGTAATTGTTGCAACATCTTCAGCGGCTTGTGAGCTAGTTAATAAGATAGTTGTTGTAGTAGCTGAAGCAGCTTCTACTGTGATAATTTGATCAACATTGAATAAATAATCTCCTCCACTTAATCCAGTAGCTGAAGATTTAATTGCGATAAATTTTGCCATTTTGTTTTTGTTTTTGTTTTTGTTTTTGTTAATGTTTATGTTTATGTTTTGGCTAGGTTTTTACAGTCCTAATCTGTTTTATTTTTACATATTTTTTTCGATAGCAGCCTGTCTTTTAGATTCGTATTCAGACATTTTACCGTCTTTATCTAAATCGCCTTTCATATAAGCAGCAGATCCTTTTTCCATGCTATGCCCCATAGATATTGGGCTTACATGTTTTGACATCCATGATCCTCCGCTTGCAACTTTTGCTACCGGGTTATCTTCAAGTAAATTTTTTTTTTCTTGTTTGATAGATTCCATAGTTGTTTAGTGTTTTTTTTCGTCGTATTTTAAATCGCCGGCTAATTTTGAAATGTGTTTTTCATCAGCCGTCATATTTTTGTCGCTATGACCGTGTTTGTTGTCATATTTTACATCTTGTTTAAGATAATCCATATGCGCTTCGTCATCTCGTTTTGTAGCTCCCATATTAGAATCTGTAACTTTTGACCATTTTGCGTTTCCGCTATATTCTCCGTAATGTCCTTTATGCATAATTTTTATTTTTAATCTTCTTCTTGTATTTGATTATTTCTTTTTGGGTCTAAAATAGCTTTAATATCATTAACAGCTTTATCTTGGATGGGTTTTGCTATTTTTGCTAGAACATCATACATACCCGGAGAACTAGCCTCAGTAGTATTGGGTTTTGTGTTTGTTCCGTTGTCTGGTAATAAAGCCTTGAGGTCTGCAGGCATTTTAAATTTAGAATTCCAGTCAGTAGTCGTGGTTGTAGTTAGCGCTGTTTTTTTAGGGCATTTTTTTAAAACACTATCTTCTGTATATTGAACAGTGTTTGGGTCACTACACGGGTCGTTCTTTTTAGAATAACTTTTAGCTACATTCTCAGCTATACCATCTTGAAACTTTTGATGTACGTCGTCATAAGAAACCGTAACCATACCGTCGGCTCCTGAGCTATATGCTCCCCGCAGTGGTGATTTTTGAAAAAATGGACTCGAAAATTTAGAGCTACTCATTATTTATAAACTTTGGCTCTTGATGAGATTGGCCCTTCCTGGTAGCCGTATCCGCAAGGTGCTTTAGATACTTGCATACCTGTTATGCCTGAGCTTGATCCTACACCCATTGGAAAACCTTCTTTGCTCAATGGACCATCCCATACAGCATTTTCACCTACTTGTCCTTCTAGCTTTTGATTAGCTAATGTTTTTATATCTTTTTTCATAATTTTTATTTTACAGGATATGTTTTTCCGTTTACATTAAAAGATTTTTCACCACCTGCTTTAGCTGCTTCCAGCGCTCCAATAAAAGCATTGCCTTCTAAGGGAGAATCATCTTCCATTCTAAATGCAGTTCCTGGTGCTTGAGCGCCTCCATAAGCGGCAGGTATAATTTGATTTTGCGCAGATCCTAAAGCATTTTGATTTGGGTATAGGTTCTGCTGCATTTGACCAGGCTGTACTCCTAAATTTGTTGTGCCGTCAAGTGCTCCTGTTTGCTGAGCCATAGCCCCAGCAATTCCGCCAATCATTTTATTTGGTGATTTCATATTATCTTTCTTTGTCTTTGTTTACATTTTTAATAGAAGTTATAAGAACTTTATCTGTATACGTCTT
>Ga0208545_1000028_pt1 | contig 53730 bp, 82 predicted proteins | sample DEB08_DNA_12_FD_185498 | JGI IMG/M metagenome (GOLD analysis project Ga0208545, IMG submission 185498) | Aqueous microbial communities from the Delaware River and Bay under freshwater to marine salinity gradient to study organic matter... | ecosystem: Environmental > Aquatic > Marine > Coastal ... | reverse complement strand
GAGGAGCCTTCATAGCTTAGTCTTTTTAATTAGCCTTGCAGGGGGTACTGAAGCGCCAGCTAGTGCTCTGATAACGTTACCTTTGGAATCACGTAGCTTGTGACTATCCTTAGAAGGAGGTGGGGGTGGGCGCTTCGGACCTTGCAGCTTCTGGCTCCGTTCAATCTCAAGTTTGAGTGGAGACATCCGCTTTGTACGAGCATATCCTGATTTTGTATTAGCCATATTAATAATTGCTCTCTACGTAGTTAAACTTCACTTTAGTAGCCATTACTTGTAGCCTCCACCTTTAGCTTTGTATTGCTTGGCTACCATCTGAGCTTTACGTGCAGACCACTGACCCGGCTTACCGCCCTTACTGCCAGCCATTACTTTTGCTACAAGGTTCTTACGCATGGTAGGCTTAGTGTAGTTACCTGCTGCATTAACTGTAGACTTCTTAGCCATTATATAGGCTCTCCATATTCATCTAGTGAACGCATCGTTCAATAAGATAATCTCTAGTTTCTGTACCTGTAGGGTCAGTTCATGTGTAGTAGATATATTCCAACCCAATAAGGCCAAAAGAGCAGCCATCAGAACGCCTAAAGTAGCTTTACTCTCCATGTCACACTACCACTTCTCTTTGTCTGCCCAGTAAGCTGCACTCATCTTACCTTTAGAGATGTTCTTACCGTGTCGTGCTTTGAAGCTAGCACGTTTCTTCTTCATAGCTTCAGACTCACCCGCCTTGGGTTTACCTGCTGTCTTAGCACCCTGCTCACCAAAGCGGATAGTCTTAACCTTGTCACCCTCTTTAGCGACAACTACGTGTGACTTCTTCGGGTGTCCCGGTGTACGCTTAGGCTTGTTGAAGCCAGATACACCAGCACGAGTTAGTCTTGGGTCTTTAGCCATATCTACATCAACTCAAAATGGGGACCGTCAATGAAGGGTCTACGGCCTTGACTACGACGAAGATCCACGTACTCCATCATAGCCTCCTCCATAGTACCAACATAGCCAGTGATGTCACCTACAGACCAAGCTGCACCCCACTTAAGTGGTACACCCTCTTCATTAGCTGCCTCTGCCATAGCATCAGCAATATCGTCGTACAGATTAAGTTCCCACGCTACGTCTGAACCTATGTAAGCTACGAGGTCCACTGCGTGGCTGTACCCGTCCCCTTGAGGCAGGTGCCTAGAGTTCATCGTCTGGGATTTACCTGCAGCTACAAGCTTCTTCTGTTCAGACACAGAGCGTACACCACAAGTAACACCAAAGTCTACCTTGGTAATCTCAATAGCTCGATTAACTACACCTACAAGGCCGGGATGTACACCCTCAAGCCTAGTAATTGATCTACCTGATAGTCGAAATGCCATATAGTCTAATCTTTCTTATTTAACCTAAACAAGTTACGTAAGCCTCTAGCTATCTCGTTAGGGCTAGGGGCAAGCCAACCTAACACCAACAACAACAATAACAGCGGGTCCATCTCAGTAATCTTAGTAGTACTGTTGTCTTGTACTACTGTATCGACTGGACCCTCAGGGCGAAGCACAGGTCGGTAGGTAGTATTAACGCCTACGTTCTGACTGTTCTCTTTGCCTATCTGTGTGTTAGCTGCCACGTTAGTACCGCTACCACCTAATCCACCCAGTAAAACACCGGGGATCTGGGAGCAGTTACCTAGTGTCGTGACTGCTAGTGCTGCTGCTAGTAGTGTTAATCGTGTGGGTATTCTTGCCATTAACGTATATCCCAAAGAACCCTGCACCAGCCCCAACTATAACAGACACAAAACCAGCCTGGGCATTAGTAGGGTCAGGTAACGCCATGAACCAAGTAGTAGTATTATAGAAGGCAAGCCCGTACAAGGTAATAATCATACGAGGCCAGATACGCCACCTGTCTAACCACTCTGGAGTCATCCGTACTCACGCTCCCTCTCAGGGTCTAACACTTCATTACGGGTCAAGTGACCCTCCAAGTACATAGCACGCTCCACATGATCAAGTGTGTACCACACACCAGTGTCATTATGAATAGCTGTACGTACATAAAACACGTCTGACTTAGGGATATGTACTCTACTCAACCTATGTGAGTCCTTAGCAGCTAAAGCTACATAAAACTCAGTCAATACATCTTCTGATGCGTATAGTTTTACTCGGTTTTTCATGGGAGTCAAGTACTTTGTTATTACAAATTTTGATAGTTGTAAGTGTTATAGTATAACTATGTAGTTCTAACTACCATAGATTACTTAATACAGGAGTTAGATGCTAAGTATTGTACTTATAAGGGAGTCTAACTACTTACTAATACAAGGGTACTGTAGTATAACTATAGAGTCAAGCTATTTTCTTAAGTTATAACTACTATAGTTTAACTATATCTAAGTCTAACTACTTATTTAGCTTAACTACTTCTAAGTTTTAACAACTAATAGTTTAACTATACCCCCTTACCCCCTATAGTCCCCAGTTATACCCAAAAGAGGAGGGCTTGTCAAGCGAATAAAGATGCAGTCAGTCTAAAATAGTTTGGAAGTGTTGCACTATTCACACGAATAACACAGGTTGTAGCCTACTAGCGTTACTTTATAACAGTCTGGCACAAAAAGGTATACGTATTAGCATGCCCATATAGCGATTTGAAAAACCCCGTGCGTGTAGGAGTACATATATAGGTAACGTAGGGGTGGGGGGTGGCCCATGCGCCCCCCTTATGCGCCTGCATGTGTGTATACCTAGGCATAATGCGAGGCTAATGCATTGAAAGTAAAGGCTTTCTATAGTCATTCGATATGTCAGGTAGGGGAATATCTATTGTTTTCACGGGGTTACAGGCGCGCGTGCAAGAGGCGGGCTTTTATGCATGTAAATACCCATATCCCCCTATGACGCTTGCACATAGGTACACCCCCACCCCGTCATGCACGATGCACGTCCATCCACGCTTAACGCTCATGCATCCACGTCATGTCTGCACTTGGGCGCATCACACACACATCACACACATCACGCGAGGCAATGTTGCTAATTCGTTCCAATGGTTTGGGGTGATTCGTTTCGGCTCAATTCGGCTCTGATTTCTAGTCTCGGACCGTCCGAAAGCAGGATCTACCCTAAAGGGTAAAATAAGTGTTTGACATGCTAATCGTTATCGGTCAACTTAAATGAGCAAACGGCAATCATGCCACAAACCGAAAAAGGATCTACACCATGTCAAATACAGCCATAGCACATCTCGACGCCACAATCACTCATGACGGTAAAACACATACATTCAGCCAAGCATGTGATCATGTTGCTCACCTATTCGATAAGCGGGACGATATGGCAGAACTTGTTCTGTTGGAGACCCGTGCCATTGGTGAATGGTTGCTTGTCCTCCGCTCTGTATACAAGTCTGACAAGCAATTCGGACAAGCCATCGCCGCCACCCCGTTGTCCAAGCGTAGTGCTCAGGATCGTAATGATGCGATGTTTGTTGCGAATAATTGGGCCAAGGTACAAAAGCTTAACGCCAAGGGCGAACTGAATGCCCTCGGTGCATCTGCGGTTCGGAAACGTCTCAAGAAAGCGGAAGCCGTAGGTAATACTTCTAAGGGCAAAGCCAAGCCTGAGACTGACGCCAAGCCTACCGATAAGGTAACACCTGAGGCAATGGCTAACGCTGTACTAGAGCAGCTAGCCAAGTCTGACATAAGCGTAGCTGATTTCCGCAAAGCGTTTAACGCTGCAGCCAAGGCAAGTGCCTAAGCCTAAGCGAGGCTCCCTTCGGGGAGCTTCACTGTCTTACTTTCGGACCGTCCGTTACAAAGCTTCAAAGGATACACATATCATGCCTAGACTTATGATCACACTGCTTGCCGTACTATGCTCCCTATCGTTCTCCATACTGACCGTCATAGCGTTTTCCATAGGCCTAGATCCGCTATCTGTAGGGCTGCTAGGTTTCATGGGCGTTGTATCTTTTGGCTTTGCATTAGTCACAGACGATACATGAGGTACATATGCAAGCGCCAGCGTATGAGATTACGCCCAGATAAATACCTGTGGTATCACGCATCGCAATGGTTCAACCCTAAAAAATATGGTGTTGACAATCATTTTGCTATGGAGTCTCTTATATATACGCAAGAGATTGATGGTTCTACATTCGGACCGTCCGAAACTAAACCTAAGAAAGGATAAGACGATGGAACGACATGCAAGTAACGCTTTCAACACACTCAAGAAGATGGGTGCACCTGTGTTTATACATGAAGGTGAGTCCTATTACTTTGTGATTAGCGCTGAAGAAAATTACGATACTGTATGGGCTGACTATTACGCTATGACTGATGGTTCCTATGGGGATCTGTGTGACTTCGGCGTCAATGAAAGTATCAACAAAGTGCTGAACGATAATGGGCTGTTTTGTGAGTGGCAAAATCCCGGCGTGTTAGCCGTGTATGATGCGTAGCTAGAACTTTACCTTCGGACCGTCCGTAACTAACCCGACTAAATAGAGAGAGACTTCACAATGTATCAACGTGACTGCAAAGAGATTACACAACACGCCATGTCTACACCCGAAGGGTTGTATGATGTGATAGAGTTCACCTTGTGCACTATCAACATGCCTTTATCCCGTGTCATACAGCAGCGTGTGTCCATCAAGGCTGAGGGCGTACAATCTAAATGGGTGTCAGGTACTAAGGCGCTGGGCATAGAGTACGCTAAGGCTAACGCCCAGCGCTTACATGCAGCGATAAATGAGATAGCTGACCTACATGGCAAGGATACTATTGATGGTGCGCAAGAGGCAGTGGATCTCTTTGTGTCTATACCTTCAATAGGTATGGTGAAGGCTGGGTTCATAGCACAGATGTGTGGGTTCCAAGTTGCCTGCTTAGATAGGCATAACATCCGTATGCTTGGCTTGGCTGAGACAGCATTGGTTCTCAACAAGAAGGTTAAGCCTGACCTGCGCCGCTCTAAGATACGCAGCTACGTTAAGCTGTGCCGCCGCCAAGGTTCAGAGTACTGGTGGAATACATGGTGTAACTATGTAGCTGAGAAGGGTGGCATGAATAAGTCATTGACTACTGGTGATGCTGTCTCTAAGTATCATGTAGCAGCAGTAATTATGGGAGAGTAACTATGAGGGCTTTATTAATATGACATCCAACCCACTAGACAAGACAGACGAAGACACACGTTACCTATGTGAGAACGTGAATGGCGAGTGGCACTTGATCACTGCTACCACTACACCGTACAGTGGTGAGTGTATGCTAGGTATACTTGAAAGCGCCTACCCTGTGTCATGGTTCGATCTAGTTACGGACCGTCCGAAGCTAAGACTAGACGAAGTTGACTACGAAACATTCTACGCTTATAGGTTAGAACTACTACGGCCTACCAAGCACACCCAAGCTAAGCTAATTGTAATTGATGGAGGTAAAGACTATGACAACTAAGAACCTACTAGGTAAGTCCCGCCCACAAGATAAACCGTATGCTATATTCAAAGGGCATGGCCCCTTCGGTGATACAGAGATGCGCTTACTCAAGACATACCAACGACCAGACAAAGAGAAGACTAACAGGTATGCTCGTTGGTTCGTTGCCGTAAAGACAGACATGACGTATGGTTCCTTCGAGTTAGGTGACAGCTACATTGAGGAAGCTACCTATGGGTTGTCCTTGACATGGGCTGACCCCTTGTACAAAGAGCAGTACTGGGATAGTGAGTACACCCAAGTAGATACTAACACCTTCACTCAAGAAGATGATAACCTATTGCAACAACTAGGATGGTAATGCTATGACTGACGCACTTAACCTGAAGCTCCTTGCTATGTGTGAGAAGGTATTGCCTGACACCAAGATGAGGAACAACAAAGAACTACTATCACTGCTATCAGAAATTCGTAACCAACTGGAGAATAAATAATATGTTCGTATGTATCGCAACTAAGCCCCTCAATGACCGCACTAATGGGTTCCGCTTTAACTTCCTTGGCTTCAAGGGCTTGACACGTAAGCGTCAGTCCAAGAAGCGTTATGGTATCGACAAGGGTGCATGTATGACAGCCTACCACATAGGTAAGCGTAGTCTGTACATTGAGAAGCCAACTAACAAGGATAGTACACGCCGTGTACGTCACTTTGCGGGGTGACCTTTAACAGTACAGCCCTGCGGGGCTGTATCATTAAGGCAATACAATCAAGATAGGATAAGACAATGGAACGTGAGACAAGACTTTTTGTTGATGCTGAATTTGTAATGCGGTATCGTGAGACAGCCAAAGAAGAGAGCATGACAGTGAAAGGTATCGAATGCGTTTGGCATTGGGATGATGGCACCCGTGATGCAGCAGAGTACTGGGCTGTAATGGATTGGGTATCAAATACATTTGGTAACAACATCGACTGGTTCAGTATCAAAAGCTGGACAGGATCACCAAAGAAAGAAGAGGTATAAGACAATGGAAAAGTATGACGTAACAGGCGCTATAGTTGACTTCGAGTCTGGCCTGATGGAGGATGTAGATGACGTTATCAAGTTGTTCCAACACTTAGTGGACACAGGCTTAGCTTGGCAGTTACAGGGAAGCTATGGGCGTCTTGCGGAGAGCATGATTGACAATGGATTGATCACAAAAGAGATGGAAGGATAACACTATGGACATGAAGAAGTATTACGCACAGCTAGTGGGCTGTAAGATTGTAGACTTTAAGTTTGAGCAGGACGAGTACGCATATGAAGGGGATGCACCCTTCCCTGTGTTTACCTTGCAGCTTGGCGACCAGAAGGTGAAGATGTCTTTGTCGATGGACGAAGAGGGTAACGGTGGTGGCTTTGCTTTTATTGAGGAGGTGGCGTGATGTTGGTACGTTTCCAAGTGACACGCACAGAGACGTGGTATCCTGAGTACGAGGTACCAGATCATATGACCCATGACGAGGTGTTGGAGTACATCCACGAAGAGAGTCCTGCGTCTGTGTTTGATGAGATGTTGAACAAGTACACGTTGGACACTGACATAGCCGTGGAGATAGAGAGATGAGCAAGGGCATAGTACTATCACTGTATGACTTCACAGGTGAGGCCTGTAAGCCGTGGGCTTTAGCTGGGTATGAGTGTCATATGTTTGACATCCAACACCCCTACGGTCCGCTAAGACAGTCGTATGGCACCAAGGGCGGCAGCATAACTTCACACCGCGTGGACCTGCACAAACCAGAAACCTATCATAATCTTATCAAAGAGTTTGGAAACAATGGCGGGCGGGTTGTGTTTGGTATGGCCTTTCCTGTCTGCACTGACATGGCTGTCTCTGGTGCTGCACACTTCAAGAAGAAGGCTGCGGCGGACCCTGACTTCCAGACCAAGGCAGTTGACTATGCGGTGTGGCCTGCATATCTCTTTGAGATACTAGGCATTCCCTACTTCATCGAGAACCCTGTGTCTGTGCTGGCTACCAAGTGGCGCAAGCCTGACTATTCGTTCCACCCGTATGAGTATGGCGGGTACATCGCAGACAGTCAGGCAGAGCATCCACGTTGGCCTGAGTATATCGCAGCAAGGGATGCCTACCCAAAGAAGACATGCCTCTGGACAGGTGGTGGTTTTGTTATGCCAACTAAGGTATCAGTGACTGTGCCTACAGGTTACAGCACACAACACAAGAAGCTGGGCGGTAAGTCACAGCGCACAAAGGACATACGATCAGCAACTCCAAGAGGGTTTGCGATTGCAGTATGTGAAGCTAATAAACTGAAGGAGAAAACTAATGCCTAATCACTGCTATCAATCTGTGTACATCAAAGGACCGAGTGCCTTAGTACGGGAACTGTATCTCAATCTGGAAGCAGGTCGTTTCTGTGACGCTGTGTTACCTGTGCCGTTTGCCCAATCCGCTGGGATGGATGGCTACAACTGGCGTGTGGCGAACTGGGGTACGAAGTGGGATGTCGCTGACGTTGAGATCATAGACGGGCTGGAGGTGTCTGACGAGGAGGGCTTGGCGTGGTTCTCATTCCGCTGCTGGACGGCGTGGGGTCCACCTGATCTTGTATGGGATGCGCTACATTCCCACGGTATCGACGTTGAGGCTGACTATCAGGACGAGGGGATGATGTTTGAGGGTGAGTACCAGAACGGCAAGAACAAAAGCTGGCAAATGGATCAAGAGGAGACAGCATAATGGAGGAATACCCATTTGAAGACGAGCGATTGACCCCTATCAACGATGAGTACAACCGTGTAGCTGCGGCTATAGATGAGTACGAATGGGAAGGTGAGTACCTCAAAGCTGACTTCTATCGTGAAGAACTACGTTTCATTGATGCACTCAAGCTAAAGGGCGACCTGTATGTTCCACGTTTTTAGAAGCATAGCTTTAACGTTACTTGCACTCATAGTGTTTGGCGTTGGTATAGGAGTGATATGATAGATGAAGACCCACATGATGACTGGACTGCGCAACTTAGAAACCTACCTAGTCCGAGTGATAAAAGCACTGAACATCCTACTGAACGTGTTGCTGGGGGGTCACAGCCATCAGACAATCAGCGCAAGAAACCACCAAAGGAAGAGAGACGGTAAGTTAAACCTTGTGTTTCTTATTGACTTACTGTTCGGTAAAGGTCATACACTGCAAAGCTGGATAGCTTGGATAGAAAGGAGATGACGCTCATGCAAAAACACCACAAGGTAGACCTCAAGCCTACGACTAAGCTACGTAATGCCTGCGATCAGTACATGCGTAGCAGTACGTATGCTCGACTGACCAGTGCAGTACAAGCTAAGTACGCTAGAACTCTACTGCGTGTGTGTGGTACTAAGGTACAGAATGCTGCTGAGTTAGGTAACATGAGGCTGGCTGACATTAGGTACAAACATGTAACGTATGCCTATGACAGTTGGGCTGATAGTAACGGCCCCTCTGCTGCTAACTACATGGCTACATGCCTAAGCATTGTGCTTAACACCGCCATACGATACGAGGCTATCTCTGCTAACCCGGTTTCACTGCTACGCCGTAAGGTAGAGAAACCTCGCAGAGTTAAGTGGTCAAAGGATGACGTATCGTCATTCCTTACTACGGCCTATTCTGAGTGGAGGTGGCGTAGCATAGGGTTGATACTGCACATGGCCTATGAATGGGGTCAACGTATAGGTGACATGCGCTTACTCAAGTGGGATGACATTGACTTTGACGCCCAGCGCGTTGACATCACACAGTCTAAGCGTGGCGCTGAGGTACACCTACCTGTACCTGACGACCTGTTAGCTATGCTTGAGGCACAGCGTGTAGACTTTGGCTTCCAAGAGTACGTAGCGCCACGTGTCAAGCCTAACCATAGTGGGTACAGTCCTTACTCTGCCATTGAGATACACACACAGGTGAACAACATCAAAGCTAAGGCGGAACTAGACCCTAAGCTACAAGCCAGAGACCTGCGCCGTACTGCTATCACTGAGATGGCTGAGGCAGGGGTTGACCTTGTAGGTATCATGCAGGTTAGTGGACACCAGAACCCTAACAGTGTTACGCCTTACCTAGTCAATACATACAGTGGCGCATCAGCTGCACTATCAAAGAGGAGGGGAGATGAATGAACATACGTGACCACCTAGACATGCTTGACATAGGTGACGGTGACTCAGTGCGCATGGACTGCCCATCGTGCCGCTCACGCAACACCTTCTCATGCTATAAGGATGGCGGTGACTATGTGTACAACTGCTTCAAGTTAAGCTGTGGTTTGCGTGGTGCATACAGTACTAACATGACAGCAGCAGAGATTAAGTTGCGCATGAGTAAGGTAGAACCTAGTAATAACAAGGAGTTACAAGCCTTAGTTTATCCAGAATATGTAGTGCAGCCCTGCTCTGATCACGTAATGTTACAGTCATTCATTGACAAGTATGACCTTCATCATGAGGGTTTGATGTACGATGTGAAGGATAGACGCGCTGTGTTCCCTATCCACTACCGAGGTAAACTATTAGATGCTGTAGGCCGGGCGCTTGATGGTGCTGTACCTAAGTGGTATCGCTACAGCGGTAATGCTGACTTCTTTACTAAGCGTAGTAACTCTAAGGCTGACGTAGCTGTAGTGGTAGAGGATGTAATAAGTGCGATAAAAGTGTCACACTTTATGCCCAGCGCAGTAGGGTTTGCTATTCTAGGTACGTCTATTAGTGTGTCTATTATGCAACAGTTAGCTGACTTCCGTAAGGTTATCGTAGCGTTGGACAGGGACGCAGTACACAAGACCTTGCAATACAAACGAGAGGTAGAGCTTTGGACGGGGTTACCCACAAAGGCTTTACTACTTGACGACGACATCAAGTATGGTGTAGACGCAGATATAACTAGGCTGAAGGAGTTAGTATATGATTGAAGCAACATACGTAGATCACATGGGTAGTGACCTGTCGGTAGTAAACTCTGCCCGTGTGTCATTCGGTAAGAAGTCACAGTTCGAGGGTCGTGTAGGTGGACCTAACGTGTTGTCTGAACGGGACACCAAGCTGGTCAAGTACCTAGCCAAGCACAAGCACATCAGCCCCTTCGGCCATGCCTTCGCAAGCTTCCACGTCAAGGCACCCATCTTCGTAGCAAGGCAGTTAGTCAAGCATAAGTTCCTACGTTGGAATGAAATCAGTCGTAGGTACGTTGATGATGAACCTGAGTTCTATGTGCCTGACGTATGGCGTGGTAAGTCTGCCGACAAGAAGCAGGGATCTGAGGGTGTTGTTTATACCGATGCTGACCCTGACTTCGTAAACTACACAGCACTTCGAACGTACAATGAAATGATCAATGATGGCGTAGCACCAGAGCAAGCACGTATGGTACTGCCACAAAGCACCATGACTGAGTGGTACTGGTCAGGTAGCCTTGATGCCTTTGCTGACATGTGTCGCTTACGTTGCGCCACGGATACACAAGCAGAGACACAGAAGGTAGCATGGGATATCAGTCTCAAGATGGAAGACTTGTTCCCTGTCTCATGGGCTGCATTGAGGGATGAGTAAGCGCATACCTATGAAGGGCGGTGATGAGTATGACGCTCTCACTAAAGCACGTAAGATCTACCTATGGAAGGCAGGTCAACTTAAGAAGATCAAACGTGCCTACAACAAAAGGTTTCGTAAACAGGGTAAGGAGAAACAGGATGAGTGACAAGGAACACTACGATGTCATCACCTTAATCATGCGAGAGGGTGTGCCAGAGCATTACAAAACAACCTTGTTCGGCAACTACTCACCTGCTGTTGTCGTGCAGATAATGGTGGATTTATTAAGCTCATACCATAAGGTTTTTAAAGGAGAAACAGGATGATTAAATACACAGTAGAAGTATACGCCAATGGCACTAAGCAGTGGTTTCTTAACGGTAAGCGTCACCGTGAGGATGGTCCTGCGGTTGAATACACTGATGGCTCTAAGCTTTGGTACCTAAATGGTAAGTGTCACCGTGAGGATGGTCCAGCTATTGAATACACTGATGGCAATAAGTATTGGTACCTAAATGGTAAGTGTCACCGTGAAGATGGTCCAGCTATTGAGGGGTCTGATGGTAGTAAGTCTTGGTACCTAAATGGTAAGCGTCACCGTGAAGATGGCCCGGCTGTTGAGTGGGCTAATGGCGATAAGTATTGGTATCTAAACAACAAGGGAATACCAGAACAAGAGCACAAGCTGGCTACTACTAAGGCTACCTGTGCTGGTAAAGAAGTCGTAATTGAGGGTGTTACTTATATATTGAAGGAAAAGAACAATGACTGATAAAATGATTGAATACACAGTAAGGGTCTGCGCTAATGGCGATAAGATTTGGTACCTAAATGATAAGCGTCACTGTGAAGATGGTCCTGCGATTGAGTTCGCTAATGGAGATAAGCTTTGGTACCTAAACGATAAGCTTCACCGTGAGGATGGCCCAGCTTGTGAGTGGGCTGATGGCTCTAAGCATTGGTACCTAAATGGTAAGTCTCTAACAGAACAAGAGCATAGGAAGGCCACAACTAAGGCTACCTGTGATGGTAAAGAAGTCGAGATCGATGGCGTGACTTATGTCTTGAAGGAGAAAGGACAAGACGATGAGTGATAAAATCGAGAAACTGACAAGACGTGAGCGTATTGCACTTTGGTTTATCATCCTTGCTTTGGATACCATTGGCGCATTCAAATACAAGCACGAGTGGGAAAAGATTAGTGAGGACTTGAGAAAGGAGCTTCGTGATGAGTGATGATTTGGTGAAGCGACTGGCTAGTTTACACAAGCAAGCTACAGTTGAGCGTAGTCATTTCTATGTAGGAGGGTGTGCGAAGGACGCCATACACCGCATCGAGGAGCTGGAGGCCGAGAATAAAACCCTGCGGTCTATGGTTGCGGACGTGATAGCCGACACGGGCGATGACCCTGAGATAATGGCGGCATCACGGGCAGAGTGGGCGGCACGGGCGCTTGCGGCGTTCGGTGTACAGGGAGGGGATACATGAGCGACATAATCAACCCGCAGGACGTACACATCCGCGTCATAGACCAGCGTATAGGCATGGGTATCGGCGGGCTGGATACCGTCGTTCGCATATTTCACAAGCCATCCGGCATCATTGTTGAAGTGCCGCGAATAACGGAGATGCAACACTATGACCGCGAGATTGCAATGCAGATGATTGAGACAGCATTGACGCACCCGAAGTACAGGGGAGGGGAGACATGAGGGATAGACCAATTAGCGATAACCCATCGGGAATGTACTGCCCATCTTGTCGGGCTGTAGGTCTATCGCATTGCAGTGACCCCAAGCATTGCGGCGGTATGCAGCCTATGGCCCCGACTTTTCCAAAGGAGGATGCCAAACGTATCCTCGCAGAACTGAAAGGACAATACGATGAGTAGCTTTTACCGCCCTAACAACTGGGTAGTCATTAAGTTTGATGACGGTAAAGACCCTCACTATCGTGTACTGGCTGGTTGGTCAGGAGGCTATCTTGATGGTAATTCTTGGCAACTGAACAGTGGTATCACTGGAGTAGAAGAGACGAAAGACTACTACTATTTCTCTGGCTCCAGTGGCAGCACATACCGTTGCGGTAAGGGTTCTTATATGTTAAGGATGAATACTGCTGGCGCATGGACTAGACTACAAGAACTACATGGCGATAAAGTTGAAATGATGCCAGAAGATACTGACTGGATGAACATGGATTGGATTATTCAAGATGCCTGATATTACAATGTGTGCTAGTGTAGACTGCCCACTGGCTAAAAGCTGTTACCGTCACGAACGTAGTGGCACAAAACCCTCTGAATACATGCAGTCCTACTTTCTTGGTTTGACCGAGGAGGGGGAAGACTGTTATTACTACTGGCCAATGAACGGAGAAACAGAATGAAGAGTAGATCAATTCAACTGTCGTATGACATGATAGACGACATAGTAACGGAAACCCTCACTGAACAAGCTCAGATGTACAAGCACATGGCTGAAGGTACTGCCGAGTATTACGTTCACCCCGACGATCAGGAAGAGGCACACAGTCTGTATGCAGCCTTGGTTAAAGTCTTGGAGCTATATAGATGAGTGATGAAGAAGTAGGACATATGAAAGTAACAAACCTCACTGAACACGAAGACGGTAGTGCTACCGTAGAGTTTGATATGGATGATACCACAGCAGCATTGGCGCAAGAGCTAGGACTGAAGCTCCTGATCTATTGTGGTGCTACAGGGACAAACTTGGACTATGTATTCAAAGATATATTAGGGAAAACAAAAGAAGGATAAGTACCTTGGCTAAGTGGAAAGAAATTGTCGGCGATGCATATGTAACTGAAGGAGACGTAGTACATGATCCAAGTCACTACTCCCGTTGGAAAATTGAACCTATCACTTACATCATGCGTAATGGATTTGAGTTCTGGCGGGGCAACATCATCAAGTATGCTTCCCGTGCTGGGTTTAAGATGTATGAGGGTAAGACAGAAGATGAGTCAGAGATTGTAGACTTGGAGAAGGTGCAACGATACTGCCAGATGCGTATCAACCAGTTGAGGGGAGAGACTAAGCTATGATACCTTTAGGACAACTGAAGCTGTTACTTACTAAGGCTGGCTTGGATTATATTATCACACGTGTTGACGGTGAAGTAGCGCATGTAAACATACTGGTTGCTAGGGATAAAGAATATGTACACCGTTGAGTTTGATCATGACGTAACTATTGTTACCAGTATAGACGAGCTGGATAAACATGAGGACTTGGAAGTCGTGCTAGATGGAGATGGTATAGTATACATGAGGCAATACGACGAGTCTTATAAAGGCTATCAGCTTGTTGTAGTATCATACCAACAAGTACTGGATTTTATAACTTCACTCAATCAAACAGAGGGTATGTTTAAGCTAGAACTAATAAAGGACAAACAATGACAGAGTATTTATATGGCGCAGCCGTTACATATGCGCTGGCTACTATCTTATTGCTCAATGTAACAGACCCAGTAGACGACAGCAGGCCCAACGCACACATATGGTTTGCCTTAGGCTGGCCCGTGATGGCTGTTATATCTATCTACGAGATGATTGTGTATGGTTCAGAGGGGGATAAGTAATATGACAGAGACAGCATTGCTACGTAACCTAATGAACAAAGAGTTCTACGACAATCATAAGGGTATGCGTTGCCCTGATGAGTTGTTCACTAAGGACATGCGTAAGATCAAGCAGGCTCTAGATCAGGCTATGGTACTGTACGATAAGAGTATCACACCTTCTGAACTAGAGGCGTTGTTCTTCACAGCTAACCGTACTATGACTACTGCCAACAAGGATGCATACGCTCACCTATTCAAAAGGGTTCAAGCTGAGCCAGCTATGCATGAAGAGATTGCTACTGAGGTATTGTCTCGCCTGTTTCAGCAGCACGTAGGGGAGTTGGTAACTAACCTTGGGTTTAGCTACGTTAATGGAGAGGAGAACAACCTAGAGAAGCTACGTAAGTTAGTTGAGGACTACAAGGATGACTTCACCCCCAACCTTAACATCCAGTTTGAAGACATCGAACTAGACACTATCCTTGAGGGCATCCAGACAGAGACACAGTGGAAGATGAACATCCCTAGCCTACGTGAACGTGTAGAGGGCATCAGTGGTGGTCACTTGGTTATGGTAGGCGCACGCCCTAACACAGGTAAGACTACCTTCCATGCCTCTCTCATTGCTTCTCCCGGTGGCTTCGCACATCAGGGTGCTAGGTGTTTGATCCTTACTAACGAAGAGAAGGCAGTACGTGTGGCTGCACGTTACGTACAAGCTTCCTCTGGTATGAACATCCACCAGATTACGGAGAACAAAGCACTGGCCCTGTCCCGCTACACTAAGGTCAAGCAGCAGATCCAACTCAAGGATAGTACAGGCAAGGACATGGCGTGGGTTGAGGCTGTAGTTAAAAGCTATAAGCCAGACATCGTAGTGCTAGACATGGGTGATAAGTTTGCTAGCCGTACCTCTGATAAGTCTGACGTGTACCTAAAGGATGCGGCTATCCATGCACGTAACATCGCTAAGATATACAACTGTGCGGTGATATGGATGTCACAACTCAGTGCAGATGCTGAGGGTGTAGTGCAACCCAACATGTCTATGATGGAGGGTAGTAAGACAGGCAAGGCAGCAGAGGCAGACTTGATGGTGTTGATCTCAAAGAACAGACAAGTTGAGGGCGTAGACGGAGAGGAAGATATGACACGCTACTTGACTATCGCTAAGAACAAACTAGATGGCGGTTGGCATGGGCGTATTACTTGTGAACTGGATGGCGATATAGCACAGTACACAGCATAGGAGAGATGATGAGAACGGTATTAGACGTAGAGAACAACACTACTAAACGAGGGGGTAAGAACTTGTTAGACCCTTGGGAGCCTGGAAACTTCTTGGTTCAGGTTGGTACTCTCAATGTAGACAAGACGGATGAAGAGCACATACTTACCTTCGATCACAAAGAGAGTAAGGATACGAGAGGTACTGCTGCGTTTGTACTACAGACTATACTGGATGAGACTTCTCTTTTGATTGTACACAACGCACGGCACGACCTTCCTTGGCTATGGGAGTCAGGCTTTACTTACGATGGTGACATATATGACACACTTATAGGTGAGTACCTACTTCTTCGTGGGGTCAAGCGTGGTATAGGGTTAGCATATTGTGCTGAGGCACGTGAACTACCATCACGTAAGCTAGACGTGCTCAAGGATTACTACAAGAAAGGATACAATACGGATGAAATACCTCTAGCTGAATTAAAAGAGTACCTCAAGGGTGACTTGCATGTTACACGTGAGTTGTTCCTTGCCCAAGAGGAAGACTTCGCTAAACCTGAGAGCCTATCTATGCTGAAGGTACGGGACATAAGCATGAAGGTTGCAGTTACCCTGTGTAAGATGTATCAGAGGGGCTTCAAGGTAGATCGTATTGCATTGGATGAAGTACGAAAAGAGTTTGAGGAGGAGAAGGTAACCTTAGAGACACGTCTTAATGTGCATGTGCGTAACCTTATGGGTGACACACCTATTAACATTAACTCCCCTGAGCAGATGTCTAATGTTATATACAGCAAGAAGCCTAAGACTAAGAAGGAATGGGTGGAACTCTTTGATCATGTTGGAACTATTGATGAGTACAAGTCTACCGTGACAGCTAACACAGATCGTATATTTAAGACGCAAGCCTACACCTGTGATACGTGTGAGGGTACAGGTAGTACGTACCGCATCAAGAAGGATGGCACTAAGTATGCAAGACCTAACAAGTGCAAGGACTGTGAAGCAAGAGGCTACCGCCTTAAACAACTGAACCAAGTGGCAGGCCTTAACTTCTTTGCACCTAACAAGGAGTGGGTCAGCGCTAATGGATTCTCTACATCAAAGGGTAACCTAGAGATACTCATCGCTACGGCTAAGACTAAGGCAATGTATAATGCCGTGGAGTTTCTTACGGACTACCGTAGGCTCAACGCTGTGGGTAGCTACCTGTCAAACTTTGTTGACGGTATTGACTTGTTCACTAAGCCTGATGGTTTCCTTCATGTAGACCTGTCCCAAACTACTACAACTACTGGGCGGTTTAGTGGGCGTAACCCTAACATGCAGAACATGCCAAGAGGTAACACATTCCCTGTTAAGAAAGTGTTTGTATCACGTTGGGATGGCGGACTTGTCTGTGAGGCTGACTTTGCCCAGCTTGAGTTTAGAACCGCAGCGTTCTTAGCGCAGGATGAGACAGCCATGAAGGAGATTGACACAGGGTTTGATGTACACAGCTACACGGCTCAGGTCATCACTGATGCAGGGGAACCAACGACACGACAGGAAGCTAAGGAGCACACCTTCGCACCCCTCTTTGGGGCTACAGGGTACGGCAGGAGCAAGCCAGTCGCTGCTTACTATGCACACTTCAATGAGAAGTACCAAGGCGTAGCTAAGTGGCATAAGAAACTAGGGAAGGAGGCCGTTAACCTACTGAAGATTACTAACGTAAGCGGTAGGCAGTACGCATTCCCTGACGTACACCGCAGAGAGAATGGCAGCATTAGCCACATGACTAACATCAAAAACTACCCTGTGCAGGGCTTTGCTACAGGTGATGTAGTACCCGTGGTACTGATGGAGTTGGACGAGAGGCTCAAGCCTTTGAAGTCATGCTTGGTTAATACTGTACACGATTCTGCAGTCATAGATATACACCCAGAGGAGAAGGATAATGTAATAGCTATCATACACAGTATGAACGAAGATCTAACTAACATTATAGCAGAAGCCTATGATGTAAAGATGAATGTACCCTTACTCTTAGAGGCTAAGATCGGGCCGAATTGGCTTGACACAGTAGACGTATAATGCTATAACTTAGTTTCTTTAAACCCTACCAGAAAGGTTCTTGTACAATGACAAGCACAGAAGTAACACTATCAACTGACGGACGTTCTATCGCAGAGATGATGGGTCTCTCCCAGAGCAAAGGCGGTAAGCGCTCTATGCTTGCACGGTTCAGTCAGATCCATAGCCCACTGAAGGGTGACATGGATATCAACGGTAAGTCTATCAGAGTAGATGTAGTACCTTCAGGTGCATACAAACTACTGCAGTCAGATGATAAGGTAGCGTACTCGGTGTCACCTAAGATCCGCATCTATGCACAACGTATGCAGTGGACACGTTGGGACTCAGATGAAAACACTATGGTCAAGACTGTACTCGTTAATAGCCTCAGTGGTGACCTGAAGGATAACACTGGTGGCTTCAATGCCGGGCGTCCGTCAGGCTACGTCGAAGACTTCAAGTCTTTGCCTAAGGCTACACAAGACTTGATGCGTAGCACTAAGCGTACCAAGGTTGTGTTCGGTACTGTAATCATGCAGGACGCTACTGATGAACAAGGTAATGCTATTGCTGACGAATCCATCACCACCCAGGAAATCCCATTCGTAATGGACGTAAAAAGCCGTGGTAGTATCACTGCCATTGATGACATCATGAAGTCCATTGATCGTAAGAATGCACTGCCTCTTCAGTACTACCTTGGCATGGGTGCAGAGATGCATGAGATGCCTAACGGCAGTGAGTACGCTACCTTTGAGATCAGCCTAGCAGATAAGGTAGACCTGAAGGACTCCGACAAGGACATTCTTGATGGCTTCATGGAGTGGATTAGTGGCATGAATACATACATCAATGACACTCACAATGAGAAGAGTGGTAGTTCTGGTATGTCATCTAGTGCAGAGTCCATCATCAACGATATCGTAGACATTGAGGTAGACGTTTAATGAACCACACCGCTGAATTAGCACTACATACATTCCTACAGAAGGCACTTGCAGGTGAGTCTAAAGTAGACGAAGCTGTAATCTCTCAGGTAGGCACTGAGGTAGCGAATGCTGTACGTAAGCAATTCAGCGGTGGCCCTCGCGAGGAGTTCCGACTTCGGATGTCTAACCTTGGACGTCCTAAGTGTCAACTCTGGTACGAAAAGAATGACCCTAAAGATAAGATACCTTTCCCTCCACACTTCCTAATGAACATGATCTTAGGAGACATTGTAGAGGCGGTATTCAAGGGGTTACTTCGGGCTGCTGCTGTAGAGTTTACTGACAGTGAGAAGGTTGTACTCAACCTATCAGATGGCACACCCATCAAGGGTGAGTTCGATATGATTATGGACGATAAGGTTGACGATGTTAAGTCTGCCTCACCTTGGTCATACACTAACAAGTTCGTTGACTTTGAAACCTTAGCTAAGGGTGATGCCTTTGGCTACGTGAGCCAGCTGGTTGGTTATGCTACGGCTGCTGGCAAGGGAGTAGGTGGTTGGTGGGTAATCAATAAAGCCAACGGTCACTTCAAGTATGTAGATGCCTCATCCGTAGATGTCGATCAGGAGATGCAGAAGATCGAAGATACTGTGGCATACATCAAGGAGGACAAACCTTTTGAGCGTTGCTTTGAGGCTATACCTGAGACGTATCGAAAGAAACCATCAGGTAACTTAAAGCTGGGTGTGTCTTGTGGGTTCTGCGCCTTCAAGGGTAAATGCTGGCCTGACCTGCAGACGCTGCCTTCACGTGTGTCTACTGCTAAGGTGAAGCCTGTTGTGGACTATGTGTTTATAGGAGATGAAGTTGGTAGTACGGAAGCATAACGCTAATAGATACCGCAGTGGACTAGAGAGAGTTGTAGCTGATTACCTAAAGCAAAACAAGAATGACTTCAGGTATGAAGACCTAAAGATTGAGTGGAAGGATCTCAGGTACAGGACTTATACTCCAGACTTTATCTTAGACAACGGTATCATAGTTGAGACAAAGGGTATCTTCGATAATGAGGACAGGCGTAAGCACTTAGCTGTAAGAGAACAGCATCCTGACCTAGACATCAGGCTAGTGTTCAGTAACTCTAAGGCCAAGTTATACAAGGGTTCTAAAACAACATACGCAATGTGGTGTGAGAAGAATAACTATCTGTATTCACATAGGGTTATACCCCCCGACTGGCTCCTAGAGAAGGGCAAGGCAGTCAAGACCAAGCGTATTAAACTTAAGGCAGGCTATTGATGGATGAGAAGTTCAGTATAACACTTATACTAAAGGTAGATAGGGATGCTAACTTCCTGTCTTCAGTACAAGACGCTCATCCTGAGGATGTGTATGACTTAATTAAAGATGTATTCTACGACATTGACGATGTCACAGTAGAAAACTTAGTAGTAAAGGAGCGGGTATGAGCCACATTAGTGACGGAGACTTAGATGCATGGGGTTACTACGAGGGTGAGGCTAACCCCTCTACGCTGCACCCTAGCCTCGGCTCTATCAATTACAGTAAATGGGTTGAGGGCAAGATCTTAACAGAGGGCAACGACAGGCTTGTTGAGAACACCCTCGGCCTCGTAGGTGAGGCAGGAGAAGTAGCTGAGAAGATTAAGAAACTTATTCGTGACAACTCAAGGTTTACCCCAGATGATATTGCTAAGGAGCTAGGGGATGTTGTCTTCTATTCAGCTGCTCTTGGTAATATCTTTGGTCATACACTTGAGTCAATCATTAAGTTGAACATGGATAAACTAGACGGGCGACAGGCTCGTGGAACACTAAAAGGATCAGGCGATGACCGATAACTATTTCCCAACAGACTACCAAGCATTCATCCACAAGTCACGGTATGCCAAGTACCATGAGGGTTCAGGCCGTGAGTCGTGGGAAGACACAGTGACACGTTTCTCTGTCAACGTCATCCGTGACATGGTTGACCCTGAAACTAAGTACCAGCTAGAGCAAGCCATCATGGGCCTAGAGGTCATGCCATCTATGCGATCATTGATGACAGCAGGCCCGGCAGCAGACCGGGATAATACGTGCATGTATAATTGCTCGTACCTAGCCGTAGATGACCTTAAGTCTTTCGATGAGGCGATGTTTATCCTCCTCTGTGGCACTGGTGTTGGCTTCAGTGTCGAGCGTCAGTCCATCACTAAGCTCCCCGAAGTCCCTGATGAACTCTTTGAGAGTGAGACTAACATCGTCGTCAAGGACAGCAAGGAAGGTTGGGCTAAGTCTTTCCGTCAACTGATTGCACTCCTATACAGTGGTGAGGTTCCTACGTGGGATGTGTCTAAGGTACGTCCAGCTGGTGCTCCACTCAAGACGTTTGGTGGTCGTGCCTCAGGCCCAGCGCCTTTGGTAGACTTGTTCAACTTCACTATCAACACATTCAAGAAGGCAGCTGGTCGTAAGCTGTCCTCCGTTGAGTGTCACGATATCATGTGTAAGATTGGTGAAGTAGTGGTTGTTGGTGGTGTCCGCCGTAGTGCTATGATCTCATTGTCTAACTTGTCTGATGATCGTATGCGTTCAGCTAAGTCAGGCTCATGGGGGGAGAATAATCCACAACGTGGATTGGCTAACAACTCTGTGGCCTACACTGAGAAGCCCGACAACCTGTCCTTCATGAAAGAGTGGATGGCATTAGTAGAGTCAGGCTCAGGTGAACGGGGTGTCTTTAACCGTGAGGCTTCTAAGAAACAGGCAGCACGTAATGGCCGTCGTGATTCTAACTACGAGTTCGGGACTAACCCGTGTTCGGAAATCATCCTCCGTCCAAGCCAGTTCTGCAACCTAACAGAGTGTGTAGTACGTGCAACTGATACATTGGAGACCCTTGCAGAGAAGGTTCGCCTAGCTACCATCCTTGGTACGATCCAGTCTACCTTCACTAAGTTCCCGTACTTGCGTAAGCAATGGACAGACAACACAGCAGAAGAACGACTACTTGGTGTGTCACTGACAGGCATCATGGACAATCCCTTGATGACCCTCAAGAACAAAGGATTGGAGAAGACCCTTGCTCACCTTAAAGAAGTTGCTGTCGAAACTAATGAGAAGTGGGCTGCTCTACTCGGTATTCCTGTTGCTGCTGCTATTACTTGTGTCAAACCATCCGGGACGGTGTCTCAGCTCGTCGATTCCAGTTCAGGTATCCACGCCCGACACAGCCCGTACTACATCAGGACGGTGCGTGGGGATAACAAAGACCCGATGACGCAGTTTATGAAAGACCAAGGTATCCCTCACGAACCTGATGCCTTCAAGCCTGACCAGACTACAGTGTTTAGCTTCCCGCAGAAGGCTCCCGATGGTGCTGTGTGCACTAAGGACATGACTGCTATTGAGCAGCTAGAGATGTGGCTCATGTATCAACGTAACTGGTGTGAACACAAACCCTCCGTCACCATCAACGTCAAGGGTGAGGAGTGGCTAGAGGTAGGTGCATTCGTGTACAAACACTTCGATGAGATGTCAGGTGTTTCATTCCTACCGTTCAATGAGCACACGTACCAGCAAGCACCCTACCAGGACTGTGGTAAGGCAGACTACGAAATGCTTAAGTCTGTCATGCCTGAACGTATTGACTGGTCTAAGCTTTCAGAGTATGAGAATGAGGACAACACATCAGGCAGTCAGACACTTGCATGTTCAGGTGACAGCTGTGAGATCGTCGATCTAGTTTAAGTAACTACACCCCAACCGCTAAAGGAGAAAACTTATGTTCACTGCAATAGCTATTATCTGTATGCTTGACGGCCCACCCAACTGCGAATCTATAACTAATAGACAAGTCTTCACTACGAGGGAGGTTTGCCTTCAAGATAAAGAAAATGCTTATAGATTTGCAGACTCTGTAGGTAGGTTCGTTCTCAGGTTCGAGTGCTACGACTGGGGGGTAAGTACATAATGTACACTGTCATAACTCGTGACCAATGCAACTTCTGTGATGACACCAAGGCTCTACTACGGGGCCGTGGCTTCCCTTGGACTGAATATAATGTACAATCAACTAGCTCTAAGTGGGTGTTAACTTTAATCAAGAAGGCTGGTATTACTACTTTACCTCAGGTGTTTGATAGTAAGGGCCACTTGATTGGAGGGTACACTGAGACTAAGCAATTACTGGAGAAGGATGCTAGGTGATACAGTTAGAAATGTTTAAAACTAAAAGTACTAGTGCTCTGCTAGGTGACACACTAAAGACTTGTTATAGGTGTAAGAAGGAGAAGCCCCTACAAGGTTTTAGCAAGAAGCTCAACGCTTCTGGTACTGATATTAAACAAGCCTACTGTAAAGCCTGTCAGACTGAGCATCAAAATACAGTAAAAATTCTACACATGTCTGCACCCCCTAAACCTAAGGGGTGTGACTGCTGTAGTAAAGAAGGCCACACCCTGATACTGGATCATGACCATGACACAAGTTTATTTAGAGGTTGGCTGTGTTACCGTTGCAACTCAGGTATAGGTCAACTAGGCGACGATATAGCGGGACTAGAAAAAGCACTCTCTTATTTAAGGAAGATAGATGGACAATAACGAACCTCCACAGAAGCAGTCACGTTCCCGGCGTAAGACTACATACAAGGGGGCCTCAGCTAAACCTGTATCAGGTATAGTCCCAAAGACTGAGAACCAAGGCAAGCTTATCAGTGCTATCAAGACGAGTAAGCAAGTGCTGATCCTTGGCCCCGCTGGTACAGGTAAGACTTATGTTACAGCTACATGTGCAGCAGACTTGTACACTCTCAAAGAGATAGACAAGATCGTTATCACTCGACCTCATGTAGCTGTAGGTAAAGACATTGGGTTTCTACCAGGTACACTAGAAGAGAAAGCACAACCTTGGGCGCTGCCTGTACTAGACGTACTAGTCAAACATCTAGGGCGTGGTGCAGTGGATACAGGTCTGAAGGCGGGTAACATTGAGGTAGCTACACTGGCGCTTATGCGTGGTCGTAGCTTTGACAATGCGTTTATTATTGTAGACGAAGCACAGAACATTGAGATACCTGAGATCAAGATGCTACTCACTCGTGTAGGTGAAGGTAGTACCATCGTACTCAATGGTGACATTCAACAGTCAGACCTCAAGGGTACGTCTGGTCTATCTAAGATCATTCACCTCTCTAAGAAGTACATGTTGGATGCACCAGTAGTTGAGTTTGGTATTGATGACATTGTACGTAGTGGTATTTGTGCTGAGTGGGTCAAGGTCTTCATGAAAGAGGGCTTGTAGTTATCGCTTGACAGGACTACACCCATGTGTTAAAGTTCTATAGTCAACATTGTTTGGGACGTGTTATGGTACTTAATATAGAAGAAGAAGCTAAGCGTTTTATCGAAATAAAGAAGAGAGAGTTCGACGCTGAGTTAGATAAGATGTACAATAAAACATCTGTCTACCTCTCGGCCAACTTACATACTTCTGACGAGCGAGACTACGCTATCAAGGCTCTACAAGAAGCGGTGCTGTGGTCTAAGAGTTGCATGGACAGGCACGGCATCAAGTAAAACTAGAAAGGGGAGCTTAGCGGCTCCCCTCTTTTTTTATTCGTATGCTTCTGCTTCATACTTCTTTTGTTTCTTTTCTATTTCTATGAGATCTATTAAAAACTCCAGCTGCCTACTCGTTAGCTTAGACGGGTCTTCGTCCATCTCCATACCCTTCAAGCGACTTCTCAGGTCTTTCTTCTTAATGAATGAACTCTGCCCTAGCTTATATAGCAGTGTGGCCTTAGTATCTTCAGGGTCATAGGACGCCTCAAGTATCTCCAATACTCGTGACTTAGCGTCACTCATAACTACACTGATTAGCTGCTTACGCTTCTCTGGGCTAGCATCCTTCCACCTGTTCTGCTCTAGCATAGCGGCAGCTTCGACATTTAGGATGGGAGTAATAATGCGGTTGATGTCGTTGAGTGGTTCTTTAATGTTAGAGCGGATGTTAGTCTTCCACTGAGGCATACCTGCTTGGTTATACATTTGCTGGATGGCATTCTGTGCAGGGTCTTCACGTACACCAAGCAAACGCAAGATAGGAACACGTCCTTCAGATGAAGTTAGTGCATTCTGTTTCTGCTCTGGTTTCTCATAGACGTCCATCGCATCAAGTAGTTCATCTACATAACGTACAGAGTTGTTAACCCACTCTTGGCCTTGCTTACGGTCAGGGGTTACGTATGGACTTCCCTTAACCATTGCAGCTACTGTATTGACGGGGTCGAGTGGACGTGTGTAGCCTGACACATACATTGCAGCAGAGCTTTGGAGTAGCTTGAGAGCCGCACCCTTAACGTCAGGGTCATCTGAGGTTACAAGATCCAGTATCAAACCCTCAGCCATCTTAGCAGAGTCACCTAACTGACGTGTCAACTGTCCGAATCCAAACGTGTCTTTGAACTGCTGGAACACAGCTATAGGTACTTCACCATCACGTACAGCGTGGGCAATCATACGTCCCATTGCTTTGTAGTAACTGTAAGGGAAGTCATATGTACGGTTACGTACCATCCCATCGCCGTCACGTTGACTAAACAAAGGTAGGTTTTCGTCTAGGTATTCTTTCTCTTGTGTGTACATGACTCCTATAAAGGACAAACCTATTGCAGACTTAGTGAGAAGGTCCATAGGGTCACGTGTAGTACCAGCTAGATACTTGTGGGCTAAGCTGATACCTGAGTAGTCAAACATATGTCCAATGGTGTTGTTAAAGAACTGACCAAAGGGAACCATAGCTCCAATGACAGGTATCTTACGTGCATCTTCAATAGCCTTAGCTACGTACTGCATTGGTCCTTCTGTACCACCATACGACTTAGAGAATACATTACGTAGTGCATCGTCTGTCGCTGCAGCTACTACCTCAGCATACTTCTCGCCATTCATCTTGTTCCACAGGTTAGGGTCATTGATGAACTCAGCGTAAGATACGTTATACTCAACACGCATACGCTTATCAATAGCATACATGAACTCTTGAGACTTAGTGAGCATGTCTTGTGCTTTAACGCCATAGATAGTTTGTAGTCCATCCATAGCTTTCTCGAATATACCCGGCTTAGTGGTTAAGCTATCAGCCCCTTCAACACCTGCTTCTTTAGCAAGCTTACCGAAGTCAGTAAAACCAGCCGCTTGTGCCGCTTCCTCTATCTCAATACCACCTGATAGATACCTAAACATCTTTGCGCCAGCTTCAGGGTTGTACGCAGCGAAGTCTAAGAAAGCCTGATACGTCATAGAAGGGTCGAGTAAGTTAGACATCTTCTGCTTTTGTAGTGAGAACATCAGCCCCGCTTTACGTGCATACTCAGCAGCCTTAGGTGCATTGAACATGAGAGTATTAACTACAGCGTTACCACCATACAGAGTACCACGTAGTATGTCACTTGAACTCTGTAGCATACTAGCGTTCTGCCAACCAATCAAGTTGAGTGCAGTAGTACCGGGGTGTGTAACAAGCATACGAATAAAGTTGCGCTGCAAGTACCCTGTCTTCTGACCAAAGGCTTTCCGCATACGCTCAGGCATACCGGGAAGCTCTGCGTCTAAGAGCTTAGCTAGCATCTCATCTGGATCACCGGGAGGGATATACGAGAGTGTCTTAGAAGCCTGAGCCATAATGTTAAGCTCTTGACCCGCTACACTGAACGCCTTTGCATCCATGTCTAGCGCCTGAGATAAGGTCTTACCGTTGTAGTCTGGTACAGCTTTACCTAAGGTATTACGGAACGAGTCGTTTATTTCATCTCGTATATTCTCAGGCATAGCGTTAACTAGATCCATCATCCAGTTAGAGAAGTTGTCATCGTCAGAACGCTTAGTCCAGTTACGTACACCGTTCTCAGCTAGTATGTCTACCAAGCCTTTAACGCCTGTCTCCTTGTCACCCAAGTAAAAAGCCTTACGTATCTGCGTCTCTTTAGGTATGCTCTGTCCCATGCCTAACAAACGATTTAAGCCGCCACGTTGTACTTTCTCAGAGAACTCTTCGATGCCTTGCTTGAAACCCTTGAGGCTGTCTTGGAAGCCTGACAGGTCTAAGTCTTTAACTGTCTGGCCTACGTCACCTGCAATCTTACGAGCTTCAGCAAGCTGTGTGTTGGCCCTGTCAAACATCATAGCAGAAAGCATGTCTGTGTCAGGGTCACCCGCCTTGGTAAGCTTACTCAGGGTTGCGGAAAGACCTAGACCAAACAAACCACCAGCAGCTGCAAGGCTACCTTGTACTGTGTTGTACTCTGTCTGTAGTCCTACCTCTCGCATGGCTGCTTGATACACCGCATCAATAGACACACCAGCAACAGTGTCAGCTACACCAACAGCCACAGCCTCCTTAGTAGCTACACCCTTCATAGCCTTAGAGAACTCTCCAGCTGCAATGTCGTAGCCTTCACCTTTGACGGCTTGGTTCTGTAGTACCTTGCCCATAAGCTTACGCTCTGTTTCTCTGACTGCCTGTTTAGATCCTGTAGTTGCACCCTGTCGCTTAAGGGTTGCAGTGGCTTCTCTTTTCACTGCTTCTTTAGCTACCTGTACAGCAGCCTTAGTAGCACCACCTGTAAGGAGCTTGCCTACACCCAGTGACACGAGGTTAATAGGGTCAACAATCAAAGCCCTACCGTAGTCATACACAGCGTCAGCCTTCTCCATGCCAGATGTACCCTCAGCGAAGGCACCCTTCATAGAGTCAAACGTACTGTAGGCTGCAGCAGCTGCGGCTTTCTCGTTGTCCTCAGCATTCTTAAGGTACGCCATCTCACCTAGTGTGACTACGGACTGTCCGAAGTTAAACTTACGCATGTTGTTAACATAAGCATCAACGATCTCTTGGCGTTCAAACTTGTCCTCATTCATACCAAAGCGCTGGTCCATGTAAGGACGAATCTTATCAAAGACATCATCTCTGGTTAGATCACGTACACCTTCAGGGCTAACGCCAGTGTCATCCGTAAAGAGTGCACGCTCTGTTTGCTCTTCTGTAGATTCATCCACTGGCACTAGAAGCTTACTGTAGTCTACAACGTTATCCTCTTCTTCGTCCTGTAGAGGCTCATCCACAGGCACTAGAAGCTTAGAATAGTCTATCATAGTAGTACCTTACTTTCTTTTATTCAGTACGTCACGAAGATCATACAGTGACTCAAGAAGTTTACCACGTGATTTAGTCTCAGGCAAGGCTTTCGTTTCTTTAATCAAGCGCGTTACATCAGACACCTTAAGCTTAGCATCAGGCGAGGAAGTCTTCTCTTCCCACGTAGCAGTAACGCTAGAACCAGACCCGTGAAGCGCCTTGATCAAGTCCATAAACTCAGGCTGACCTAGACGAAGAGGTTTCACTTTAGGTCTACGTGAAGACATCAAACCTTTAGGCTCATTCCAACCCAATGCCTTGTACTTCTCTTCGTCTGTAGAAGTCGCCAAGGTTTTAACGAGGCTCAAGAACTCAGAAAGTTTACTAGGTTCTTTACTCGGCCTGTCAACAGGTCTGCCAACAAAGGGTGGAGCATTAGGGAAGTTACGGTCATCTGCAAGGAACTGACGGTCATTGTCTTGGATTCTGGCCTGCAAAGCATCTGCTTCTCTATTAGATACCTCGTTAGCTGTTGGCTTTTCCTGTGCTACTTTTGGTTTAACGTAAGGGAAGTTACGATCATCCGCAAGGAACTGACGGTCATTGTCTTGGATACGGAGTAGCATATCCTCTGCCGCTTTATTAAGTACATCGCTCTCCGTCAACTCCTCCCTTATAGCACGTTTATCCTCCAAGGCTTTCTTGATTTTATCCGCACGGCCCTGATTAAAGGATCCATTTAGCTCCATAAGGGTCGCTTGTTCTTGTAGTGTAGCTACTATACCCTCGGCTATAAGTTCCTTACCTTTTTCTATGTTAAGGTTTGAGGTTGTTAGCATCCCTGCAGCGGTATTGCTATCGCCCGTTAGTCTATTATAAGCATAGGCTAAGCCTTTGTTAAGCCAGTTCGCGGCCACAACAACACCCCCTGCGGTAGCCCCTACTGCCCTATCCGTGAGCGCAGGGGTAGCCTCCGCCAATTCCACAGTAATATCAGCCAAGTTTTTTTGTTCGCTCAGGTTTGTAGCTGTCTTAAGGAAGTCAGACCTTTCATCCTCTGGTCTCGCCATTATACTCTCGTACAAGTCTGTATACCCTGATAGGTCTCCGTCCCTATCAAAGTTAGCCTCTGTACTTAGATCTTTTGTAGCTTCGGGCGGGACGGGCTGGGGGCCTGTAGCGGTACGGGGGTTGACCCCTACGCCTTCAAGCACAGTATCTGGTTGCGGTGGTAGGGTCTGTCTCGGCCCACCGCCAATCGTTACAAGCTCACCTGGCAGGACATTGCCGCTCTCAACCGCTGCGTTAAACTCCTCTGCTGTATCAAAGTTCGTAACGGAAGCAGAGGTAGTAGTGTTATCGCTGGAGGTCTTCTTATTATCGCGGGGGGTCTCACTATCTATTCGGGCATCATCATCTTTGTCACCCCAGTAAGTCGTGTAATTTTGCCCAAATTCAACCATAGAAGGGTTACGTGTTATAATACCTGGTACCATTACTTCTAAGGACTTAGCGTAGTCCCAGAACCTTGGGTCTGTATTTGCCCATTCAGTATAACCTTGAACGCCTCTGCCTTTTAGAGCAGTGAGAGCATTAATTTCCTTAGTCAGCTGCTCAGCTACTTGGGGATCATTTTTCTCAGACACCTGCTGAGTAAGAGTACGGAGTTCAGCGTCAATAGATTGCTCGAACCTAGCAGAAAGTTCTTTGTTACCCATTGTAAGTGCTGCCACTGATGGTGGTTTAGCAGGCAAGTTAAGGTCTAAAGCCTCACCAGACTTAGGGCCAGAGGCTCCCATAATACGGTACATATCACGACCCGAATAGCCGTTGACGTACAGGTCATCTAGTACTTCATCCTCTGCCATACGGGCATCAAGTCCTAGCATAGATGCGAATATGTTACGCTGGCGCTCTACAGGCTTGTCTGTAGACTTATACAGGCCATACGCACGGTTAATGACCTCACTAAACGATGCGTCAGGATTGTCAGACACATAGTCCTTAGCGCCCTTAACAAGACCCTCTATGTCGTCTTTGGTGAGGTCAGGGCGGCTAGCAACCTTCTCGTTCAGTCTTACTACACCTTGTATGCCGCTTTTATCTAGAACAAAGCGTAACGTGTTATCGTCTACCCCTGCGGTACGCAGTTCATTAACTACACCCATAGCAGCGTTAGCTTTATCCTCACGGTCAACTACAGCTTTCGTACCATACGTCTGCAGGTAGTCACGTCTTTTAGATGCCGCTTCGCGGTAGTACTCTCTGTCTGCTTCGATAGAGTTAGATAGGGTAGTACCAAACCCAGCCATGAATCCTGCCATAGTATTAACCTCTTGCCATCAAGCCACGTGGAGCATCTGGTGCTTCCATCATAGGCGGTTCTTCTTGTTCCATCATAGGAGCTTCAGCCCCCTCTTCAATACCCGTCTCCAGCGTCTCTGCCGTAGCACGCATAAAGTCTACACCTGAGTCATCCTCAGTAGATCCCGGCTCAATAGCGTCTAGCTTCTTACGGAGTAGCGCAATAGTCGTCTGGTCTTCTTTAGCCTTGACCTCTACTTCGTCTGGCTCGTCTCCTGATACGTAATCAACGCCTGCCTCTTCAGCGATAGTGATTAACTCTTCTTTAATAATATCACCGATAAGCAAGCCTACATCAACAGAGTGGATACCTTCCATCTGTGCTGTAGTCACAGCCGTCTTAGCTAGAGCGGAAACAGGTACACCTAATTGTATAAGCTCAAGAATATTATCCAAGGCGTCAGGGTTATTCAAACCCTCAAGGTGAAACTTGACAGCCTGACGGGGGTCTACAATCTCTGGGGGTCTCTCCCAAGGGTAGTTCTTTGGTTCGTCGGTGAGGCTTTGGCCGGGGATAGGGGCGTCAAAAACGTTAGCCATTAGTATTCCTCCAAGGATCGTCTAGCTTTTACTTTGTGGTTAGGCATTTTATTCTCTACTTCTGGCGGGCGTAGTAGCTGTTGATACTGCGGACAGTAATAGGTCCATCCCCTTTTTCTCTCCAACCAGGGTTTTGCTTCCATGCTGCTGTACTCTTGCCGTAGATAATAGCCTCTGGCTCTCTGTTAGCAAAAGCAGGTGCTGCTTGCATAATACCTAGCCTGTTCTTATTAGAGTAAGACCACCTGTCAAGGTACTTATCATACAGATCCACCTGTTGAGAAGGACTCATCTTCTTAATATCGCTGGTACTATAACCAAGTTCTTTCGCTGAGGCTGGCATAAGCTGGAAGAGTCCAGTAGCCCCGCTCTTATTCTGTGCAGTAGGTTTAAAACCTGACTCCCCTTGAATAATCTTGTATATCTCGCTGGTGGAAATCCCACGTTTTTCAGCTAGTTTTTCGACACTAGCTACAAACTCAGGGTCAGACTTTAATGGGCCTGAAGGGCTGTATGTACCTTCAAATTCAGTTGCATAACGAGCCTCAGGTCTTAGCGAATCTTCAGGGGCCTGATCAGAGCTAGACATAGGACTGCGCGTTTCACGGATAGTTTCACCCATCTGCGTGAGGTAAGATTCAATCTCGCTAATGTCCTGCTCGAAGTCGTTCTTGATAAGGGACTCCTCCTGAGACATAAGCCCAGAGGTACGCCTACGAGACCCAGACGCTGTAGCGGATTGTGTTATTGAGTCCGCAATAGAGGAACCTGTCTGTGTGTTGTTTTCCATTGTATATATTACAACCTGTCTAGTTAAAACTTTTCGTCTATTGTAGTTTGAATCCGAATAGCGAACCGCCACCAGCCAAGTAGTCAAGGCCACCCTTAAGTAACGTAGCTGTCAGTTGGCCCTTACCCATTGAATCAGCGTATGCAGCTTTCTGTTCTCCAGATAGTTCTTGTAATAGGATAGAAGAAATACGATCCGCAGCACTCTCCGCAGAAGCATACGCAAAACTCATGACGTCTCGCTCTCTTTGCCAGTAAGCGTCTAGGTTAGTCTGAGTTAGATTATACTTGCTCTTAGCGTACAACAAATTACTCTCGTTCTGCGCTGCTTGGTTAAGGGTTGCAGCGTTCTGACGCCACTGTGCGTTAGCTTGTGCTACTACAAGACCATTCTGTGCATTAAACATGGCACGCTGGTTTGTAAGCTCAGAGTTGTACTGTCTCATGGCGTTTACAGTATTGGCGTTGAATTGTTTCATAGCGTTAGTTTGCGAGGCGTTAAACTGTGAAGTCTGACTTCTAAGCCCAGCGAAGTACTGATTCGTCTGGTTCTCGCTAGCAGCGTTAAACTGTGCAGCGGCATTCTCTGCAGCTTGATCTGTAAACAAAGCTTGAATTGTCTGCTGAGACTTAAAGAGGGACGTCTGCTGCTCATTAGCCAAGTTCTGCATGTCCATCTGCAAGAAGTTCTGAGCATTCTGCACAGCTGCCTGTTGGCGGTTGTTAAGGTTAGCCATATCTAAGTTCGACAACGCTGCTGCTTCTGCCATAACCATAGCTTGACTGTTAGATAGGTTAGCGAGGTTCATCGTGTTAGCTGCACGCGCGTTCTCTAGTGCTATGTTTTGCTCAGCACTAAAGTTCATATTAGCTATGTCACCAATACGTGCTGAGTTAGCTACACGTGCTTGAAAGGCTTGATCAAACTCCTGACCCATGAATGTAGCACGTTGTTGCGCCGCTAGCATAGCACGTTGCTGGCGGTTTGTCAAGTTCTGAGACTCAAACTGTGCATTGGTCTGTGCATCCATCTGAGCGATAGGTAGTGCAGATTCCATAGCAGCTTGTATAATAGCTTGACCCGCCATGCTGGACGCACCCAGACCTCGTGAAGCAAGCATCTGTGTAGCAGCACGCATAGAGCCTGCAGCCCAAGCAGGAGTCTCGCCACCCTCAAACTGCTGCATAAGACCTTCTAGCTGGCCTTGTACTGTAGCCTGCTTAGTTGGGGTAGCCTCAGCTGCTTGTATTTGCTCCGTAAAGGCAGTGGCACTAGCAGCGTCAGCTACAGGATCAATGAGTTCACCTGTCTGTAGGTCTCTAGGCGCAGGAGCTACAACGTCAATAGATGTACCTTGTGCAGCCTCCATACCAGTTACAGAAGAGGTAGTTTGTTGTGCAGCTGTGACCTGCGCTTCGTCTGACACTGTACCTTGTGCAGCGGTAAGGTCATCAGTCACATCCTTTACATCACTAGCAACAGAGGTGGAGTCATAAGTCGCGGGGTCAATTGTGTCTTGCTGATCCGCCAGCGCTGTGTTTTTTACTGTAGCAGCCTTCACTGTGGGTGCTTTTCCTGTGACTTGCCCAGCGCCCTTGGGTATAAGTTGATTCTTTTTTACTTCAAGGGTAGAAACGTCAGCAGGTTCAAGCTTCATATTCTCTGCTATGAGTGCTTGATCCCGTTTGGCTTGATCCGTAACAAATGTATTTTCCTTTTTAGTATCCTTTTTATTGGAACGTTTATTCAGTTGCCCACCTGAAGGCTTAGTAGTAGTCTTAGGCTTAGTAGTAGTCTTAGGCTTAGTAGTAGTCTTAGGCTTAGTAGCAGCCTTCATAGCTCTCTCAGCTGCTGACATACTAGGGTACTGTACGCCGTTGTAGACATATACAGTCCGCTCGTCCCTGCCCCCGCTCACTGTTTTTGTGGTAATACCACCCCCAGCGTAGCCCTTAACAAAACCACCACGATTCATAAGAGCACCCATAGCGGCTACCTTATTTCGTAGGCCTTCTGAGGCATTCATAAACGAACGTGCAGTGGCTACGTCATCGCCCTTAAAGCCATTCATCTTAGCTAGTTTTACTAGTGCCACGTCTCCACCACTAGCGTAACCACTTACCATTTCTGTAGGTGAGTACACCCTTGAGCTACTCAAGCGCGTGGAAGGTATGAAGGAGTTGTACAGTGAGTTATTCATTAGGGGAACCTCTTAGTTCATCTTTTATCTCTGGAATAGAATTTGCGCCAATACACCTGAGCGTTGCCGTATAAGCTCTACTTATCCATGTTCATCCAGACTGCCCCAGCAATGAATACCAATACAGCTGTAGTTATTATACGTATTGTAGTAGACCATATAGACTTACGTGTATCACGCCAGGCTTCAAGCAAGCTACGCATCTCAGTCATATCTTTATGTGCATTATCATCTAAAAGTCCGATAGATGCAAGAGCTTGTTTAGCCCCGCGACCAGCAGCACGATCAAGCATAGCCTCAAGTTCTTCAGTAGTCAACTTAATGTCTGACATGGATGGAGCCTCTTAGTGTTCTTATTCTGCTGCAGCGCTTACACGTGTTCCAGACGTATTACACTGCCTCCAGCGCTGCTAGTCGTGTTTCAATAGTCGAAAGCGTTGATCATTATATGCGCTAACGAAAGATAGAAGCTCCGTATAACGAACACCCATGCGCGTCACTTCAACGCGATTTTAACATTATTCAGTTGCTTGTGCAGCTACACGTGCAGCGTAAGCCGCCTTAACCTCGTCTGTGTGAACTGCGGCAGCTATCGCTTGGACTTCTGTACTTTCGCCTGTGATGTCGTCTGAAGGTGCAACGACACGGCGTGAGAAGCTACGGCTAATCTCTACACCGTCACGTTCGATGACGACTGCGGAGCGAACCTGAATGTGTTTGTAGTCTCCGACAATCTCGATTTTGTCTTCAACTGTGCGTTCTGTAAGTGCCATGATGGCCTCCTGTGTTTATCGTGGCGTTATTGCCACCTGACTACCCTGCAATCCAGCAGAGTTGGTTATTCTTCGGTCATATATGTTCCAGTAATTCTACAAATATTGTCGTTGGAACCTGTGTTCAAAGCAGTTGTCGGAACATTCTCAGCGCTACCATCTGAAGTTGCCCTATACACTAGGTTTAACGTAGTTACACTCTCTACCAGTAGGCCATAACTTGGGTGCTCGTTTAAAAATCCAGCTGAATAACACGGAAACGCAGCGACCCCCCCTTGGCTTGCATAATCGCTTGAAACAAATGGGAGACCTGATACTTGAAGGTTTCCTGATCCTTTGTTTGAAATTGCATCTGTCCTAATATTTATTTGGATATGAACTACTTTGCCAATTTTAGTATAATGCCCCTCATTACCAACTGTCGGATCGTAAGTAATTCCGCTTGGGTTTGTTCCTGTGCTTGTAAACGTTGGCGTAAAAGAGCCAGTTTCATAATCGTCCAACGTATTAGCTGCTGAATAAACACCAGCAGCAGTGCCGAGGGTAACACCAGCAGGAATAATAGCATGACCGCTACTGTCGATGCGCATACGTTCTGCGCCAGAAGTTCCGAAAGAAAGATGCCCCAGTTGGACGTTACCTGCACCACCGTTGTTACTGGTGAGTAGTGGCTTAATGTAAGCCATTTCTTCATCTTCCCCGAAGCGGCCAGCGGCAAAGAATGCTATTTTATTACCAGCATCGGAAACGTTATTATTTGCAACAATGGCGATAGCAGTATTACCATTACCGTTTTGCAGCAGCGCATTACCGTTTGATAGGTGCAACATTTCATCTGGCGAACTCGTGCCAATCCCTACGTCACCGCTGCTGGTGATGCGCACAACCTCTGTTGCCCCTACCGTGCCGCTTGTGTTTGAGGTAGCACCTGTCATCCACCGATAGTACCCGCCAGTGGGCATTGTCTGGGTCAGACTTGTTCCCGTACCTAAGACTGCATTACCGCTAAGCACAAGGTCAGACGCCGCTGCTGAGTTGTGAGCCTGAATCTCCAAACCCCAACCTGCATTCTGCGCACCATCAACGTATAGTGCTGGCTCACCAGCGGTCCCGTTCGTGGCTGTGAGTTTGCCAGTAACGTCAACACCTGCGGAGGTGGTGGCGAGTTTTTGGACGCTGTCATAATACAAACGAACATCAGAGCCTGCATTAGCTTGAATCATTGCTTCAGAGTTTGCAGCATTTACTAAACGGAAGTTTTCTGCAAGAATCCGTAAATTACCCGTACCTTGGTGTGAAATATAACTATCAGACGCATCATGGTAAATCTGTAGGTCAGACCCAGTACCGAACACGGCTTTGCGGTTGTCGTCTAAGTTTATGTTTTGCTCTTCATCAATATACAGGGAACGAGATAATGCACCGTCAGGTTTACTTGTAAGGAACTCTATTCGAGAACCCGCAACAGTAGCTGAGTAAGTATCAGTAGCATCAATGTTAATACGAGCCTGTACTCCGTTACCCACACCACCTGCTGCAGTATTAGACGTAAAGTCAAGCCGACCAAGAGTTTCATTGCTAGTAAGTGTGCCCTGATTGGATCTAATAGACAACGCAGTAACTACGTCATCCCCTGTACCTGTATGGCTTAGTGTAAGCCCAGAATCAGGGTTATGATAAAGCTCAACTTCGCTGTCCGCACCAAAGGTAATTTTAGCTGCATCACTGGTTAGGTTTAGGTCATTAGATGCCTCTACGTCACCTGTTACGTCAATGCCTGTGGCCGTGGTGGCGAATTTCTCTAAGTTGTCGTAGTACAGAAAAACTGAACCATTCTGGTTGGCTACTAAGTAGTCATCCCCGTTGCTACTGTTTTGCAATTTAAGGTTTGCACCACGAAGCAACAGGCTCCCAGTGCCAACATCATCAATATAACTATTAGACCCATCATGGTAAATCTGCAAATCAAGCCCGTCACCAAAGGTAGCCTTATCAGTGTCACCGAAGTTTAAATCTGTAGCGTCCACAGAAATAGCACCATTACCATTAGCACGAAGGTTTAAGTTACCATTTGTGTCTGTGGTAGTAATAGTATTACCATTTAGGGAAAGGTTATCTACAGTAAGCTCCGCCAAACCCGTAACACTACCGCCGTCAATGTCAACAGAATCAAGGTAAGCTGTACCGTCGATGTATAGGTCTTTAAACTCCAGTAAAGAAGTACCCAGGTCAACCGTGTTGTCTGACTTGGGGCGAAGAACCGTAGCTGTAACTACAATATCCTGCGCTGGTCCAACCTTTTCGATAGGCGCACCTTCACCATCAGTACCATCATGGGTGTGGCCTGTTGTGTTATCAAAGGCAGATTGCAGGCCATCAAATTCTAAATCTAGATCTGAAGCATTAATGATGTTACCATCAGAAATGTTGTCTGATGTATCCTTACGTGTGTACCCTGTACCCATTAGTCCGTTCCTTATTGTCTATCATTAGTTGCGAATTCCAAAAGCATAGCGTCTAATGAAAAATCTGGGTCTGTTCCGTCAAATACAAACTGTATTGACACTGAATTGCCTGCGCCTACAAGTTGATTCGTAAATACGTTTACTAGTTTACCGCCATAAGTATCTGTACCATACGCAGCGTCACCGTAGAAAGAAGCTGTGGAAGAAGCCCCGTTATTAAAACTAATGGGTGCTGGCTCAGGCGTATTAGGTTGAGCAAAGTCAAACTTAGCTGCAGCTGTACCAGACACAGAACCTCTTGGGTCTACATAAGTAGTAAGCTTGTATACAGTCTTTCTTAGCCTTGGATCACTTAAAGAGAAGTGAGGCGTACTGAAAGTAGCTCTGATGTTAGCTCCGTCAAAGGAACTACCTGACTCCATACGATAGACGTAGCCGTTGTTATTAGAAAAGACTACTACCTCTACCTCTGAGTCGTCGTAGTAGCTGTCCACTGCATACACATTAAATCCGCGAAGCCTTGACCAAGCCATACCTTCTGAAGACTGATCTGCAAACTGTGTACCTAAGATACCTCTAGCAGCGCTAGATGAAACACTAGGTGAGTACCCAAACACTCTATACTGACTCTTCCCTCTAATAACACAAGAAGCGAAAGAAGTGTGACTAGAGGTAAAGTTTGTCATCACGTCTTGAATCGACTTGGATGCTGTAGAAAGTCCGAAGTCACCAATACGATCAGTGGCACTAAGAAGCCTCAAACCATCAGGTGCCATAAACATTACGTCACCACCAACCTCCTGCACTGTACCTGAACTTACGCAGCCAATGTCTAGTGTAATGGGTTGAAGTACAAAATCAGCAATAGTGTTGCCCGTTAGTCTATAGATCTTACGCCGTGTGAAAACAATTAGCTGCTCTCTGTAGACTATTAAGCCTGTTACATTTTCTTCTAGAGATAGTGTACCACTACCAGCAGCAGATGTAAAGTTATCATCTGTGAAAGGCGCAGAAAAAATAAGCGTGTTATCTTTAGCGAAGAACAACTGGCTTTTAAAGAGGGTTACAAAGGAAGCGCCAATCAAGTCTGAGGGAGCTTCATTTAGTACCTTAAAGGTTGTACCATCATACTTAACAGGGTAGTTGGCTCCGTCAACAAAAGTAATAGTAGGTGTCCCAGAGAGGTTGTACCTATCATACCGTACTTTGTTTGAACTCTCTCTACTCGTTTGCAACCAAGTTATACTAGCGTTATCAGCTGGGCTGGTAGCCAAGGCTGGGGCAATAGTTAGTGTAGCCTCTCCACTAGCGTTCACAGTAGCCTCTGATACAACAGTGTATACTTGAGCTACACCAGCGATAGTGAAAGTATCCCCAGCGTTGGGGGTGCCTATAATACCATCTACAGCTAAAGTAGTTCCTGTTTGACTTGCTCCATTAACAAGAACAACACCATAACTAGGCTTGCTGATAAGGGTCCAGGAACCTGCCGTATCGTTGGACCAGTAAGTACCGTCTCTCACAGCAATTACTTCAGAAGCGTAGTAGGCCACAGCGTCTATCAAGTTAGTATTGTTTACGAAGGTAACACTAGCCTTGTCTGCGGGTGTGGAAGATAGAGCAGGTGTTATATCACAGGAGAGTGTTTTATTTGTTACACTGTAAGCTGTAGCAATACTACTTATAGTGTATACGGTAGTGTCACCACTAATGGTAAACTTATCCCCCACGACAGGAGATGTCATAACACTAGCTAAACTAATTGTAGTACCTGTGTTCGCCCCGCCCTGTACCTTAGTAGCGCCGTAGGAAGGGACTACTAGGTCATTATACTTAGTATAACCCAGAACACGCCTGTAGCCACCCTCAATAGAAGGCTCAAAGTTACGCAGTTCCCTAGCAGAACCCATTAAGTTGAGGCCTTGCTGCAGGGGAGCCATGTTGGTAACTAAACCCCCACGAAACTCTACTGGAAAGGTCTGCCAGTTTGTAGGCATTCTAGATTACTCTCAATGAATTATAGGTGTTACGCTGAGTTACAGTGCTTCTTAAATAGTCGTACCTATTAATGTACAGGGATCTCATGTTCTTGATACCCTCTAAGAACTTCTGATACATGATCGTTGCATCTTGAGAGTTACCTCTAAATAGATAGGCGTAGTACATAGCACCGTCAATAATGATATGTCTAAATTGCTCTGGTGCTGCGGGGACATCTGCTGCGTTTACCAAGTCAACTGGAAGTCTGTAGTACTCATACACCACCTCATAGGCTTGGTCAGGTGGAGGTACTAAACCAAACTCTTGGCTAGGTGTTCTGAAGACCGCCTTTGGAAGACCTCTGACACTCTCTGAAGGGTTATACTCGTTATCAAGGTGTCGGTTTAAGTACTCTTGATAGGCGAGAATGACTAGCTTAGAGGTTTCATTACCGAGTGTGTCGTCCCTCTTAATGCGGAAGGTGTTAAAGTCAATTGTCTTAGCGTCTGACGGAAAGGCATACCTTGTCTCTCCCGGTGTTACAGTCTCTTCCTGCTCTACATGGTTGTAAGGCCACTCGTACTGTTCCTGATTAATAAAACGAATAGATGCGTTTACACTATCCTTTGCAGAAGCATAAAAGCCAACAGCCGTGTCAAAGTTGTCCGTAGTAAGCTCTACTTCATTCAACCGTCTAGAAATATCATTAACTAAACCTAAGTAATCATATGCCATTTAGCGTTCCTTTATGCGGAGCTTTACTACTCGTTCAGCTTGACTACCAGAACTATCCGTAATCCTGCAGTAGAATTTATACTCTGTGTTGTTTGTACCTAAGCCTAAATTAATAGTAGTTACAGTGTCTGTCTCTGTCTTAGATACGTTCTGAATACCGTTTACAACTTCACCATCGCCTAGCAGCGTCTTGACTTCAGAGCCATTGTCTACAAACCATTGTACACCTGCGAGTGAAACGCCTGTACCCAAGAACCTAGACCAGTCAACACTGTAATCTAGCTGTTCGTCAGGGTCTTTGTTAGGCCAACGCATACTCATACCTTAATCCTCAGTTGCGTACACTGTTCTTTCAGCAGAACTATGTAGTCTTTCAATTGTCACGGTTCTATTCTCTTGTGATACTCGTGCAGTCCTATCGGAAGATGTCACTCCACCTGTAATGTACACGACTCTGTTCTCTTGGGGTACTCTTGCAGTGCGTTCAGCAGGTGTAGTCATTATGCCGCCCTCGCAACTACTGCAGTCCTTCTACGGCTATATAGGTCTTTAACCGCATTAAAGTCAAATACGTTACCTGTAGGCGTAACCTCATCGTTTATAAGCTCAGCAGATACACCAACAACACCTGCACCTGTATGTACCTGAGGTGCATTTACCGAAGCTACTGCCACTACACCTGATAAGAACTCTTCACGTACATTAGGTGAAACTACACCAACACTAAACTCAGAGCTTACCCCTGTAAGGTTGTGAGTGTTGCTAAACTTAATGTCACTACTTACTGATCCAGTAGCTGCAACTGATGTTAGTATTTCTGATACGTTTACTCTAACGCCTGAGATAGAAGCAGTAGCAATAAGGCTAGCTGTTACACGTTCTGTGACATCAATCTCAAAGCCACCAGCACTAGGTACTTCTACTTGGCTTGTACCTACGACACCTAAGACAGGCACAGTGTTAACAGACCGAATGTCTAACCCAGCAGCGTTTACAGTGAAGGTAGCTTGGACACCTGTAGGCTCAGCTTTTAGATTAACCTTAACAGAGCTTACTGTTACTGTAGCTTCTACACCAGAAAGAAACTCTTCTCTTACGTTAGGTGAAACAATCCCAATAGAAGCGGATGCACTTACACTAGCTGGTACGTGAGAAACATCGACCAAGCCATACCTAGCTGATCCGTATCTTCCTGCTCCATATGTAGCAGATGAGGTTAGAAACGCCATGTCCTAGCCTTTAGGCAATACGAATGATTGCGTTAGTTGCATCTGCTGTTGGAAATTCAATTGTTAAGTCACCAGCTGTTGCAGAGACAGTGCCACCAAAGTCGATAACGCAGACTGCTTTGTTAGCCTGTGCCGTGTTATAGATGATACAGCCATCACAGGACGTAGTTACATCAGCAAATACTTCATCTGTAAAGTCTAGGTATGCAGTAGTGCCTGAGGTGGCAATGGTCGCACCATCAAGTACTTGACCACCCGCAGTATAGTTAGTGCCTGTAGCTTCATCCGAGTTGCCTGTAACATCAGAGTAGTTAGTTGTAGCAGCACCGTATGTACCTGAGGGTGAAGCCTTAATAAGAGCCAGCTTTAAAGAAGCAGTATCCAAGTCATGGACACCACCAAGTAGCTCTGCTTTAAAGCTTGTACACATTGCTGTTGTGATAGCCATGTTCTAATTCCTTACATCTTGTTTATATCTTCTAGGCTTTTCAAAGTAACCCGTTACCTGTAACTCAGGAAATACTAGAGTATAAGTAAGCTGAAGGGCCAGCCTCCTAAGAGACCAGCCCGACAGACTAAGTAGTTTTAAGCAGCGTTGTAGTGTGCTGTGACAAGAGCTTCAGGGCGCAAGATTTTGCGGCCATAAAGGTGCATACCACGTACAATATCAGCGAAGCTATCTGGGTCACGATAGTTCTCAACCTTGTTGATTTGCTCAGCAGAAGCAACTGCATCGTCCTGACCTGCAACAATAACACCAAAGTTAGTGTCCTGTGCAAGTGCACCAGAAGTACCTGCGCCTGTACCAGCGGCAGGCAGTGCATTGGAAACGTACACACGGAAGCCGTGCATGTTGTTCAAGACGAGACCGTTCTGCAAGCCAGAACCGCCGAAGTCAGCGTTCAACATGCGTGAATCTTCGTCTTTCAGCATCTCTACGAACACTGGGTCAAGTACGATCCAACGGCCACGAGAATCAACGTTTGCAGTATCCATCTGACGTGCCATACGTGCAATCACTGTCAAAGGAGAAACAGTCGCTGTAGACAACGCTGTTGCGCCGGGAAGACGTGGTGCAAGCGGAATGGAGTCGCCAGTAGCATAAGCGGTTGATGCAGAGTCAGCAGTACCCAACGAGCCGAAGCTTGTTGCATCCAAGTGGTTAGCAGTAATGTACTCACCAGTCGCTGTCAAAGCAGTCTGCTTGTCGCCTGAGGAAGCAGTGATCTTAGTACCATCAGCATTGTGACCTGAGAGGTAACCAAGAACGTCTGTGTCCATTGCGTCAGCCATCTTATATGCAGCACGATCAGCAGCCAAGCTGGTGAAGTCTACATTTGAGAATTGCTCTTCAATGTCATCCATCTTGAAAGCAAAGTAGTTAGCTTGATCAATGGTCAGCGAGAAGTCAGAGTCATCAAGCTTCTCTACTGAGATACCTGTGTGACGCTCAAGAGCGTTGACTGTTACGTCTGGCTCTTTTTGAATGCGAACAGTGTCGCCTTGGTTTGCAATGTCACCGAAGTAAGAGTTGTTGGTGATTGCGCTAGTAACAGCAGAGCGACGAAGCGCGATCTGTGCTTGCTTGGAGTAGATAATCGGGGAGAAGTTCCCGTTAAATCCACCTGATGCGGAAGTAATAGCCATTGTGTAATCCTTTCAAGATATATGTGGCTTGAGGTAGACACTACATATCCACTTGAAAGAGGCTCTTTTTATAGGGTGGTCAGATATGCTCTCAGGATTTGCGGTCCTTTGTGCGCTGGGCCTATAATAGGAGGTAGTTCTTTTTGCTGTGAATTAGTGCTTAGTTAAAAGCATACACACGTAGTTGATTCCTAGCAGTGTATATGCCTATAGTTTTACTTACGGATAAGGTAATGTCAATCTATTTCTTTGACATATCGTAAATAAACTTACCTTGTCGTTGAGCCTCAAAGATAGCTTCTGATTTACTTTCGTACTCTTTGAAGGACATCTTCGCTACTTTAGACTCGCTGAAATAATTTGAAGAGTCATCTTGACTAGGTGTTGTATTTCGTTTTGTTCTCACAGAAGATGCAGCCTCTTTATCAGAGCGTGAAGAACGGGTAGCCTTAATACCAGTGTCACTCTTATAAAGATCAATTACACGTGCCACAGACTTAGCGTCATCAGAGTTCTCGTAGAGTGCATCTTGCACCCACTTAGGCTGTGCTTCTGCCCAGTCATGGAAGGCATCATCACTACGGATACCCTCAAAGTCAGGGTGCAGCTGTAGTAGCTCAGCTTCAGCACGGTCACGCTGAACTTGGATACGCATCCCTTCAATCTCTTTTAGTCTACTGTCTAGGCCGTCTGAAAACTCACGTGACTTCTTGTCTGCAATAGCCTCAACAATACCCGCTACATCAGGGTACTTCTTAGTCCACGCTTCGATCTCTTGATCCGACTTAGGTAGCACCAACTCATTCGCAACTGCAGCGTTTCGTTGTTGCTCCAGCTTCTCAAACTTAATCTTCCACTCTTGCTCTTTGTCTTGCATGTGACGGCGAATGTCAGAGTAACGCTGCTTAAATGTTTTCTCTTCAGTACTTAACTCAGCGTCATCTTTTTGTGCTTGTGCTTTTGGTTCTTCTTCTTGTTGGGTATCACCCTCTGCCTGAACTTGGGGTCTTCCAGACTGTGAGCTATCAAGTTTCTCCTGCGGGGTAACTTCGGCTTCTTCTTGTTCATCCGAGTTCACCCCCCGTCCTTGCATTAGCTCCTTGAGTTCTTGCTCATCTCGCGCAATACGTGAGAGGTTACGTTTATGTGATACGGAGTCCGTTTCAATAGTTTGCACTGCTTCTGACATAGTTTAGTCTTTCTTATGTTGGGGCCAGCATCATTGCTGGGTAGCCTTATAGTTATTGTTGTTGTTGTTTATCTTACGCCTGCCATGTCTCCGCCGAAGCTGTCGTTGTCGTTGTCCGAGGGAGCATTATCGCCAGAGGGAGCATTATCATTACCAATACCTAGTGCGTCTGCTACTGAGCTTATAGCATCACTGATGGATTGGCCCAAACCTTTACTTCCACTACTACTGTTAGTGCTGTCTGTACCAGGTCTCCCTTGAGGTCGGCCTGATGATGTAGGTGCTAGGCTGCCCGTTGCAGTATAGCTTTCCGTGTCACTGTCATATGACATGTTATCTGGCGCTACACTCTCCATAGCAGCATTGAAGAAATCGTCACTTTTAAAGTTTTCACGAGACAGATCTACATTAGGGTCTGAGATAGTACTAAGGTCTAAGCCTAGCTTATCTGCTTGCTCATTTAGAGCAGACCTTTCTCTACTGTTCAAAGCCGTGATGCCTTTAACCGCTAGCGAACCTATTGGGCCAGCGAATAGTCCTGCAATCGTAGGAGCGGCTTTAGCACCTATGCTATTCGGGTCAAAGGTATTGCTAAAAGCCTCAGAAACTTGAGTAGCATCCATGTCACCAATAGAAACGGACGGTCCACTACTCTCATTATCTCCGTAACCCTGATCAGCAAGCCCCCCGCCATCAGTCTCTTCCTTACCTACAGAGGTTTCGGTAGTTGTAGCTACTGGATTAGTAGTGTACCCCTCAGAACGCAGTTTATCGTATAGGTCACCCTCCGCAGGTAAAGTCAAAGTCCTTGCTATACCTTCAGGAGAATACAACGTAACAGTAGTACTCGTAGGGGCGGTAGATGCGTTAAGAATAGACTGACTCAAAAAACCACCACCAAAGGCAGGCCCCATTGCAGCAGTAAATTGAGGCTTAGTAGGATCAATACCATCGCCTGTACTTACGTCTACACCATCTGCCGCATACAAAACCTGACCGTCTTTGTTGTACCCTTCAGTATCAGCTGGGGGGACCATGCCGCCTACTGCCATACTCATCTCTTGGAGCATCGCTAGTTCTTCTGGGGTCAGTGCGCCCTCAGCTTGGTTGTCCATAGTTTGATTTACTGGCTCACCACCAATACGTCCATCTGTCTCCATTTGAGCCAGACCACGCTTAGCTTCATTACGTAGGTCTTCAAAGAACTTAACACCATAGTAGCGTGCTACATCAGCAGGTACAACGTACTCACCCTCACTCAACTGAGCAGGTATATCATCACGTACTTCTTCTGCCATAGAACCTGGAGGTACATCATTTCCGCTTACAGGGTCTACTGTAGTACCGTCATCTGCTATACCGCCTTCTTGGAATAGCATCTCCATTTGTGTTGCTTCATTGGCTTCCATTGATTTCGTCCCTCATATATTTCAATCTACGTAGTGAGGCTATCTCGCCTTGAATACGATATATGTTGTCTGTTAACTTCTCTTGCTCTAGTTGTTTGTGTGCAGCGTTTATCTTAGTGTCAAGGTACTCTAGGTACGCATCCCATAGTTGCTTATCATTAACTAGCTTCTTTAGTGTGCCACTCATTTAGTTCGCCTCTGTACTAAACCACCTGTGTTAAAGCGTAGTTTTTCTTTAGTGGGGTCTAGCTTTAAGTCTTTAATGTTTATAGTCTTTGCATTAAACTTTTCAGTTAGTTTTTTTCCATTACGGTAAACGTCATATTCTAGTTGTTTAGTACCCAGCTTAATTTGACTACCTAGCTCCGCTTTTAATTGCTTGACGGCTTTGTCGTATGCAACAACATATGTATTATGAAAGCCCGAACCTTTAGAAATAGCTTTATTGTATTCCGTAGAGCCTAAAGAGAAACGTCTGGCTGCTAGCTTCTTTATTGGAGGTAATACAATTTCATCAACTCCTTTAGCTTTAGCATCAGCAATGATAGACTGTAGTAGTACTCGTACAGAATCAGTCAGGCTCGTGAGAGGTGTATCTTTTTTACTTACAGTAGATCTAGCTTTGTATACAACATCGTTTGCTTCATCTGTGATTAGACCTAATATATTATCCTTACCAGACCAATCATATACGTTAAGCTTTTTAATAGCCATTGCATCGAAGTAAATCTTTAAAGCACGAGGGTTTGCGCGTCTATCCTCTGCAATATTATCTAAGCCTGCCTTTTTAAACACTTCTACCATAGCGTCATCCGCTTCGCTGGCACTAAGCTTTTTATCTGTACGTATAGGTAAGTACCTATTAAATACGAAATCTTCAAAGTCTTCAAAGAAGTCACCAGGCATATCAAACTCTGGCTTAAATGCTATATCTTCCATAGCCGACTTAAACTCTTCTCTATACTCATCCTTTGCGGCTTGAATTATTTTAGCTGGGTTATCCGACATATTCTGTATTGCGTCAGACTGTAGTTCTTCAATAAGAAGGTAATCCGCATCTTCATCAAAACGAGGAGAGTAAACCCCAGATGCGTCTGGTGCGCCACGCTCTTGGCGAAGGCTGTACCTAGTGTGGGCTAAGTTAGAAGGCCCATAATGCGTCATCAGACCCAATTCTTTATTAGTAATATCTACACCTAGCTCTTCATAGCCAACCTGTGTATCTACTAAATCATTCTGCCTTTGTGTGTCTCTATACTTAGGAATCTTACGAAGTACACCTATTTCCAATGGCTCAATTGTAGACTCGTCAAGCGCTTGTTCTGAAGTATAACGTGCCTCAGGGTCTAACTTGAAATCACGGAAATCCAACTCACCCTTAGAAACCTTGGGCGCTCTCTTACGAACGAAGGCTTCAATGTTCTCCCCCTTAGTACCCTTTGTCTCACTAATAGGCGCATTCTCAATGGCACCCTCAAGTGGGCTGTAGAACCTAGCTACAGTAGGACTATCAGGATCAGCTACGTCAGTCATAACCTCATCAGTCTGCTTGAACATAGGATTAAACTTAGGGTTATCCGTAATGCCCAGCGCAGAGCTAAGCTCTTTAGCTATCAGTCTAGAAATACCACTCATTAGGCTACATTCCCGCTAAAGCCTTGCTCACCGGGTTGAGGCGCTGTGCCTGTTCCCATCTGTGCGCCACCAGAACCAGTAGTGTCCTCTACGTTAGCCCCTGCTGGAGCTTGACCTTCTGGGCCTTGCGCTGGGCCTTCCTGTGGGGGCTGCGGGTTCTGCTCTTGGAACTTCTTGAGTAACTCAGCTTGAATGGCTGCGTCCTGCATGGAGTTAGTAACTTTGTCTGGGTCAAGGTCCATAGACTTAGCAATCTCACGAATGACGTAATCCATCTTAGCAAAGGGTGCAAGCATTGGGTTGGACGCTACCTGTAGGAACTGCATAAGGCGCTGGGACCGAACCTCGTTAGACATCAAGCTCTCAGTACCAGACGCTTTAACTTCCAAGTCACCCTTGATTGTTTCATCATAGTCAAACTGCATGTTGAACGAGAAGAAAGCTTTACCTAGAGGGCCAAGCAGGTAGTCATCTACGTTCTTAACTACACTACGAATAGACCCGTTAGCTGCAGACATAAGCATAGAGATGCCTGAAGCTGTACGACCTACACCGCTTACACCTGTCTGACCATGTGCAAAGCTAGGGAAGCCTGTGCTTTCATCTGCCAATACTCGTGCCTTATCAAATAGTTGCATGTTCTCTTGTGCTACGTTAGGGAACTTGGTGCCGAAGATAGCCTGACCCGGTGCGCCCCCTTGACGTCGAAAGATCTTGCCTGGGTACACTGACATGTCTTGACCCGGAACTAGGTTAGCCTCATCTACTTCCAGAATAAGGTTACCAGAAAGTGCAGCATTGTCAATAGCCATACGCATAAAGCCATTCATCAACGTCTGCGTATCATCCATGTTCTCTGCAATACCTACGCCAAAGAAGCTGTAAGGGTTATGCTCGTAAGGGGTTGCGTAGTAAGGGATATGTGCAGGCTTGAATGGGTTCAGTACCATACGCAGTACTTCACCATTACACACCCAGATATTACAGCTTAGTTCGTTTAGATCACGGAAGTCCTTAGGTATCTTAACTCCGTTCTCTTCTAGGATATCTGTGTCAACAAAACCCCAGAACTCCATGACTTCCCACCGCTCAGAACCAGCATGGACGCTATCATCTTCCATATTCATTTCCCAGTGTTTACGCACGTAGTCTGGGCTTTGAGCAATAGCGTTCTCAATAGATTCATCACGGAAGTAAGGACGGCCCTTCAATGCACGCAGTTGATTGCGCGACATCTTGTGACGCTCAACTACATACTCTGCATCATCCATTGACGTAGCCTCTGGGTCAGGGTAGAAGTTCCACACAGATACGTGGTTACACTCAGGTACAGTTTTAACTAGGGGGGAGTACTCACCGCTGTCATCCCAGTTAGGGTACTCTTTATCTACAGCGAATGGGCCTTTCATTACGCCCGTGCCAAGAAGTGCCATCTCAAACGCCATAGAGCGAAGGTGCTTAGAGGCCCCGCTCTCGTTAAGCTGGTCGTGAATCTTCTTTTCCATCTTCTTAGCGGCTACCATAGCAGGGTGGAAAGACACCGTAGTAGGCGTAGTACCATTACCCTCAATGATTTTATCGCTGACAGGGCCAAGCTTCGTCTTAAGCCCTGCAAGGCGCTCCTGGAGGTCGATGATAGTCTCGCCTGGGCGTAGCTTACCATCGTCACCTATCAGGGCTGTAGGGGCCGCTTTAGACTCTGTGATAGCCTTTCCGTCGTCGCCCATACTGGCGGCATTCGGGTCAACATTAATATGCACTGCCTCTGCCACACCATCAGGAAGTACAGTAGGGTCTACAGCAAGAGGGAACTTATTGTTACCGAACAATACATCGACAATTTGTCCATATGCAGCTAGCGTCTTAGTCTTGGTAACTTTAACGAAGATGCGAGACTTCTCTGTATCAGTAAACTGTACGTCTGTACCGTATAGACCACGATAGTTACGGTAAGCTCGAAGCCACCGTTCTTCATCAACTCGTCGGGCGTCTTCGGCACGGCCAAAGCGATCCTTAACAAAACTTACTACGCTGTTAACAGACTTAAATAGTGTATCGCTGCCATCTTCGGCTGCTACTACCTCATCTGTGTCGAAGTTTACGTCGTCAATGTCTGCCATATTTTAATACCCGAATGTTGAGTCTGAAGCTTGAAACCCAGAACGTTGATCTTTAGATGGATTGTAATCCCATAGAGAACTACGTGGTCTTGTCATTATACCGTAACGTAAGGCGTCATACAAGTGGTCTTCTGCGTTTGTGTCTACGTCTTCTGGGTTTCTTTTATCCAGAGGGATCGACGGTAATTGTGCTATTGTGTTAGTACACGTAGAAAAGAATATCAATCTAGGTTCTTCTGTATGCTCATCTACCTGCAATCTGCGGTGTAGTTCGTTCTTACCCGATATACGTGAGCCTTTTGATCTATCAGAGGGTCGCCAGCGACAACCCTTCATATTCATCTGCTCAGCTAGTGAAGGGCCAGTGTCACCTCTGTTGTGCCAAAGAGAGGAGTCAAGTACTCCGTAGCGTATAGTGCCATCCCTAGCTTCCGCATCTAGTATCATATCAGCTAGGTCTGTAGCTGTAACCTTAGAGCAGTACAATTCTCTATAGACTACGAGTTGCTCTGAAGGTGTTACCGCTAGCCAGACAACTCCTGTGAACGAGCCGTAGCCGTAGTCACACGCCCTGAACTTAGTCCACGAGTCTGGTATATCAAAAGGTTCAACAACGTGTTTGCTCCTGTCAAACTCTGGGAAAGCTGCGCCTTCATTAACATCCCAGTTCCCCTCAAGGAGTTGCTTCCGTTGATGCTCAGGCAGGGACAGAAGCATTGCTTCGTAGTCACCGCTCTCAGCTAGGTGAGGGTTGTCAAACAAACTAGCAGGTATAAACCTACGCTTAAATAAAGGTTCACCCTCTCTACTGTGTCCCTTTGGGTAAGATAGAGTTTCACCTGTCTCAATGTCTGTAGCCCAGAAGGGTGTATTAGACGGAGAAGGATCAATGAACATTTTCTTAACCCAAGAGTGTCCAGGACCGCCGGGGTTTGTAGTAGCTCTCATGTAGAGTCCTAACTCCTTAGAACTACTACGTAATCGTGAGCGCATATAGTTCCACCCATAGGGGGACTGCCATTGTGTAAGCTCGTCGAAGGCTACATAGTTAAACGCCTGTCCTTGATAGCGCATAACGTCTGTGTCTTTGTCGAGGTAGGACATCCAAAGACGTCCCCCTCTAGGTGTGGTCCACTGAGATTTGCGTTCTGACCACTTTATACCTGGTATCGCTTTAGGGTACAGATCTTGACTCTTCTGTATGAGTTCCCTAAGTTCTTCTGTAGTGTGACGTACAAGTAGGCCACTAAAGTCTGGGTTGTTTAGATCCCGTAAAGGATCAGCCAGCGTGGCATAACTCTTACCTCCACCAGCAGCACCGCCGTATAGTACTTCACGCTCTGAAGAAGCTAGGTATTGTGTCTGGGGGCCGGGGTTAGGCTGAAAGACCACGTCTCGTGCGGCTATGGGGTCAAACTCTGGTGGTTTAACTTGGGCGGGTACTGTCGTCTTCTTCGTCTGACTCGTAGGTGTAGTACCCAAGTCTTTCTTTTTCGAGGATCTCGTACTGCCTGAGCGCTTTTTCGAGCCGCTTGGCGAGGTTGCGTTTAATTGCAGCAAGCGACTTACGTTTTCTTTCGACATCTATACGCTTTTTCAACCCCATGTGTGATATGTATCTACCTGACTGCGTAGAGAGCCAAGCACTAACCTCCCTATAACTATACTGCTTTAGATGCTTCTTTGCAAGCACTAAAAGCTCTAACTCTTTAGATATAGGTTTAAGCCAGTCGTCATCCTCTGGGTCTATCTCGTAACCAAAAGGAACTTGATGCGATACTCGTGGGATTCTCTCCCATCTTTTTACTTTAAAGTCAGGCTTAGGCAACATCCAGTAGCCTATACTCTCACGCTCTTTAGCTTTAGTTATCCGTATCATTTTGCTCTTTAGGAGGTAGAATAAACAAGCCGCCTGAGGCTTGCACTTCTACTCGCTCTGTCTTTACAATACCTGCACGATCCAGAACCTCTTTGGCTGCTTGCATCTTTTCTTTTACACCCAACTCTGTAGGGTCCATAAGTGCCTGACCAAAGGCTACAGCTGCACGTGGGCCAATGCGGGCCATGTACGTCTTAGTACCCTCAAAGATCTCGTCCTTAAGGGAATCAATGATAAGCCTTGTAGGCGTGTTATCGCTGTAACCAGAAAGCTTCTTAGCTTTGACTACATCACCGCCAGCCTCATCAAAGAGTACCTCCAAGAACTTTTGTTGATTCTCTGTTAATTGTCGTGCCATGTTGTTTCCCTTAGTTACTGCTTTTTCTTAGGCTTACCATTTATTTTGTTTCTTCCCAAGGAAATAAAACCCCACGCCAAGCAAACCAACTCCTGATAAAAGAACCAAGATACCCACAGTCCACTCAATAATCGCCTGCTTAATCTCCGCTTTACGATACAGAGTTTTCTGACGGTCCTTGCGCACTTGGCCTTCGATGCGAAGAAGCTCTTCCCACGCCGAATGGCCGTAGCCGAACTGAATATATTGTTTAATCTCTGCACGTAAAGCCTCCGCTTGCTTCTTCTTGGCGAAGATGTCCATTGCGCTAGGCCCATTACCGCCAAACAAAACAGCATACCAAGGAGGGTTTTCAGAAGTCTTGTGCGCCCAGTCTAAATCAGACACAGCACCAGCGAACTTTGCTAGATCGTTAGATATACCGCCAATATCTTTACCAAGCTGGATGCCCCTCTTGATTGCCGATACTGCGGTCTGAGCGACAGCAAAAGCTGTAACAGGATCAATCATTTGAACTTAACCTCTATAGGACAGACAGAGTCATAACTTATTCTGTATACTCTATCGTACCATCCCCCATTCTTAGGTAAGCTGCAGTCATAGTAACAGTACTTAAATAACCTGCTACCGCCCTCAGTCCATGCGTGATTGAGTGCGGTAAAGGCTAGTATACAAAACAAAGCTACTTGAAACCATATGCTATGACATTGCGTATTTCCCCACGACCAATGCCAATATCATGTAACTCTTTGTCTGTCATGCTTTTTAGAATCCAGTAGTCAGCACGAGCTTGTTGTGCCTTTTGTATACCTGCCAAGAAGTCTGTGAATGCTTTAATAATAAGTGCGAACATTGTAGTTTCCTATGTTAAGCCCAGCGCCATTGCTGGGACACACATAGTTATACTCTTTTTATTACTACTTACCTCTACTAATTTTGCATACCCGCTACCCTACGCTAGCCAACAGGTACAAACGTCTCTTCTACTGTAGCCATAACGTCTACATGAGGGTCATTACTGCCTGAAGGTGTGAATTTAATAGTATCACCAGGCTCAAGTACTATGTATGCGCCTGACCACTGAATGAACTCTGTAGAGCTAATGTTCCTACCGCCCAAGATATGAAAATGCGATCCATCTGCACGGTCCCACTCAACAGCAATATCTGTGGATGCAGCCCCTGTGTTAGTGATATACAAGAGATTCATGTGCGCCCGACAGTTATTGGGACACACATAAAGTGCCTCTTCTTGATCCCGCACTAATCCTGTAGCATTAACAGTGCGAGGGCGTACACTCTTATTACTGTTAATAAATGTAGACATTACTCTTCTTCAGCCTTCTCTTCTGGGGCTTCAACTACAACAGCCTTAACCTTCTTAGGCTTTGGCTTAGGTGCAGGGGTAGCCTCAGCAACTCGACAGATGTCAGTCACGTTAGGGTCTTTACTCTGTACGTTACCGTAGTTGTCTTCACCAGCAGACTGATTACCCATTTCATCCCAAACGTAACCATTAGCATCTACAGTATAACCTGCAGCCTCAAGCGCTTTCTTATACTTGTGGTAATACTTCATTGTTACTTAGCTTTCTTAACAGGCCGTGCAGCAGGATTAGATGCACCACAGGAAGCCATGCCACCCTTAGCGTAACCCATCTTCTTAGTCATACCACCGCCCATGTAGCCCATCTTCTTAGCTACTTCAGGGGCTTCTTTCTTCAAAGCCTTCATGCCTTTGTTCATCATAGTCTTAATCCTCTTCCATCATGTTTTTATCTTGGGAGTCCCAGCCTTGGCAGGACTTTTCTTGGCTACATACAAACTTAAACTTAGTACAAGCACCTGTACCTGACTCAATTTTCAGAGCTTTAAGTGTTTTCATACGATTATCAAAGTATTCACAGTTACCGCACGTCTTAAGTGCAGCCATGTCAGCAGGCTTATCCCAAGCCTTACCTAGTTCCTCTGCAGAAGCACCATACATCCAGTAGGTCTCTGCACGGTCACGGTTCTTAGGGTCTACCTCTGGTGGCTCCCCTAGCATTAAACTCATACCTACCATCATGTTTTCTTTGTCCTATACTTAGCTGTCTTCTTAGCGATCTTCTTAGGCTGTGCTACGTGCTGTTTGCCTGCAGCAGTACCCTTGCGTTTAGCTTTGCTCGTAGCAGCGTATTCTGCAGGGCTGAGAGCGTCTCTGGCTTTCTTAGGGAGGTAACGCTCACCTGTAGCCTTCTTGCCTTGCGTAGAGGGCTTACCTGACTTGGTTCCCCACTTCTCATCGCCCCACTTCTTGAGTGACTTCTGAGGAGCCTTCATAGCTTAGTCTTTTTAATTAGCCTTGCAGGGGGTACTGAAGCGCCAGCTAGTGCTCTGATAACGTTACCTTTGGAATCACGTAGCTTGTGACTATCCTTAGAAGGAGGTGGGGGCGGGCGCTTCGGACCTTGCA
>Ga0208545_1000025_pt1 | contig 56166 bp, 74 predicted proteins | sample DEB08_DNA_12_FD_185498 | JGI IMG/M metagenome (GOLD analysis project Ga0208545, IMG submission 185498) | Aqueous microbial communities from the Delaware River and Bay under freshwater to marine salinity gradient to study organic matter... | ecosystem: Environmental > Aquatic > Marine > Coastal ... | reverse complement strand
GTAGATATACTTCCACGATTAGCTGTTCTCTGTAGGGTTTCCATATTAGGTTTGAGCCATATTTTGGCTTCTGCCTATTTCTTGCCAAACTGATCCGTTGTATCTAAATGCAAATATATCTGTTTTATTTGCTGTTGCTGTGACAGTTGGAGCAGTTGAGGCTGCAAACTCAAATACTGTATTCCAAGCAACTGTCCTAGCTGTACCACCTTGAGCAATCTCAACGCTAATAATAGCTCCTTCTACTGCATTACTTGGTGCAGATATGGTTGTGTTTTCACTTGTAACATAATATGCGTTGGCTGCTGCTGCTGCATCCCAAGCTGTAGCATTAGAACTTGAGGTGATTGCTACTTGATTAATATTAGCTGATACTTGAGCAGTAGCTACACCTGCGACATTTAGTGTTCCATCAATGTCTGTAACATCTAAGTTAGCAGTTCCATCTACATCTAAATCTGTACCAACATATAATTTTTTAGCAATACTTGCTCCACCTTCAGTTCTTAACGCACCTGTATCACCAGTTGCATCACTTGAGTCTGTGGTATCAGTTATATCAACTACTCCTGCAACTGTGAGTGTAGATGCCATATCAACTGCACCATCTACATCTACAACATCAAGATTAGATGTTCCATCGACATCAAGATCAGTACCTACATATAACTTCTTGGCTATACTTGCACCACCTTCTGTACGCAAAGCTCCAGTATCTCCTGTAGCATCGCTAGAATCTGTAGTGTCTGTAATATCTACAACACCTGCTACAGTTAAAGTTGAAGCCATATCTACAGCACCATCAATGTCTACTACATCTAAATTAGATGTACCATTAACATCAATAGCACCTTCTAAATCTATATCACCATTAACAATAAGATCATCTGTTAATGTTAAATCGTCTTGTATTTTTAAATCTACAACATTAAGACTAGCAAAAGCATCAACAACTGCTGCTCCAGAACCTGCTCCGTCTAAATAAACTGCTTTTACATCTCCTGCTGGAATAGTTATGTTTGCACCAGAGCCTTGTGAAATAATAATGTTTTGAGAACCACTTGTTCCATTTTCTATAAATTGCATACGCTTCATAGTATTTGGAGTTATAGTAATAGTACAAGCTGAATCTAGTGTGCCTGTATATTTAAGATACATGGCTCTACCAGCATCTGATGCACCATCTGCTACTACAGTAGAATGTGTATCAGCATTAGTAGTTATAGCTTCTGTACCAAAACCTAATGCTTCACCAATTAATTCTAAATTAGTATTAGTTGTTGTACCCCATGTACCACTGGCATCACCAGTACCCATTTCATTGAGTCTTAAATTGTTTACATATGAACTTGCCATATTATTTCCTCGTGTTAATCATAATATAATTTTTAAGCAACTTCACTCCAATTAGGTGTTTGTGAAGTGCTTATCGTTGAGTAGTTAGGTGTTTGAGATGTATCTACTAATCCCCAAACATTAACTCCGCCTAAACCTGATGTTGTTAATAATCCTGTTATATCTACATCTGCTGCTGCTGTTGGAGTAACTGAACCTAATGAAGATGTTGCAGCTCCAAGTGTAATAGGTAATATATTATTACTAATAATACTTTCATCACCTAAACCACTTGTTGATGTAACTGCAGATACGCCAACAATAGCAACTGCTTGTACAGCCATTGTTCCAACTGCACTTGTTCCTGATTGTCCTGTAACTGGTAAAACATTAACTGTAACTAATGATTCATTACCTAATGCAGAAGTACCTGCTACGCCTGTAACTGAAACATTTGCTACACCTGTAACTGTTTCTGAGCCTAAAGCTGAAGTTCCTGCTACCCCTGTTAAAGAAACAGGTATAGGTTCACCAAAGGTTAATTGACCCCAAGTACCTCTACCCCAACCAGTTATATTAGCCATAAGCTAAATTACGCTATTCTTATAATTGCGTTAGATGCGTCTGCTGTAGGAAATTGAATAGTAAAAGCACCTGCTGTAGATGTTTTATCTCCACCAAAATCAAATACTGCAACTGCTGGATCGCCTGATTGTGTATCGTTATAGATCATACATCCTCTAGCAGTAACAGTAGCTGTACCAAAAGTTAAATCAGCAAAGTCTGTAAATGCAGTTGTACCTGAACTTGTAGGATTTATATTGGTTAATGCTGCACCACCAGAAGTATAATTAGTTCCAGATGCTTGATTGGTTGTAGTAAAAGCTGTGGTAGCTGCACCCATTGTTGCACTTGAAGTATACAAAGCTAGTTTAAAAGAATTACCTCCAGAAGCTAAAAAATTATGCTTACCTTCTAAAAGTTCTTTTTTAAAGCTAGTTGCCATTGCTTGTGTTATTGCCATTATAGTCTCCTAATAATATTTGCTAAGTCTTTATGACCTTGTTTTTCTAATTCATTACATACTGTGCAAATGTGGTTTTTAATACCTTCTTTTACATAATATGTTATGACCATTTTTGTTCTATCTCTAAACGCATGAGCCTGTGCTTTTACCATAGGATCAGCATTATCACTTATAGAAATTATTTTATCTGTTGCCATTTCTGCAACTTCTTCAGGCGTATGCCCTCTATTTTGAGTTGTTTTAACTCCTAAATCACCTATAGCAATTTTAAACTCGTCTGTATGCATTAATACTTATTTGGTTCAGTTGGTTCAGTTAAGTTTAAATCTTTTCTATTAATTATGCCAACAGGTTTAGGTTTTGGTTCTAATTGCATTTCTGATAAATTACAGACTTTCATACCTGCACCATTTTGATAACTAACTTTAGGGTCATTCAATCTATGATAACCATAAAGTTTTTCTTCAAAACCTATATCAGTATCTAATAATGTAGATCGTGGTGCTACTTCTATTTGCATACCAGCATCAATACATTTAGATAACCAAAACTCAGTGCATGATCTACCAGCTTCTGCAAAATGCATATTACTTCTATAGGTAAAATCTATACCAAATAAAGATATTTTTTTAACTTTACTCCATAAAGCATAAGCTATTGTATATGGAATAGTATTATTAAAATAAGAACAACCTAAATCACCTACAATAGATTCTATTGGATACTCTACTGCAGTAGGAACTCTATCATCTAGTTCACAAGTATAAATAGGAAAATCGCATTGAGGTAAGTATTTACGCATCATTGGAGTCATAGTTCCAGCATCTTCGGTATCTAAAAATCTACTCATAGGGTCAAGAATAAAAGCTCTATCTATTCTAGGTAAAACACCTATCATTGCATTTATTGCCCAGACTTCATCAAATTCAACGCTGTGTGTTTGTGCAAGATGAAAGTCTATTTGACTTTGACCCATAGCAACTATTGCTACACTTGAATCTTCTAATTCTTTTATAGCCATTTGTTAGGCATTTATTTTACGCTGTCCATCTCTGTAAGCATCTTTACGATTGTATCCATCTGATTCTAAAGTTAGTCTACCTAACGCTTCTTGAAATCTTTTTTCATAATTTACAAGAATATCTGGCTCACCTTTCATAAAGGTATAGGCTTCACATAAAGAAGCATATAACAATACTTCTGGTGCATTTGTTCCTAACCAGCTAGTGCCATCAGCAGAAGCTGATATAGATTCAGGTATATAAAAATAATGTAATTCTACTGTAAATCCTGAGCTTGGAGTTGGTCCAATAATAAATGTGTCATCATCAAACTGTGCATAATGTTTTGGTGTTCCTGTTGTAGCAGCTACAGGATATGCTTCTCGTATAAAGCTAACATCTGTATTTAAAAGATAGCTGTAATTACTATCGCTATCTAATACTGCTAAAGAATATGGATATAAATAATCACTAGGAGCAGATAAATATTGATTACCAGAAGTTAAACTACCAGTAACATTTTTTCTAAAGTTTGGTAACTCAACAGATTTAATAATTCTTTGTTCTGCTTGAGTAATAATAGTTGCTAAATCAGCAACAAATGTTGATTCTGTATTTTGCGTATAATCTTGTATCGCTGATTTTAATGTTGTATATGTCCAACTCATGATGTGCTCACTGTTACTTTTCCTATTTCACCTTTAATATCTAAACCCATAGTGCTTGAGCCAAATTCTGTAACTCCACCACCAATAGGATCAAAAGCAAAATATCTTGTTGATTCTGCTTCTCCTGTATCTACTCTAGGATTATAAAGACTTTCATTATCACTGGTATCTATATCACCCAATTTAAGTTGAGGTTGATCAATATCAAAACACTCATTGCATACACGCAAACCATTTCTTTTACTATCAACAATTTCATATTTTAAATCATTTAATTTATAAGAAAATCCACAACGATCACATAGTCCTAATGCTTTTTTACCTTGTGCGTACATTAGTATATTTTCCTAATAGTATAGTTAAATGGATTTATAGAAGATTTTGTGTATGCATTACCTTCTATATCTACTCCTCTTAAATAAGTATTATTAATTTTAATTATTTTTTTTAGTTGAATGGTAAAAGTATTAGACATATTACCTTCTTTGTCATACTCAACAACTCTAACTTCATATTGTTCTTTGGTAATTTTGCGATAAAAATCTAATAATCTTTTAAACATTATTGATAAAAACTTACATCTGGAACAAATCTAACTGGTGCTTTTTCTCTATCAGCTTGAGTTACTTCTTCCCATAGCTCCATATAGCGTTGTCGTATCATAGGAACTCTCTGTTGAGCTTCTGGTGACTTACAAGCTAAATTATATGCTAAAGCATAAGTTAAGCATGGAAGGTATCTAGAGGGCACATCAGCATTTAAAGTGCCGACTGTACCAACATCTTCTATGCGTTTTACATAATCGTAAACAAGTGTATATGTTTGTGCTGAGTCAGGAGTTGCCCAAAGAATTATTTTTACTGCATCATTATCTTTATCTACAAAAAATTGTGTAGGTTTTGATTGAGTAAGTTTTTTAGCTTGATGTGCATATTCTGTTCTAGATATGCGATTTAATCTTTGATCAAACTGTTTAGTAGTATCTGCTGCATCTGTTCTTATAAAAACATCTACAATATCTAATGCACTTGAATCTACTGTGTAGCTACTTGTACCTGCAGTAAGAGTTGTTGAACCTTGTTCTATAGTCCATAAGTTAAGACCTTTGTTTTGCCATTCTAAAAATACAAGATTAAGTGCTCGTTTAGCACTTCTATAGCTATAACCTGAACGCAGTTCTAGACCACAAAGATCATAAGACTCTTCCATAATTTCACTTATGTCTAAGTTAAATGTTGTTGTTCCACTTGTTGCCATAGTAATCCTGTATTAACACTTCCACCTTCTACGAGCCTGTCTTATTCTAGAATTAGGATCGTTTTTAGTTTTAGCTGAACTTCTTTTAAGTTGACCTAATGATCTTGCACAGTAAGACTTTCTGCGTTTTGCAGCCTTACTACCTTTTTTTACTTTACCTGTTACTGCTGTTTTAAGTTTAGAACCTGGATTTGCTTTGCGATAAGCTGCAACTCCTTTTTTGGTCATACCAGCACCAGACTTAGTAGAACGATAATTAGCTCCCTTACCTTTAGTTGTTTTAGGTATAGGGTTTTCTCGTTTTCTTTTGGTCATTTAAAAAACGAAGTTATCTTCTTCCGCCTTTTTTACCGCCTTTAGAACCATTCTTGCTTTTCATTCCAGTGTAAGTACCACCTGCAGCTTTATTTTTTTTCATAGCTGGTCCACTTGTATTACCGCCACCGAACATTTTTTGAACATATTCTTTATACGATTGAACTTTAGCTTCTTTACCTACTTCAGTTTTTCCCCTATTTCTATAGCCAGTATTTTTTTTACCGCCCATTTTACCGCCCTTTGGACCATTTTTACTTTTCATAAGTTACCTTTTAAATTAAATAGTTATAGTACCCTCTATAAGGGTACTATAAACAAAGTGAGTTATGCTACTTTTTAGTAGCAGTTTTTTTAGACTTACCTTTTTTAGCTGTAGCTTTTTTTGCTGGAGCTTTTTTAGGTGTTTCCTTTTTTGGCTCTGCTGCTTTTTTTACAGCCTTTTTAACAGGTTGTAGTTCTGCAACTTTTCGTTGAGCATCTTCAAGATCAGGATCAGGACCAAAAATTGGTATCCATATTCCATCTTTACCTTCTTGAAGAACTTTATATTGAGGTGGAAATTCACCTGTTTCTGAAATAATATATTTCATAATATCTCCGATTAATCAGAATATACTTTAACCATTTCTAAAACAATGGAATAAGTATCTCCTGAGCTATGACCTTTAGTGGTAAAAAGAATATCTCCATTCTTACCACTCCCTGCATTATTTGAAAGTCCACCAAAATCTTGAAAGTCCATATGTCCATTACTACTTTCAGCTAGTTCCATAAGTAGAACATTGCTTGTAGCATTAAGAAACATTTGAACTGACATACCAACAATAGCATGACTCACTCGCATTACTCTAACTTCTGAACATGAAACACCTTCAGAGTTAGCAGCTAAAGCAGATACATCTACTTTAGCTACTGCGGATTCGCCACTGCCATCGCTGACATTGGTAAACTTCATAATGCAATTTCTTTCACCATCAATGATGGTTTGTGAAGTTACTGCATCAGCCATAATTTACTCCTAGCTAAAACTATGAGAAACAGTGCCATCACCAAAGACATGACCATTAAGAAGCCATATGGCATCTGTAATAGCTACACATCTAATATGACCGCCAATAAAACGACCATCAGTGTCAGCATCCATAGTTAATCTATAGTCAGCAGCAGCAGGAACATTCCATCCTGCAGTGTCGATATTTTCATTAAGAGCTACTACACTTCCTAATTCATCTTTATCAAGCTGAAATACCATTCCTTGAAAAGTATCTGCATCAGAAGCACCTTGTAAAATAAAAGAGCCTGTAAATGTAGTACCTATATGAAACTCATAAAACAGTCCAGCAGCAGCAGCAGGTAAAGTTACTGTTACACCAGCAGCTCTATTCAAGCTAAAGATAGTTCCAGATTGTGCTGTAGTTGGAGTGTATGTTGCATCAGTAATGCTAGTAACAGGAAATAAATTATTTAGTGTTCCTGTTGTACTAATATTACCGCTTGTATCAACATCTAGATTAGTTGTAATTGCTCCAGTTGTTGAGTTTTTAGTGATTTGTTCAAAACCACCTTCGGACCTAACTGGTCCATTAAATGTTGTGTTAGCCATTTTTCCTCCTAAAGGAAAGCATCTATCATCTTGGCAAGTCTGCTAGGGCAGTTGATAGACAAATTAAAAAATTCCCTAGAATAAAAAAAAGGGGGAACAAAAGCTCCCCCTTAAAAGTCCTTACGAACTACCTGGTGATCCGAAGATACCTAGTGGATCAGATACTCCAAAGGAATATCTTTCTCTAGCTTTGTATCTTACATTACCAGTTTCAAAGTCACCATCCATTGAGGTGGTCATTGGTGCTCTGACAAAATGCTTCATGCCATCTGGAACATCAGTTGTGATAAAGAAAGCATTTGTATCAGTTAAATAATGATTAACTGAATAACCTTCTGGAATCACTCCATTAGTTTTAATAGCATTGATGTCATTGTCAGCAGTACCGACTCTATAGTCACTTTGTAAAAGTCTAGTAGCTACGAACTGAAGATCAGAAGGTACTATTAGCTTTTTAGGTCTAGCTGCAATTTTAAGACCTCTTTCATCAGTATATTTACCGATTTGAATGATTGCATCTTCTAAAGATGTTTCATTTAAATCAGCTCCTGATGAAGGTCTATTGCTGTTAGTTCCACCGCTTACAAGTGGGTGAGCTGTGCTGAATAATGCAACACCATCACCTGAAGAGAAAGTAGTTGAGAATCCATTGTTTAATGGATACGCTGCTTTCACTTGTTTTGTATAAGCCATTGCACGAGCTAGTGCTTTAGTATATCTAGCTGATAAAGAAACATAAAGGTTATCCTCCATTGCTTCTTCGGTCACTGAATATCCCATAGCGATAGTTTCGTGTGTGTAACGAGCCACAAAAGATTCTTGAGCAGTATCATAGTTAATACTTGATCCTTCATCTTTTACTGGTGCTGCACCGAAGCCAGATAGTTTCAGTTCTTCCTCAAATGATCTTTCGGAATTTTCTGTAACATAAATTTCTTCATGCTCGTTTTCGTAGTTACCATACTCTTCACCAAACAAGGCGTTAAGTCCAGGTAATAATTGCTTGAGCTCATTAGCTCTTGATATAGCTGCCATGATTTACCCCTTAGCCTATGCCAGTTGTGTTGAGCAATTGATGCCCTACATTAAACATTACTAATACATCTGTATAGGAATCACCAACTGCACTATCTGGACCATCAACAAAGTCGATGATTTTCACAGGTAATGTGTTAGTGGTTGCTACAGTAGATATATCAACCGAGTTTTTGCTAGTTCCAATTGCTGTACTACCTGCAGTTTGAACAACAGCACAATTCTTTCCAAGATCATCTTGGTCAGCAGCACCATCGCATTGCATTTGCATTACAATAAAAGGATCAGTAGCAACATACGCAACAATATCATCCGCAGCAGTTGAAGCTGGGAAATATTGGTTGGGTGTGAATTGACCTGTAGTTGGGTCAGTGTAAGCACATCCAAGAAATACACCTATTGGTGTACAAGCTGTAGTACCAGTATCTTTTTGGATAGTGGTATTAGGGTTGTCATCACCCCATTTTACAAAATCGCCATAGAATATAGAAGTTCCATATGCATTTTTAATTTTATAATGGGTAACTTTTCCTTGGTAAGGGCTTCCAACGACTGTACCTGTAGGTCTTGCTCCATGTGGAGTAGCCGAACTTGACATAATTGTCTCCTTACTAAATTAATAAATTACAAAAGATTCTAAGAATCTTTCCCAAAAGTTGTTCTCGATTTGCGTTCAAACACTTGTTTGGTCGCCATTCGATTATCTTGGTCTTTAAAATAAGTATTATCAACAGATTCCACTTGAGATGAAGCTAAGTCAGCAAAGTGTTTATCCCTTGCTTCCGCTCTCTCTTTAGGCATCTTACATAATAATTGTCCACCTATTTCAATATGACCTTTTTTTGCCCATTCTGAGTTATGATCCATCATATGTATTTGAAGCTCTGGATGATCTTCAAGTCGGACTGGTTGCCACCCTTCTCTCATTCTTCTAGAAACATTTGGATTGTCAGTTTGCCCTAAAAGAGCAGTCCTTACCCATCTAAATACCCATCCGTCTTGCGGATCAGGTTCTGGAAGATTACCTACACTATCCCAACTCATTGGTCTTGAATCGATTTCTCGACTTTCTACACTCCTTGGAGTACGCACTTGTTCGTTATCATTAGTTTCAGGAGAGTCAGCTTTAACTTCTTCTGATTGATTTTTAGTTTCTTCTGACATATTAAATCTCCTTTAATAATTGATTTGCGTATTGCTCAGGACTAATACCAAGTTGTCGTGCTAAACGAACTTGGGTCTGAGTCAAACGAATTTGCGAGGGTTTTTTATTTCCGCTATCCCTAGTGGCGGATGCAACAACTGTTGAAGGTTGTCGTTTTGGTGTATTAGTTTCATGGACTACATCTGTAGTCTCTTCTACTTGAACACCAAAGAAACTTGGATATTCTTTATGCATAGCTTTATCTACTTCTGCATAATATTTTTGTGCATCTTTTTCAGGAAGTATTCCCTGATTACGAAGTCTTGTATCAATGGTTAAAGCATATGAACTCATATCTTGATGTTCAGGTACTGTGCTCATAAACCAAGGATTTTTGCTTGACCATGCTTTCATATCAGGGTCTAGCTCTTGTGTTTGTTGTACTGGTTGTTCTGCAGGTAATTTTTTTGTTATTTCTGCTTGAACATTCTGTGCCATATTCATTGACTGTTGTTCTGCAAGAGTAGCTTTAGCTATCATCTCTTGTGCTTTAGTCATAGCATCAGCATCGCCTTCTTCATAGGCTTTCTTAAATTCTACTTGAGCATTTTGTTTTGCCCATAAAGCATTGTTATGTGCTTGTTTGTTTAAGACTTCTCCGCCTTGATCAACCATAGCTTGTAGTCTTTGGTTTTCAGACATCATTGTTTGTAGTCTTTGAACAGCTTCTTTTGATTCTCTTGTTGCTGCTTCTTTAGCTCTGCGTTCTTCGTGATATTCGTATTTAATTTTAGCTATACGATCTGCAGCTCTTTTGCTGTAATCAGCTATTTCTTTGTCTACTGCATCATCATCAACTTCAACTGGTGTATCTTCTGCTCTAGGTTTTTTACCTTGATCTTCTACAGGAGTATCGTCAACAATAGTAACTTCAAGATCATCTGGTATTGTGCGATCTATTTCAGTTTGTTTGCCAAAGAATTGATCTTCTTTTGTTTGAACTACTGGTTCATCAAAGTTAGGCTCTTCATTAATTATTTCTGTTTTACTCATGCTCTTACTACTCCTGTTGGATCATCGACCACTGCTTCTACAGTGTCATCATTAATTAAACGAAATTCTTGTCCATACATTTTCATGCGAGTTCCTGAGTAAGCTCTAAAAACAACCCAATCACCTTCTTTACACCAAGGTCCACTTGGAAACCTTTTGCTGTCGTTGTAACATTCAGTACCTAGTTTTAAAACATATCCACAAATATTACTTACTTCTTCATCTCTAAGAGTTGTAGTTGCTTTAATAATACCGCCATCAGTTTTTTCGTCTACTCTAGGCATAGCTATAAGAATCTTCCACCCTTTTGGTTCAGGCAGTTGACTTTTTATTTCTTCTTCTACGATAGGAGTTTCAACGCTTTCTGGTTCTGGAATGTTGACTTGTTCTTTTTTACTCATATTTTATGCACGACTTTAGGAGTCGAGTTCCTATTGTTTGAGAACCCTTTCGATATAATCTAGTAGTTCTCTTTCTGCAAGGGCAATGCCCTCGATAATACCAACCATTTTTTGATAGTCAGGAAAGTCTTTACAAGCTCCTGTAGCAATATGATCAGCGTGTTCATTCATCATATCACGATACTTTAACTTCAGATGTTCTGAAAGTGATAGCTCCGTGATTTCAATTGACATACTAATCGCTATCTTTAATCATATCCTTGGCTATGTCAACACCTGTTTTAAAATCTTCTATTGATTGTTTTTCTTTTTCAGATTCTTTTGATAGCAAATCACTAGCAACTTGCTGTCCTATTTTAGCTCCAGCTATTTGACCTTCTTGTTGCAATCTAGCTTCTTGTAATTCCTTATTAGATGCAGCTTTTGTAGCATCAAGCAATAGTCTACCTTCATCTATATCCATTTTAGCTTTTGCTTGTGCTTCTTTAATTGCTACTTCTCTTTCTTTAGCTTGAATAAGTGGGTCTTTAAGTTGTTCTTGTACTCGTTGTTGTTCAGCTTCTGCTTGTGATGTACCCAATACTCGTTTAGCTGCTTCTGCTACAAGGCTAGAGATACGCTTCTCAACATCTGCTGGGATCGGCTCACCTTCTGGTGGAAGCTCAACACCCATTTCTCTTTCAACTTCTTTTCTATATTGCATTGATAAATGCTCATTAATATAAGCTGAACCTGCAGCAAGTATAGAAGGAGCACTTGGACTTTGACCTACAAGCTGTTGTATTGCAGGGTCTTGCTGTGCTGATGTAACTACAGCAATATGTGCTTCATGATCTTGATCTATAAATGCTTTGACTGGTTTACCAGTAATAATGTTTTGTACTGCAGTGACTGGATCAACTGGTTTAACATCATCTACATCTGGAATAATATCTTCTACATCTTCAATGCCTAATACATTAAGCATCTGTCTGTGTAATTCAGGTAGGTTATACATATCAGGAGATGACTGAGCTAACTGCATAGCAGCCTGATATTGCATAATTCTTTGAGCCATTGTTGCTGCATTAGGATCAGATACTGGTAATACATCTACTCTGTTATCAAAATCTTCTGCTTTAATATCTTCACCTTCATCTGTTTCATATGGATAAGATGGGTCTGTAAAGTCTTTTACAATACCAACTAATATATCAAACTCTTTACGCATTGAAGCATGAAGTCTAGATTGCACAGCACTCATAACTTTTTGATTTCTTTCTAGCAATGCTAGTGTAGTTCCAACAGGTGCTTGGTTATTCATATCAGATATCTTCATATCCGACATACTGGCAAACCTTCTGCCTTCTTCTACAATGTTCTGTAATAAGTTATACAAAGTTCCTGATGGTTCTTTGTATGGTAAGAATGTTATGTTGTCTCTAATAGCACCACCTGGTACATCAACATCTCTAAATTCTCCAGGCATGATAGGAGTATCGTCTCCCTTTATCCTGAGTCCTCTAGCTTTTAAACCACCAGGTAAATTACTTAAAGTACCTGCATCAACTAATTGTCTTAGTATGGATGTAGCTGACTTGGCTAATCCTCCTACCATGTGTATTAAACCAAACCCATAGAAACCTAATCCTGGTAAGTATTGGTAATGCACAAAGTGCATCCTTCTTAGTTTTGCAGAGTCATCTTCGTAATAGTTTCTGCGTATGCTAAGAATAATGCCACTTGGAAAATCAATAGTGACAACATAAGGTATAGCTATACCTGTTTGTTTGCCTGAACTATCAGTATCTTCAAACCCTTCTAGGTCTAAATCTACCTGCATTTCTAGTATTGTATGGCTTTGATCGTAGTTGTAAGTGTCTGATTCACCAGTAATTTCGTCATACTTCTTACTGATATCTGACATTTTTTGTGAACCATCAGGTATCTTGATGTCTCTGTAGAACCCATTAACCTGCATCTTTCTAACAATGTTAGATGATTTACGCATTACATGGGTGGCTCTTTCACAAGTTTCTAAATCACTTGCTCCATAGTTCACTACAACATCTTCTGCTGGTACAAAAATAGAGCTAGGTCTATCTAAGCTAGGATCAAAATAAACTTTTCTAAATGCAGAACCTGCCAATGGCAATGAAAATAACATCTTTTCTGTTTCAGTTCTGTACTCTGACATTTCATGTGTCAGCAAGTAGTTTAAGTAATCTTCTACTCTCTGCGATTGTTTTTCTTTTTCTTCTGTAATCTTTCCTACTATCTTAGTTCTGACTGGTCCAGCAGCAGGAAACATTTCTGTAATTGATTGGGATTGAAAGCGTATAACAGCTTCACTGAGCATTGGATGAAACACACCACAAGCTCCTGACCAAGGTGTAGTTCTTTCTTCTATCTTGAGTCCTAGCTGATCTAAGCCTTTAGTATAGGTTTCTTCCCACTCTGATCTTGAGTCTTTGTCGCCATTGTAATCACCTACAAGTTTAGAACCTAGTTCTTGTAAAACATCATCATCTATAAATTCTGCTAGATTAGAATCAAACTCTACATTGCCCATTTCTTTAGCATTAGGATCAAAGTCAATGATCATGCCACCATCTTCAGTTTCGATGGCTAATGAGTCTGGGTTTTCTATAGCAATGGTAAGCTCTTGATCTTGAGGGTCTTGCTCTATTGTTCCTTCTACAGGTGTAGCTGGTTGTCTTTCTATAGCCAATTAAATCTCCTAATAATAGTTTGCGGTACGATTGTGTTCCAAAGGCTCATCTTCTTCGTCTGAGTATAATGGAATAAAACCACCTTGTCTGAATCTTAACAGAGCTTGCGTAGTGCTATCAACTAAATCGTCATGTTCCATATTAGGAAATCCAGCAAACTCTTCAACGACTTCTTCTGCCCATCTAGTTGCAGGAGCATAAACAACACCTGAAGCAAACAAATCAGAGACTGCATTGACTCTTGATATTTTATCGTTACCTCGGCTAGGAGTGTATTCTTGTACAGGTATACCCATAGCTCGTAATTCAAATATTAAGGGCATACCAGCAGCCTTAGCTTCTACAATAAAGGCATCTGGCTTGTATGCGTTGTATTTCTCAAACGCCATCTTCTTTAGATCAGGAAACTCTAATCGTTCTTTGTATGCATCTAGCATGATAACAAAAGGAGAAATAAGTCCATCGTCATCTTCTTTGTAGAAAACTCCCCATGTAGTACACGCAGAATAGTCAGCTCTTTGATTCTTCATAAAAGCTGTATCCCATGATTGAATAACAAACTCACAGTCAGGCGGTTCTCTGCCTTCCCACACTTGCCACCACTCACGCTTAACTAAAGCTCCCTCCTCAGAGGTTGGGTCTTGTTGATATTGAGCCATCCATTTACTGTTGGGTAGCTCGGCTTTCAAAGCCTGTAACTCTTCCATCTTCCAGAACTCTGCCCACAAAGGGTTTCCAGAAGGCATAATGGCAGGAAGTTCTATGACTTCCCACTGGTCAGCACCGCCACGCTTTACACTAGCATCGACTACTTGACCTGTTAAATCTTTATTGTGCCATCTAGTCATAACCACAACGATAGAACCATTAGGTTGTAAACGCTGTCTTGGACCAGATGTGTACCATTCATAGGTACGATTGAATACATTGATGTCTGCAGAAGCTCCCTCTTGCTCGGAATGGGGATCGTCAATAATGAGTAGATCAGCACCTTTACCAGTAACCGCACCGCCTACACCAATCGCAAAGTAGTCTCCACCCTGATTGGTGTTCCATCTACCTGCTGCTTTTGAATCTGACTGTAAGCTCACATTAGGGAATACAGCTTTGTAATCCGCACTGTTGACTAAGTTTCTAACCTTCCTACCAAAGCCAACCGCTAATTCAGCAGTATGGGCAGTCTGGATGATCTTCTTATCTGGGTATTTGCCTAAGAACCACGCAGGGAGCAGGTACGAAGCGAACTCACTCTTTGTATGTCTAGGTGGCATATTGATAATTAAACGCTTCAGATCGCCTCTAGCGACTCTCTCGAAGGCATCCGCCATAATTTGATGGTGTTTACCATGAATAAAGGCTGACCACATCTCCCCAACAAAGGTCATGAAGTCCTCATGGCACTTTTCTCTACCTTTGGCTTTTTCTAGTTCTTCTAACAGGGAAAGAAGTTCCTGCTTCTGATCAGAGGATAGGTTTTTTACTTTACTTAGTACACTTTTATCCATACTTACTATCTAGTATATACCTAATAGGTAGTGATTCTTAAATAAAAAAACTTAATAGGTACATATAGGTAGGCACTCATTAGGTATTCACTGGATACTAGGTATATGTATCTACAGATTATACAATATTGCATGGCTTCACATAAAAATCAACCCTTAATTTTGAAAATATAGTATGGGGGGGTAGGATTCCTAGCCTTTTTACCTGAAAAAAAGGGTATTTGGTAGAAAAAGCTAGCAAAATGCAATATATAATAGGGGGGGGTATGTGAAATTAGGTCATATTATGAGTAAAACACTATGTATATATGGTAGTCAGGTAGCCTGTTATATATTTGGGGGGTAGGGGGTCTGTTGATACTGGGAATTTCCCTCTATTAAGGTGGGGTCTAGGTCTGTGCTTTAGGTACGCTGTGGATGTCTGTGATCTTCGTGGTGATCGTCTATTGATCTGTCTATTGATTGCCCTCTGACTCTCTGATCAATGCTTCTATCTTCTGCTCAATCTCACTCTCTATGTCATCACTGGTTCTGCTCTCCTTAATCTCTAGGGTGTCGCTGAATAGGTTCACTGTCTTACCCAACAATTCCAATGCCCTAACTCTCGTGCTGTCACTGTCCGCTTCCTTAGACTCTCTCATAAGCTGTTCAAGAACATAGCTCCTTGTTCGAGTAGTGGAAGCTACTGCATTGGTCTCTAATCGTTTCAAGCCATTGGATATTCGTAGGCTAACACTAGGGTTCGCCATGAGCCTACTGCAATCAACATGAGCGTGTTTAGGTATCTTCCCTGTCTTGGTTAGAGCAACATCATAGACTTGCATATAACATTCGATCTGACTTCCCAACTTGCCCTTGATGATGAGATCACAAAAGGCTCTTTGTTTCATGGTCAACTTGGTCTTATCTTTTACCAGTTTGAGGTTAGGTTTTTCTTCCTGAGATTTATCTTTATCCATGAGAAATATTATCTACCAGTAGGAGGAGTTTCGTAATGCCCACATTCTGCTATCTAATAAGATGACTTAGATGATGATTTAAATGATGCAATTTTCTACCAGTTATATATACTGTCCTTAGACCAAATGGATTATGTCTTTAAAAGATTCGCTACCGCCCAAGAGGGTTCTCTAAAGGATTAAAGGTAAAGGTTCTAGAAGTGTTAGAGAGAGATAACCATTAAGTGAGACTCTAACAATATCCTACCTTTTGAAAGTGGCTAGTGTGAGAGAGGTTTTCCAAGACTCATAAATTCCAAGTGGAATAAATTGCATCGACCTATTTTGATTTTAGGTTCGAGTGAAAGATTAAAGAGGTGCAATTTTGAAACCTTGGAGACAGTCCTCCAACTGTCTGTGAATTAACACACTGATGAGAATCCTATTTTGGGGTTCAAGAAACATACCTTGGAGGTATAACTTATGAATAATTATTCAAAACTAAAAGAATTGTCTGAAACTAAAAAAAGAAAACTATCTAATAACACCTATCTAATAGTTAGGGAAGATGGCGGTCTTGGAGTCAAACTTCATAATACTGAGGTGGTAATCCATTATCCTAATAAAGTAGTTTTAGATAGTGGTGGATGGCAGACAGTCACAACTAAAGCGAGAATGAATGAATATACGAATTTAAAAATCTGTCAAAAAGATTTTGAATGGTTCGTTGATGGTGTTCCTTTTCACGATGGTATGACAATTCAATATTAATAAACCAACTGACGATGACCTTTGAGATAAGGTCGAAACTTTAAACCAGTAAGCAGAAATGCTCTGACCCTTTCGAGGGAGTCTTGGTAGTTACTGGTAAATAATATTTATTGGTAATTGAAATTAACTTGAATCATTACAAAAAAGATGGAGGTCTTTATTATGAAACCAAGTCAAGCATTACTGTCGATTAAGGCAGTTTTAAAAGGGTCTAATACCCCATTCCTTTTAGGAGGAACAGGTATTGGGAAAAGTGCAATTGTTCGAGCATATGTCGATGACATTGCTGAGGATAGAAAGGTAGTCGTGGATAAGATTAATCCTACTCAAAAAGAGTTTGGATTTATTGATTTCAGACTGTCGTTGTATGAGTCTGTTGATTTAGGTGGTTTACCTTATATCAACGATGCGAATGAACAGAAGAGAGCCTTTTTAGGTAATCTTCCAGTGAGTGGTGAGGGTATTTTATTCTTCGATGAGTATGCCCAAGCACATAATTCGATACAGGCTATCTGTGGGCAATTGCTGTATGAGGGAAGGATAGGAGACTATTCATTGCCTAAAGGTTGGAAAGTTATTTGTGCTGGTAATAGGGCAACTGATAGGGCTGGAAGCAACAAGCTACCTAGCCATGTTGTTGGTCGTTGTACCATGATCGATTTCGAGCATAGCACTGATGACTGGTTAGCATGGGCAAGTAAGAATGATATCTGTTCTGACATCTTGGGATTTATAAGTTTTCAGCCCGAATTGTTGAATGACTTTGACCCCAAGATAACAACTCCGCAACCTAGCCCAAGGTCATGGGCAAGGTTAAGCGATACTCTCAAAATTGACCCTCCAAAAGAAGTTTTGCAATTGATAGTGCAAGGCGATATTGGAGAGAGAGCATCGATAGAGTTTATGTCATTCCTATCTCTGAAAAATGATGTTCCCAACTTGCAAGATATTTGTGAGGGCAAGGATGTCGAGGTTGTTGATAGTGGTGGTCTCTGCTATGCAACTGTCTGTGCATTAGTGACTGTTCTTAAAGAAGTAAGCGATGATAAATTGCATGACTACTTTGCTAATGCCCTTGATTACATTGAGAAATTTCCTACACCCGAATTTGGAATTTTCTTTGTGAGATCGCTTGTTGGAGCAAGAAGCGATATTGTGGATTCTGCAAGATATGGAGAATTCAAAATCAAGAATCAAGACTTAGAAGTCTAGGTCTGAGTGAGGGCAGAATTTATATTTACTGGTTAAATATATTTTCTGCTCTGCTGTCATGAGTTTTTTTACTCATCTGAGGAGATCAATTAAGATCGAAACAGCAACTTTCTTAAAAAGAATGGAGGTTCTTATTATGGAAAAATTAACTAATACTCTGTCTGAAAATGCAGTGTTGGTTCGCATGACTGCGAAGCATCCTAGTGGTATCAGAACAGATAAAGCGTTAAAGCGTAATCTAGCAAAAGAAACTGAGGTTTCTAGTGAAAGATTACTAGGTGTTTCTAAGCACATTTATGGCGAGGATATTAACAAATATTTTCGTTCAATCTTAAATGAGTTTAGGAATAGTTTTTACTATCCGATGACTTTGCCTTGGGCAGATAATTCTACTGATTGGGATAACAAGGTTGTTAGTGGGTGGCGTTTATGCCCTAACTCTCAACTGGAATCATTGCAAAATGCAGTAGATGAAGCCAAGCAAAAATGGGATAAAGAGGTAGATGGATTTTTAAAAGGCTATCCACAAAAAATGGAACAAGCCAAAAGAAATCTTGGTAAAGCGTTCAATGAATGTGACTATCCAACTTTCGATGAACTTAGATCAAAATTTAGGTTCGATTTCGAGATATCTACTGTTCCCCAATATGGCTCTGACATTCGTCTGAATGTATCAGAAAAGTTAAGGTCGAAGATAGAAAATGATGTGAAGAATAGACTCAACAATAATATCAAGAATGTCTTGAAAACTACTGTTGATGCTGTTCTTGAACAGACTGATCACTTAGCGAAAAAATTGAGAGAATATGACCCTAAGCAGAAACAAAAAGGTTTCTTTAATGCTTCCAGTTTTAAAGCACTGGAAAAATTAACTGGGTCTTTACCAAATATCAATTCTGATATTTTAGGTAATGATCAAGATATCGCTGATGCTCATCAAAAATTGGTTAGCGTTGTTGCAACTTTCAATGGTTATAACAATGGCATTGACTCTCTGAGAGAGGATGATGCTTTAGCTGATCAAAAGAGAAAAGACTTAGCTGATAAGTTAGAAGAGTCTGCTGACTCTCTAAAAGGTGGATTCTTGGGAAGAGCCTTTGGAGGGAAAAAAGATGACTAATTTAGCAACTGTAAATGAGCCACAATTGGCTCACGATTACATAGTTAAGGCGAGAGCAAAATTAATGAAAGGTAATGTGGGCATGGCTTCCATGCTCTTACACCTTGATTTAATTGAGGTCGATGAGTCTAAGTGCGACACAATGGCAACTGATGGGAAAGTAATTTATTACTTTCCTCCTTTTGTCTTGGGTCTAAGCGAAGCTGAACTTCAAGGTGTCTTGGTTCATGAAGCATTTCATGTGGTTTATGAACATCCTTTGCGAAGAGGAAAGCGACATCCTAAAGTTTGGAACATAGCGTGTGATTATGTAATCAATGCCTACATATACTGGGATTTAAAAATGGAACTTCCTATGGGTGGTTTACTAGATCATAAGTATAAAGGCATGACTGCAGAAAAGGTTTACTCAATCTTGGTAAAAGACGAGGAAGCCTTGGAAGATGCAATCAATCAGATTAATCAACAAAAACCTAATGGAGAAAACTCTGACGAAGAGCAAGATGCTCAAAGTCAAGGTCAAGGTGGCGATGAAGATTCTGATGAAGAGGGTACAAGTGACTCTCAATCTGAAGCTGATGAAATTTCAGATACCAGTCAAGGAAATATTTCTGAAGCTGGAACTGGAACAGATTGGGATGAACTACCCTCTGCAATTGGCGAGGTTTGGGATGCTACTTCTGAAGATGGAACTCCTTTAAATGATGCAGAAATGCAAGAATTAAAAGGTGAGATTCAACGAGCAATTTCTTTAGCTGATAAGTTAGAGGTTGCTATGAGTAGCAATGGTTCATCTAATGGTCTTGGTTCTGCTGATGCGAATCAAGAAGTAAAAGTGGATTGGAGAGATCAACTTAATGATCTTTTACAGTCCTCTATTGCTGATGACATTACTTGGGCAAGACCTAATAGGAGACATCAATTTAGAGGTATTAATTTACCTAGTAAAGCGAAGTCTCCACAAGGTGGTGAACTAGCCATTGTGATTGATACCAGTGGTTCTGTTTCTCAATATGAACTAGATATGTTCGCAACTGAGATACAGGCTATGGCTGAGGATTGTGGTCTTGATAAGATTAGAGTCTGCTATTGCGATACTGTGGTTCGTAAGAATCAACAAGGCGAGTGGTGGGATATCTATGAGTTAGATCAAGGCGAGGACATTCAGCTAACTGTTCGTGGAGGAGGTGGAACTTTATTTGACCCTCCTTTTAACTTGTTCAATGACTTTTCAGATGATGTAGACGAGGTACAAGCCATTGTCTATTTCACTGATGGTTGGGGTGAAGTTAGCGAAGAGGTCGAGCCTAATGTTCCAGTCTTTTGGGCAGTCACTGAGAAAAGCAGTTATTCAGAAAACCTAGCCTTTGGCGAGGTTGTGTATGTTGATACTGCTGACTTCTATCACTAGAAGCGATTTAAGAGGAGGGTGTTTTGAGGGTCACTAGACCCTTGACCCTCCTCTGATTCGTTCTCTATGGCGATCTCACGAAGCTGATTTTGACAATTTCTGTCTGAAAATGTGTATTTTCACTGATGACCACGAAAGTGGCACTTATCTATTTATAGGTAGGTGGACTCAAAAGAGTCGAAACAGAAACTTAAACTTATTCTATTACTTTGGAGGTAAATTATGAATAAAGATATAGAGAAAGTCTTTTCAGAAATGAAAAGCAAGTATGGGATAACTGGTAAAACTCCTATTGGAGATTTGCCATTTATGATGACCAAGGCTGATTGGTTAGTCTTTTCTTGTTTCTTAAAATATCCTAATGGTGTTTTAAAAAATAGAGAGGTGAAATCATGAGTGATCTAGTCCAATATAATCATAGACCTAACCCCAAATGTAGGGATGAGGTTTTGATTACAGTCGAGCATGGCTATCATTATCGAGAGGTAATGAGGAAGTGTGGACAGACAGCTACAGATGGAGGTCGAATCCTTTGTAATAAATGCTGTAAGTCATACGATAGCGAGGTGAAATCATGAGTAAGCCTTGGGAAAAGTATTGTTATGGCACAAGTAAACAGCCTTATTATGGTTGTTGTGAAAGCAATAGAAATGAAGAGGGAAAACCTTTGCATGAAATGTCTCGATGCGATGATGCTGAGGGAGATTTCGTTGCTCATTTTTGTGAAAAGTGCGAGGACAAAACTCTAGGAAAGTATGAGCCTAGAATTTGGTCAAGCAATCATAGACCCTTTGATCAATATGGAGGTGAATGTATAGACGATTGGGTTTAATCCTAAAATAAATAAGGCGGTAGCTACTTTAATTAGTAGCTACCGCCTTTTTTTTTGGCTCAAAATAAGGTGTTTCAAGGGCATCAAAGAGCTGTGTTTTGCGTACAGGGAGAATAATATTTACTGGTATATAGAATTTACTGGTTTTGCGAGAGGGTGGGGTATGTGTGCGTTCAGATTCTCATCAGGTGATAAAAAAAAATATATTTGACCAGTATTCGGCTGTGGATAACTCTGTGGATAAACTGTAGATAAGTCTTGCAATCTGCAATCACCTGATATATATTGATTGACATAAGATTCATTTCTTAACCAATCACTTCATAAGAGTGAGACCTCCAAGTCTATAAGTTAGATGGGAAAGGGTAGATAGCAATATCTACCCTTTTTTTTTGGCAGTGAGTGATAGTCCATTGGTATTATTGTTTGTATTGTTTGTAGTGTTTGTATTGGTGTTGGTGTTTGTTGTTTTCCCAGACTGGTAAATAATATTTTTTAGCAGGATACAACACGATCCTGTGTTCCACATGGAACAGCTTTCAATTTGATTGCATTTCACTTAGAATATAGAGATGTTTGCAGTTATTAGACACACTTATAAGTTAGATATTCCTGACCCAACCAATCCCAACAGTACCCAAAGCAGTGCTAAGTGGAAGCACTTGGTATGGATATTTGAAACTGAGATAGATGCTTTGGCTTTTGCCATTACATTATTGGATGACCCATTGATTACTTCTAATAGATGGCTTATCAAATCAGCCATACACCAACTTGAAACCGATAGATACTATCAAGTAGGCAGAGAAAGTGTTGCCATTGCAGAAGTACAGGATGCTCCTGAGATTGTCTTTACTGACGATAATATTGAAAATGCATTAGATGAAATAATAGAGGAAAAAAATCATGAAGAGCCTATTCATTAGATGTTCTGAGGAAACTTACGAACTAGCACACGCTTTAGCTAAAAAAGAAAGCAGATCACTTAACAAACAAATCATCCATATGATTCATAACGAAGCAGATAACAGAGGTGTTGTTGTTGAAAAGAAACCTGAGCCTGAGAAAACTGTAGAAGTTAAGACTGGTTTACAAGGCTTTGTTGGAACAGCGACACAGGGTTTTTCTGACTAATATACCAGTAGTTTTGTAGTGCATTAGCACATTCTTGTACCACCATTATCTCTAAAGCATTTACCTTCTTGGGATTGTTGACCATTAGTTTCCAAAACATTTGCTCTTTTTTTGTTCCCACTTCTTCTTTGATTGTGCGTTGAACTCCTATCAAAATAACGCCACGAGGCTCGTGTCCGTAATTTCCCTGACTGGTTAAATATATTTTATCAAGCCCTGGGGTCTGGACAAAACTTCCTGACTTACTTAACAAACCAAGATACTTATCACATACATGATGTTGTTGCGTATCAAGATCATCATTGAGAAAAAGCACATCTATGAGGTGTTGATCAAGCACTATGGCTCGACCAACTTTTGTTTTAGAGAACTGTTTAATTGCAACTTTATGTTGCTTATGCAAGTATGCACTGCCAATATCATTGACATGGATTTCTTCTTTAGAACTCCCAATCGTAGTCATCTTGTAAGACTTCTTCTTCTGCATATCTATTGCTTAAAGGGTCAAAAGTTAAAGCAGTCATACCTGTTTTACCACACCATGCCCACCTTTGCTTCCAACAATGTATCTCTACATTACTTTCCCCACGATAAACTGTCAATCCTGTATCACATTTAGAGAACCAAGCATTACTTCCACTGATATCATTACCAGTACATACATTCTTCTTGCCATCCCTGACAAAAGGCTTTGTTGGATGAGCAATAAAGAAACAAAGTACATCAAACTTCTTGCAAAACAACTGAACTTTAGTAAGCATTTCAGAGATAGCATCAGTGACTAAACCTTGATGATCTGAATGTATAAAGTTAAAAGGGTCAATGACAAGTATCTTTACCCCATATCTCATGACTGCATCTGCTCCCTTTTCTAATACCCTTTCAATCGTAGGCATCCCTCCATCTTGATAATCTTGGAATAGAAAATGTTCGTTGATGAAGTGTTGGGCAAAGTCCTTTTCTTCTTGCGACATCCTAGCGTTCTGCCCTTGGAAAAATGGTTTACCAGTAAAACATTGTGCCAACTGGATAGCATGAAGCGTTGGGGGTTTCTCAAAAGAACAGTAGTTTGTTTTCCATCCAAAATTCTTAGCGACATTTACACATAACTGATCAACAAAAGCTGACTTACCATCTGAGGGATAGCCTGTAATGACTGCAAGATAGCCAGTTTGTAGGTTAAATAGATGATCAACTTGAGCAAAACCAGTGCTTACACCTTTGGGATATCCCTGTTCATACAAAGTTTGGAACTCATTGTCATAGAAGTCTATGTTATTAAGTCCATGTAAAGGAACTGGTTGAGCATTTAATACTTGATGTCTTACAGTTTCTGCATTTGTTTCTATTAATAGATCATTTGCATCTTTGTTTCCAAGGTAATCTACCTTATAACACCTAGCCTTGTTAAGTCTCCTTGACAACTCTTGAGCCAAAGCATCTCCACTTTCATCCATATCTGTGGCAAGAATAATCCTTTCAACATCCTCAAACTTTGCTCTCTCGCTCCATACATACTTGAATCTGCCCTCTTCATTGGGGTCAACTTTCTTATCATCTGCTACTTTGTTTGGTGCTCCATTGGGAACTGAGTAAACTGTTATGTTGCTGTGATTCTTAAAGGCTTCTTTGATTGCAAGGGTGTCCATCTCTCCCTCTGTAATAACAATCGTTGATTCAACTGTTGGCAAATCATCCTTAAAAGTTTGCTTACCCCATAGCTTGACTGCGTTGTTATCCCACCAAAAATCTTTCTTACCATTTGCTGTTCTCCATTTGACTGCGATAGTGTTAGAACCATCGTGGAAAGAAAAACCTATGACTGGTAAATTATTTTTTTCTGCCAACACACATCCTGAATCTTCCGCCACCTCCTGACTAATTCCTCGTGCCAATAACCATTGAGCAGTCTTATCTGTCTTGCTGTCTTTGGGTAGATTGATTGGCTTGTTTGGTTTCTTTGGGGGTGTTTTCACGACTGACATTTTAACTCCTTGTGTCCTTGGAAATGCACCATTGATTCCACAATGATGACAATTATAAACTATTGTTTCTGAATTGATATTGACACTTAGTGGGGTGTCTCTTTTGTTTTTGCTTCTGTTGTTTTGACAACTAGGACAAGTTATTTTGTATTGACCATGACCTAGATTACTTGTTTTGTGATTGTGATTAATGTGACTCTTGATGTCACTTACCTCTTGACTTTGCATACGACCTCCATCATATTACTCGTTATACTAACTACTTTAGTAGTCACTTATTAAAATACCTACTAGGTATATATACCTACTAAGAAACTCTTTTAACCCACACAGCATCAATCTCTTTAGCCATATCATTGGCTAATTTCTTTCTTGATAACAGGGGATAAGCACTTAAACTTCCAACTGCTCCTCTAACCATATCTGCATCTATATGATTGCGTTTTGCTAGTTTTTTAAAGTCATCTGATATAAAATAAGAGAGTGCCTTACTCGAAATATCAATGTCTTTGCTTCCACAATCTCTGACTGCTTGTTTAATAACTAGGAGATCAAGTTTTGTTTCAGCGTTTAAATTCATCCCCAAATATTAATTCATTCTTACTAACTAATCAAGTGTTCATCTAGCTATAAACTTTATATCATCATCTATGTTGAAAAATATAATAAACTATATATACTAAAGTTTTACACATTCATAAAGGGAGAAAATATGAAATGGAATAACGAAGAAATTACTAACCCAAATCATCTTGCAAGAACCATGATTTTAAATGTCCTGATTGGTTTAGAAGATCAAGTGCATAAAGAAATGTTTGGTGGTCTTGATATAAGAAGCGATATCGCTAAAAGAATATTAAAAGTGAATCAAAAATTTGAGGTAAGTGAGTTTGAAGCTGAGGTTTTATTGAAGAACATATCATTTGAGATAGCCAAGATCATTGGCAAATTAGAAAATCAAACAGGCATTGATACAGGTTTAGTAGCTAGAAACAATCAAGGTTATGTAGATAGGCAGTCTTACAAAATTTAATAGGAGACCATATGGAATTTGAGATTAAGAAAGGCGTACCCTTGCCTAGATCAAAGGGCAAACCAAGAAAGTATGATTTACCTTTAGAGGATTTAGAGGTAGATGAACACATACACATACCAATACCCAAAACTAAAATTGCACAAGAACAAAAGATCATAAGAAACTTTGTCTTGCGATTTACTTACAAGAATCCAAATAAGAAATTTACTGTTAGACAGTTATCTGATGGCATAGGTATTTGGAGGACTAAGTAATGACTAGAAGAGAAGAATTAAACTTACAAGCGATTAATGTTGATAAAGACATTCATACAGTGGTTAAAAAGTTTTGTGAACAACATGGTCTTGTTTATTCAAAGTTTGTAGGTTTTGCATTAAAAGATCGCATGATTAAAGTTTCTAAAATGTTTGCTGAAATGGATGCTGATCAAGATGAAATACACTAACAATCAAAACATCCCTGATGAAATAATTAGGGCAGTACATAACGATAGCTACTCTAAAGGTGCTTCTACTATGTCAGTCACTGGTTTACTTGCTCCTCCTCGCATTAGACTACTTAAAGAGGAACATGACTCTGAGATCAGTGTGGATGTCTCTAACGAGATTTGGAAGCTATTAGGTCAAAGTGTTCACACTATCCTTGAGAGAGCCAATGAGGGCAACGAGGACACCATTACAGAGGAGAGGATGTTTGCTAAGGTCAATGGTTGGACTATCAGTGGTCAGACAGATTCAATCTCATTAGGCACTAACACTTTAAAAGATTACAAAGTCACCTCTGTTTGGTCTGTAATCTCTGCAATGAAAGATGGGAAGATAGAGTGGGAGCAACAGCTTAATTGCTACGATTGGTTGCTTCGACAGAACTATCCCGAAATTTCTATTGACCAGTTAAATATTATTACGATCAATCGAGACTGGAGCAAAAACCAAATGTTGAGAAGTGGAGATGACTATCCAAAATCACCAGTCAGCGTCATTCCTATTACCAAATGGAGTGAAGAAGAACAAGAAGAGTTTATTAAACAACGAGTTTCAATCCATCAAGATGCAGAAGCTGATTATCTAATCAGTAAGACATTGCCTTTGTGCAGTGATGCTGAGGTGTGGAGAAGAAAGGATGCTTATCGAGTTATGAAAAAGGGTAGGAAATCTGCTCTGCGTGTTTTAGATACGCAAGAATTAGCTGATGAGTTTGTAGGTGGTCACGATGACAAGAAGATTCTAAACATAGAATTTCTCAAGGGAGAAGCTATTCGATGTAAAGACTATTGTGATGTGGCTGAATTTTGTGATCAATTTCAAAGGGAGAAAAATGAAATTATTAGCTAAAGAAAGAAACTTTATTTCAAACGAAGTAAAGAGATTAATGGAACGACACCATCTAAAAAAATTAGAAAGGATAAAACAAACTAAAGAGTACCAAGTATTTGATAGTGAGCGTAAAAGTTTGTATGAACTAGAATCTAAGATTAAAAAACTAGAAGAAGAATCAAGGGTCAGACATCACAAACTGCAAAACAAAATAAGAAACTACAATCATAGAAAAGGATTTCAATATAATTCAGGCATTAGAATTCCTTATCGTGCAGATCATATACCTTTGGGAATTGAATGGGATAGCTATGGTTGTTATCAAGAAGCAGTTGAAAGAGACATCATGATGAACTCTTTTAAGCAGATAGATGTTCCTCAATTCATAAAAGATTTGTTTAACAAGTATAAGAATTTGACTTACAAACAAATTCAAGAATTGGATGAGGTGGCATAGTGGATAACAAAGTATTAGGAATACTAGAACAGTGTGAGCAGTTGCAAGAGTATCAGAAGAAGCAGATAGCTACTATTCTGATGGCATCGACTCTCGAATCATTAAGTTTATCGCAAGTTATAAAGGTGCTTGTCGATGATATGGCTAACAAACTAGATACTGAGGAGGTATAAAATGGCTGAGAAAAAACTAACCTATGGCGAAGTGTGGGAAACACTATCCAAAGTGGATGTGTCAAAACACACTGAGGAGAAAATGAAACTAACTTATTTAAGTTGGTCAAGGATGTGGATGCTTCTATGTGAGCATTATCCACAAGCACAATATGAGTTTGTCGATTTCGATGGAGTGCCTTACAAGACTCTTCCTGATGGCACTGCTGAGGTTGTGACTAGAATTATGATTGATGACTTGGTAAGAGAGATGAGATTACCAGTAATGGACTATAAGAATAATCCAGTGGTCAATCCTCATGCTAGGCAAGTATCAGATAATGCGATGCGATGCTTGGTTAAATGTGTGGCGATGTTTGGATTAGGCATATCAGTCTTTACTGGTATGGCTGATGAGACTTTGCCTGATGAAACTAAAGATGAACAGCCTAAAGGCAAGAAAGCACCATCCAAGAAAGCTGAACCTGTAAAGGAAGAAGTTGTTGAGGAAGATGCTATGGGGTCTAAAGGTTGGGCAGATGCTTTTGTTCAAGGTTTCAGAGATACTTTGGCTCTTTACAGCACTAGAGAACAAGTTGTCGATGCATACAAAAGCAACAGCGAAGCAGTAGGAACTCTTAAAGATAAGTTTCCTAAGCATAAGGAAGCCTTAGATGTGGCTATTCAAGAATTTATAAGTAAATTACCAAAGGAGGTAAACGATGACTGAGGAAAGGATGCAGAGTGATGGAGCAATCTTCACTAATAACTATAAAGACAACGAGAAACAGCCTGATTGGACAGGCAAGGTTGTCTTGGATAAGAACTTACTCAAGGCTTTAGTTGAGAAAGTAAAGAGTGGGCAAGAAGCAGAGATGCGTGTTGCTCTTTGGGATAGACAGTCTAAGAATGGCAACGATTACAAGTATGCTCGACTAGACATTCCACAGCCACAAAAGAAACCTGATGACTTTGTGGCAGACCCAAGACCAGTAGAGCCTGTAAACAAACCTGAGATTAGTGATGACGATATCCCTTTCTGAGATAAAACCCTTGCATGGCAAAGAGTTGATACAGGAGATAGAAAATTCTATTGACCAGTATATATTTTTTGAGCTGATGAAGAACTACTCGGAATTGATCGGGCAGTTGAAACCAGTCGTAGAGGGAAGTGGGTCTACCCCACATTCTCTCTTGATGGACTATATGTTTTTCAAGATAGAAGAACAGAGAGATGAATACCATAAAAACAAATTGGGGGTGTGATATGGAAGAAGTATTTAAGTATGACGATAACGAAACTTACGAAGCTAATTTCAGTACATGGTTTAGCATGAATACTCAAGAGAGAAGATTGCATAAAGAAGAACCATACTCTGAACAGATTGCCAAACGAGTATTCAACGAGATGCATGGTAGAAAAGCATTGAACAATGTTGAAGATCAGATAGGCAAATTCTTTACTAAGGAAAGTGAGAATGGATGAGCAAGTAGAATCGTGGATGCATCAGATTAGAACTCTTGCACCATTGATAGAGAAAACTGAATACTTGGTCTTTAAGAATGAAGCTGATGTAAAACAGTTGTTAGCTACTCTCAAACTCAAGGCACTGGCTGATGGAATGAAAACTACTTCTGCTCAAGATACTTGGGCAGAAGCACAGGATGAAGTCTATAACGCTAGATTAAGAGTGGGCGAAGCCAAAGGTGGCTTGTCTGCTCTCAAGGTGCAATTGAAAGCATTAGAGGTAGGCTTTGAGGAGTGGAGGACTAAGATGGTCAATGCTAGAGAAGAACGCAAGAGGTATGGAGCATGAACCAAAAAGCTAGAGACTTCTATGCTTGGCTTAATGCTTGTCCTTTTAAGGTATGGAAAATTCAGTATGATTCTTTTGGTAAGACTACTGTAAGTTTTATATGGGATGAAGATGTCCAAGGGTAGCAAGAGGAGACCTGAAAAGGGAACGCAGTATCAAGACAATTGGGAAAGGATATTTGGTAAAAAAGATGGCAATAAAAGGAAGAAACCCAAACGCTAAAGAGAAGAGACACATGGATGCAGTTTTTCAGATAGGTTGTATTGTGTGTCTTAACAAAGGCTTTCCCAATCATGCTGTAGAAATCCATCATGTTTATGGCAAGACTAAAGAGGATGCACATATGCATATATTACCTTTATGTTTTGACCATCATCGTGGTGGTAAGGATGCTGAACCTATTATCAGTAGGCATCCTTGGAAGAAGAGGTTTGAGACAGCCTATGGAACTGAACAAGAATTATTAGATCAAGTAAATGGTATAGTGGAGAACACATGAAAGACTTTAAGACTAAATCAAAAATAGAAAAGGTGGTTGTTCAGCCTTTCTTTTGTTTTGAATTTGACCATATGCCTAGTGATCAAGAAATTAAAGAAGAACTGGTTAGGTCTGTAAAAAGAATAGAATTAGACTTCAAGAACATTGCTTATTCTGTAAAGGTGTCCTATCAACAAGAATACAAAGGCAATTTTTATGATCATGAAACCAAGAAGCTATACAAATGGAATGATCTAATGGAGTTGCGTAGTGATAAGTCTTAAATCAATCATAGTAGAAACAACAGAGGGAGACTTCCAAGTTGATACCCATGTTGTTAAAGGCAAATCTTTTACTGGTGTGGAACGCAAGTTTAAAGGCGAACACATTGTAGCCATATTAAAAATAGATGAAGATCAGTTTATGGTTTTTGTGGAAACAGAATGACGGCTTCCAGGGATCGCTGCAATAAAATATATTTTACCAGTCAATAGAATATGACCTTCGTCACCTTACCTCTTGAAGTTTACTACTCTGAAAAGAAGAAGTTTATCCTGAACCTAAACAATTATCGCAATGCTCATTACAGAGTTTTATCTATTGCAAAGAAAGTCTATACAGAAAACCTAGTAGAGAGAATTAAAGACTACTCTAGGTTTGATGACCCTGTTTCCTTAGAGTATGTCTACTATGCCAAAAGCAATCGAAGATTAGATGTGAGTAATCCTTGTTCTATTATAGACAAGTTTACTTGCGATGCTTTGGTCAAGGCTGAGATCATAGAGGATGATAGTTTTAAACAGATTAAAAAGGTGTCGTATGTATTTGGGGGTGTGGATAAGCATAACCCTAGATGTGAACTTACGATTAAATGTTTTCCATTAGTGAGGAGTAAAGATGGATAAAGATGAAGTGACTTACGATGAAGTCAAGCAATGGGCAGAAAATATAGATAGAGAAGATTTACTGCAGATGATTACTGATATTGCTAACAAGTATTACTTGCCTAGAATATTAGTAAAAGATATTAAAAATGAAAGTGGTTTTAAAATGGCAGGATGGTTAGAAAAATTAATGGAGGAAGATAATGTCGATGATGATAGAACAGCTTGAACAAAAGCTACAAGAAAGGAAAGAGGCTTGGTGGGAGTGGCATAAAAAGAACCCTCAAGTATGGAATAAGTTTGAGGAATATACGCTAGAAGCTATTAAGACTGGCAGAAAGCATTACTCTCATTGGGCAATCATTAATCGCATTAGGTGGAACAGGGAGATAGAAACCAATGGGGGGGAGTTTAAGATCAGTAATGATTATATTGGCTTCTATGCTCGTCTGTTTCATGCTCGTCATCCTGATCACAATGACTTCTTTAAGTTAAAACAATTTAAGGAAGAGAAAATCATCGAACAGCTAAAGAGTGTGGATGAAAACATTGATCGAATGTCAGACAAAATAGTTGATCTAAGCAACGCAGTTGAAAGGGTGAACCAGAAATCGCAGCGTCTGGCAGCCCAGAAAAATATATTATTTACTGGTAAGAGATAACCTATCGCAGGATGACACCCACTGTATCAGGTGGGATATCTGCTTTTTGTCTTAGTTCAGGAATCATTGCCAGTCTTTTATCTCTTTCTATTTGCAAGTCTAACAACATATCACTTCTAACATTTGCGTTGATGTCTGTTCTGTTGAGAATCCTATCTCTTCTTTTTCTCCAATTCCTCATGTATCTTTCTATGGCTCTAACCTGACCTTTTGCATTTAACAGTCCTTGTACTTGGTTTCTGTAAGCGTAGAGTTCATCCATTCTGCCATCTTCTCTGAGAGAGTTCATGGTAGTCACAGCAGTATTAACCTCTTCTCTGAGTTTATAGAATTGTTGTTGCAGTCCTCCCATCCTTTCCTGATTACCAAAAAACCTACCTGCAACAGGAATTTGTTTGATGTTAGGTGGCATGAGAGGTGTGCCAGTCACTGACCTTGCAAGAGCATCAGTGATAGTCAAGGCATAACCTCCTAGTGTTCCTGTGTAGCCTTTAAAGATGTACTCAAGTTTGATTGGAGATATGTTTAATGCTTCTCCCATCATTCTAAATATCTCATTGGTAGACTCTCTTGATTGATAGGCAGGTTTTTCTTTTGCCATAAAGTAAGGCACTATTTCTGAGTTAGTAAATGAGGCTCTATTGGTCACTGCTTCAAAGATAGGTTTAAATGCTTGTATGCCTATGTCTCCTCCTAAGAAAGGAAGATTTAAAGAGTTGCTTAGTTGTCTAACTGTTGAGTCTTTAAAGTCTGTAAGAGAGGTATCAGAGAAAGCATCTTCTCCACTCATCAAATCAAACAACCTTTCAGGTATAGCCTTGGTTAACATACCCACTTCAAACGCAATAGGTAAGTAAATAACATTGCCACCACCTATAGGGATAATGTAATTGTCATCTCTCTTTTCTAGTTTTTCTGCTTTGTATTCATCGGTATCACTAACTAAAGCGTAGTACATGGCTGTTGTTCCAACCATTACACCCAGTCTCATTAATGCTCTTCGCATAATCATGCCTTGCAAATCTTCTAATGTGCCACCCTCTTGAAGTTTATCTTGTGCAGAATACTGACCACTAAACGATCTATATAAAACATCGAGACCTTGCACTCTTGCATTTAAAAAAGGTATTGCAGTGGTCAATACTCTAAACATGGATGATTGTCCACGCCTTCCAAAGTTAATTATTTCTAATCCTTGATAAGCTGCTTCAGATTGAGCTTGAGCTTCTGTATATCCTTCTTTAATTAATTTTTTATAGACTGCATCTGCTACAGCTTTTCTAGTTGCTCCATCAGATTTAGTTGTAAGATTACCTAATCCATCCCATAGTTTATAAAAGGCTACATCAGGTCTCAAACCATTATTGGGTGAGAGTCCAGCTCTTCTTCTTGCTCTGTTTAAGAAATCTTTAACATCACCTTCATCATTAGCAAAGTCATATCCACCAATAACTCCAAACTCCTCTAATGAACTTATGTCACCAAATAAATTTTTAAATGAATCTAGTATTGGTGTAAATCCATCACCACCTAATGGTGCACCAGAAGTAACTGCTGCAGATATTGTGTCTCTAAATACATTAACAAATACAAATCCAGGATCACGAGTCACTGTATCTCTTAGTAATCCTGCAGGCATTGCTAATATTTTCATTAAGCCATCTGACTTAACTCCACCAATAGATTGCATAGCCATGTATGTATCTATGTCATCTACTTGATAGTGTTTTTTATTTCCGTTTTCAAAAACAAATACACTATTAATACCTGCTAGTTTTGTATTTGATACAACTCTTGCTTCTCCAAGAGATTCTAAGTCTCGAAGTAATTTCATTGTGCCATCGTTTTTCATAGCAGCAGTAAGAATAGATAAAGAGTTTCTTGATATAGCTTCTATAGGGTCAACATCAATTTTTTCTTCAGACCCTTTCATTGGCATATTCAAAGGGTTATTAGGTAGTGAACCACCTGCAATAGTAGGTGCAGTAATGTTTGCATCATCTACCATAGTTCTATAGAAAGGATAATAGCTTGAATGTTCTATCCATTTTGCAGCTTGATCTGAATCTAATAATCCTTTTCTACTAGCAAAATCTACTAAAGCATTGTTCCATTTTTGATAGTTGTTATATGCTTCTACTACTACTGGATGTTCTCTTTCAATAGTTTCAATAGCTTGTAATTCTTTAGAAGTAATTGGAGAGGCTATTTCTTCTCCTTTTTCATTTAACTTTTTAACTCTTTTTAACTTAGCATATAAAGAAAAAACACCTTCTAAGTCTACTTCAGGATCAGATTGAAGTGCTGATAGTATTTGCATTAATCCACCTGTAGAAGTATCACCTTCAATTAATGGGTTATATCTTGTGTTAATTACTAAATCAATAACTTTAGTTAAAGATGGCATACCTTCTATTTGATCTACTGGTATACCTTTTAATAACATTTGTTGGAAGATACCTCTTGCTCTATCTGCCATTCTAATTGCAGCTACAGTTGCTGTATCTGCAGTGTTATTAGCTAATCTAACTTCTTCATTTTCTGCTGAACCTTTAACAATTCTTTTTTCAATAGCATCTAATTTATCTATGTAATTAGTTCTAAAGTCTTTAAATTGTTTTTTAATACTTGCAACAGGATTAGATGCAAAATCAATTAATCTTGTGGCTTGTGATTGTTTAGGTGTAGCAACTCCTACTGTGTCTGCAGCTTCCTGTAAGTTAGATGGCATAGCTTTAGAAAAAGTAGGTATGTCATCAGGTGCAGTCTTGAGTGGGTCTTGATTAAACTCTATAGCAGCTTCTAAGGCGATGTCTGAAGCATTCATATTGTAAAAAGGTACATCACCTCTAGGTGTTTCTTTTGTTCTCTCTTCGGCTACTTTTACAGCTTCTCTTCTTTTAATGCTTTCATTAGAGTTGCCATCACTAAAATTTCTAGATGCTCTGCTAAACAATGGTATGTCTCTTGTAATACTAGCTTCTTTTCTTGCCCTAGTTTTAGGTGAGTATTGATAGGTAGGTTTAATGCCACGAAGATCAGCAACAACCTCAGCTTCATTTATATATTCATCTAATTTATAATTTTCATCATCAAGTAATTCTTCCATAGATTGTTCTTCTTGAAAATAAAAATCTCCTGCTTCATCCATTTCAGCTTGTTCTTCTTCTATCTCTTCTCGACTTCGATAACCACTACCTGCTAAATCACTTTTATATGTTTCAAGATAATTACTTCTCATGGCTTGTATTAATGTGGGAACATAACCTATGACTTTATCCATAGGAACTTCGTATCTTAATATTTCAGTATTCCATGTAGCACCTGCGTTATAAGCTCTATTAAATAAATTACGACCTATTGCTTGTGCTTCTTTTGGATTTAAAGTTGTACTAGCAAAATTATCTTCAGGTAATTGTCCATAATTTCTAATATTTTCATTTTCAGGAATGTTTAAACTTCTAAATAAAATTAAATTACCCCTGCTATTAGTAAATTGTTGTAAGAAATTTTTACTAGCTTCTTGTATTTTTTTATTTTTTAAACCATTTGTAATTGCAACTTTTAAATCACCTGGTTTTTCTCTTGTTCCACCTAATCTACTTCCTTCAAGTTGATCAAAAATTCCATTTGGATAAATTTTTCCTACCTCTTCTCTGCCAAATGATGAAAAATCTTCTCTATTTAATATAGGCATTTCTGATTGCTTAGGAGTTAAACTAGCTCTACTAAATAAAGGTACATCTTCTTGTGTACGAGGTATGTAATCAAAATCTACAAGTAATTGTCTATGTGTTGGATTCTTATATGTCTTTTTAGATAACTTATCACCAGTAGGTGCAAAGAAAGTTTCTACTCTATCTGGATATACAGCATAAGATTCATTGAGAGCAAGATCATTTTTTCTATATGCTGCATCTATCTCACCTTCTGTTCTAGGTGCACCTGGTCTTTCATTTAAGTTTTCATAATTATGATATTTTAACCAACGCTGTAGAGTTCTATCATTTAATCTATAACCAAGAGGTTCATTAAGAGGTGATCCAATATCTTGTGCTCTACTAAATAAAGGTACTTGTTCTGGAGGTAGATTGTTTCTTTCTTCTACCAGTCTTGCTCTTTGTCCTTTAAGAACATCTATCTCATTAGACATTCTATTGTAAGAAGCTGTGCCAAGGTATTGACCATCTTGTCGTAAAGTATTTTCTTTAATTTCTATTCGTCTATCAAGGTCAGCAATTCTATTATCTAACTCACCTCGTTTACTAATCCTTGAGAATGTAGGCACATCTTGTCTAGCTAAATCAAGAGTAACACCTTCATCTAATATAAGTTTGTTTTCACCACGAACTCCATAGGTATAAGAACCATTTCTAAGAAGTTGTAGCCATAAATTTTTAACATTTGTAACAGCATCTTTTTTGTTAAAAGCATTTAAGTTTATTGATGAAATATCAGATTTAAGTGTGACACCATTAATTATTTGTTCTGCTGGTGATTCTAAATACCATGACCCATCATCAAATTTAAAAATTTGTAATTTATAATTATTAAGCTCTCCATTGTGATAAACAATATCCATACCAGCTTCTTCTGGTTTAGCTTTTGTATATGTAAATGGTTTAGTTACAACTACTTCTGTAGGTCTAGTAGCAAAAGGAACTGTATCTGGCTCTTTAGGTTTTTTAGGTTTTTTTTCTAGCTCTATAGGCGGTGCTCTTGGCACTAATGATTCTAATCCTGTTTGTCCTAAATCTAAAACCTCTGATGTATTAGATAAAAACGCATACAATTCTGTATCTAGTTTAGCTGGTATTCCTAAAATTGTTCTTATACTTTCAACAAAACTTTGCCATAAAGTCTTATTGTTTTTATATGGAATACTTTCAAGCATTTCTTGAAACTTTCTATTAGTTAAACCAAATGTAATTATTTCAGATACATCTTGATCTCTTTGTAATTCTCTAGAATATAATTGATAATCAATGCGATAATCTCTAAAATTTTTTAAATATATTTTTTGAAAGCCAAAACTTCTTTTTAAAGGAATTTCAATTTCTTGTTCTAAATTTATAGGTCTAATAAATATATCTGCTATTTCTTTTTCAATTGCAGAGGCTTTATTATAAGCAGTAATATATTGTTCTCTACTATTATTATTACTAGGTGTTAAATGTAAGTTTTTATAAAATTTTATTCTTTCATTGTAAAAACTTTTTATTCTTTTTTGTTGATCTTTTAATTGATTGACTGCTTTTATAACTCTAGGATTTGTATTTTCTAATCCATAATATTTAGCAAAGTCATAATTACGACTATATATTTGAGCTAATGTTGCTTGATGTATATGTTCATGCAACATAGTTTCAAAATTAATACCATTTCTTCTTGGATTAGGTTTATCTGTGCCTTCTATTTTTATATCTGCAATTTGATTAGAATAAATAATTGGAAGATTGGATGAAGTGCCTCCTTTAGTAGTAACTCTTCCTCTAGCATTTGATGCTCTACCTCTTCTGTCTTTTAATTCTTTTTCAAATGCAAAAGGAAATTTAAATCCTAATTTTTTTAAATCAAGTAAAGATTTATGTGTTCTATCTGCTATTATTTTATAATCTTCATTTGGAGAATTTTCTTTAAGCCATTTAATTACTTGAATAGAATCAACATTTGGATTTGTAGTATATATATCATCTTTTTTTATAATTTTAGCTTTAATTAAACCATTAATAATATTATTTCTATCACTTTCAAATTCTGCTTGAGTTAATTGAGCAACATCATAAATAGGTTTAACTGTTGTAGCAGGTGGTGTTGCAACTGTATCAAACTCAGGATCAGGAGTAATATTATAAGGTTTAGAACTTATATTAGGGTAAAAAGTAAAAGCACCATCTTCATATCTTCTTACATCTGCATTAAAAATTTCTTGTGCTTTTCTTCCTTTAACTGTATTTGTATCAAAACCTGCAACTCTTAATAATTCTTGTAAAAAATCTACATCACCATCTTCTTCAAATTTTTTTGCAAAGTTTTTTAAGTTTTTAGTTTGCGGAAGAAAATCTCTAAATACTTGATAATCAGAAACATCACCACCATTAAAATCAGAATAATACCTTACTAAGTGATTATAAGCATAAGGATTTTTAAATTTTATAGGAGGATTTTTTCCTTGAGGAACAAGTGTTGTTGGTGCAACTGGTGTTGTTGGTGTTACAGGCGTAGTAGGTGTAGTAGGTGGCGTAGTAGTTGGTGTAGCTCTAGGATCAAAAGCCAAAGGTCTAGGACTTGTAGGTTTAACTTTTGTTTCTATTACTGGACCAGTAGGAGTCTCTGCATCATCTTCAAAGTCAGTTACAACTTGAGCTTGTGCTCTACCAGCTTGATCTAAGTCTCGTAAAGTTCTTATCTCACCTCTAGTTCTAGCTCCAACTTTACCTGCTTCTATGTCTTGAAATATATCTGCAGCTTTGTTGTAGCCTGATATCTTCATGGCATTGCCAACGCTTTGGAAGAACTGAACAATCTTGTTATAGATACCTTTAGCTTTAGGTGGTACATCTTGAGCCACTAATTCTCTAGTTCTAAACAGTTCTGCTATAGCTTCTTCTATATAGATTTCTTCTTTCTTGTTTTCATTAGCACCAGATTTTGCAATTTGTGTGTTAATTCGTTTACTTCTATCATAAAAAGTTTCTTTACCTGCAAGATTCATATCGGCATCTAGACCAGTGCCATATAAAGATGAGGGTACTTTTTTATTTTTAACTAAATTCTTTAAGTATCTGTATTCACTTTCTGTAATTAAATCTTTAGCTCGTAAAGCATGAATCATTTCATGATCTAGAATTTTATTTAATCGTGTTTGTATTTCCGCATCAGTAGCATTGCCATCAGGATTAACTGCATTTAATGATAAGAAAATAATATCTGTGTTCTTATCGTATTGACCTTCTGCTTGTCTTACTTCTCTAGGATCAAAAGCTATTTGTCCATCTTGTTCTTTTAATGCTGTAGTAGATAAGATGTCATTGCTTACAATTACACCTGTATCTTTTAGACCTCTAGCATCTAGAGACTTACGCAATTCTTTAGCAAACTTATTGGTTCGCCCTTCTTCTAGAGCTTCTGCAAAGTTTATGGTTTGTTCTTCTAGTTGTTCAGGAGGAGTGTAAGGTTCTTGTCTAGCTGTTTCGTTTTGAACCATTTGTTCAATAACTTCTGGTTTAAGTTCACCTTGGCTTTCTAACCTAGCACGAAACTCTTCAGGAGACTCGTTAAAGCCTTCTGCTCTTCTGGCAATATCAAACTCAAAGTTAGGTCTAATCTGTCTTACAGAGGTTAAAAATCCTTTTTCTTTACCTTTAACAAACTGTGCTCTACCACTTTGATCTAAGTCTCTTAAAAAATCTGTAGCAGCAAGGGGAGATATTTCTCTATCTGATAAAAAGTTTTGTACATCTCTACCAACAAACTCAGTTGAGCCTATGGTTGCTACAAAGTCTGCAGTGTCTTTTGCAGAGTAAGGTCTAGGTGTAAAGTTAGGAAATGGGGTTGCAACACTAAAGCTAGGAAGGGAATGAAGTTTAGCCAAGAACAATTCTTTTTGTCCTTTGCTCATCTTAGAATAATTTCCTTCACCAGTATATAGTTTTGCTGCATAGTTTACAGCAGAAGAACCAAATTCTAAGTCTATGTTTTTACCAGCAGCAAAATCTACAATATATTTTCTAGATGTATCAATGGTTTGTTTACCATCACGAATAGAAGGTATACCATTTTTTTCTGAGTTTTCAAATATTTTAGCTGCAGCATCAGATGCAAACTGATTAAATTGTGATTTGCTTAATAACTTTTGTGCATCTGCAATAGTGTATTGATTTTGAAATGGAAGTTTGTTGTAAGTACCTGCAGTTTCTAGCTCTTCTCTATACTTTTTAAGAGTTTTGTTTTTAGCTTTAGGGTCATACTTAATAATTGTATTGATGCCAACAGATATAGAATTTGGGTTTAACAAACTCTCACCAATCCTATATGCAGTAGAACTGTTAATAAGTCCTTGCGAATATAGATCGTTGTTTAGTTGTTGTATGATTTGTGTTTGTGCAAAAGCATCTTTAACTTTTTTATTTTCAGCTAAGGCTTCTGCTTGAGTTGGTACTGTTTTAATAACAGGATTTTCAAGATTGTTTTGATCTAACAAAGAAAATGTTGAATCGGTATTTGCTATAATTTGTAAGTCAGGTGCAATTGCAGGTTCTACTGGTGCAGGTATACTTGGAGCAAGTTTAAATGGTTGGTCTTGTATTACTGGTAATACACCTTGTTGTTCTGCTAATTCTGCTTTTTTAGCTTCAATTAGTTTATTAGAATCTAGTTTGGCTCGTTCTGCTCTTTCACCTTCTTCATGAGTAGCAATACCTCTACGCTTTTGCATACTGTTAAAGACAAGATCAGCAGTACCACCAACAATACCACCAAGAGTAAACTCTTCAAATACACTATCTATTAATGGTAGTTCATCGCTGTATAAACCACGAGCAACCATGTTTTGCAAGAAACTTGCTGCTACTTCTTGACCACCTTCAAATGTTCCTGACTGTGCAGCAGACTTCATGTACTCAAGTATGAGTTGTTTAGTTGGTAAATCTTCTAATGCTTTCCTTGGAACTTTCTTTAAGATATTAGCAACAGGCATTATTTCTGTAGCACCTATAGCACCACCAAGTAATGTGGCTACAGTTTCTTTAAAACCACCTACTTCTTCTCCTAATCCTCTAGAGGCTTCAATAAGATCAGCTTGTTGACCCATACCTGCTGGAACTGCCAAACCTAATGGAACACCATACTGCCCTGCTCTTGCACTTATTGTACCTGCTTTAGCTAGTGCTCCACCTACTACACCTGCTCCTAAAAAAGGAACAAAAGAACCAAATGCACCACCTAGTTTTGTACTGTATAAATCTTCGTAACCAGCTTCAGGTGCTAGTGCTGAATCTTCTTGTAGGTATTCTTCAAATTTTTTAATGCCTTGATATGAAAGACTATCATCACCAACATCAAATAAAGCAACTGGACCTTTAATGGCAGAAGCTAATGTAGCTAGACCACCTCTAGGTATAGCTTTACCAAACTCAACAGCTCTACCACCTAGTGTTGGTTCATATATATTAGCACCAGGATATACTTTTTTTAAAGCATTAGATAATTGTTCTTTTTTTTCAGGGTCTGATGGTATGTTAAATACAGTTCCATCAGGTGCTGTATATTGACTCATAGTTATACTACTTTAGATTGCTCAAAAATTGTTTTTTCTGCATTTGATAAAAATTCACTTCCTTTTTTATTTTCTTGACCTTCTAATTCAGCTAATCTTGCTGACAAAGATTGATATTGAAGCATAGCTTTATCTCTATCTGCATATGCTCCAGCTTCAAGACCTTCAAGGATTAATTGCATATATTGACGAATAGCTTCTTTAGGCATAGCTTCAATATTTGCACGCATTTGTTCAGTTTGTGCTTTAGTAAATTCACCTTGTAATCCTAATAACTCACGCTTATCTTGAGCATCTAGTACACCAGTAACAGATTCTCCTAGTTCAGACATATCTTTAGCACCCATAACACCAACACCTAATCTAATCATATCTCTATAGTCCATTTGACCGCCTAACCCACTACGAGTTGGTGCATCAACATCAATATTTTCTAAAAAAGCTTCTGTTGGTCCTTTTGTAGGTGATTTATCTTTATCTGTATCAGAAGTTTGTGTTGCAGGTGATGTCATATAATCATAAACACCCTCCAATGCTTTTCCTGATAAACCAGCAGTAAATGCTGCTCTCATTGGTGAAAATTCTCTAAGTTTTTGTAATTTATTTACTTGAGATAATGGAACATTTCTTCCAGCCTGTAAAGTTTGAGGCAATAAAACTTTACCTCCTGTTGGACTTGGTCTAGTAAATGTTTTTTTAATATTATTAAGAAAAATTCTTCTAGCTTTAGGTGATCTATATGCTTTTAAAGCAGTTCTTGCCGCCCAACTTAATCCCATTCCAAGACCTTTTATACCCAAACCAGCAAGAGGAATAGCCATAGCTGCTGTTGTTGTAACATCAAAACCATCTATAGCTGCTTTAGCATAATCAGTGCTACCATCTTCCATAGTATATCTATCTCTAAAAAAATTTGACATATCTTCAATCCGAGAATTAGCATCATCTTTTAATGTATCCATATCTTGATTCATGAAAGCTGCACCTGGTGTTGCAATATTTTGGTATGTATCGGAAAATTGTTCTAAAGCAGTCTGATCACCTTCTGCATAACCAGTAATACCACCACTAGCTGCCATTTGCATAGGAGCAGTTGGTGCACCAGATAATCCTGCAGAGATATTTGTAGGCAAGGGAGTTGCCTGTGGTGCACCACCCTGCAAACCTTTAGGTTGTGCAAAGTCACTTACTACTTCTTCAGCTACTGTAGTAGTAGGTTGATTAACCATAGCTTGATAATTTTTTTCGTTAGTTGTTCTTCTTTGTATTTCGCTTAATACTAAAAATGGAGGAAATTGTGCATTAGGGTCTTGTGACATACTAACCAATTGATCTTTAGGCACATCTTCTAAAAAGTTTGCTTGTTGTACTAAATTCATAATTAACCCATCCCTCTATAAAGACCAAGACCTGCTAGACCAGCACCTACTGCTTGTTGAAATAATCCAGGTTGTTGACTGTATGTGCTTATTTTTTGTTCTGGTGTAACAGGCACACCTCTTAACATACCACTAAAGTCACTGAGCTGTCGTTTAGAAAAGTCTCTTTGTCGCATGAAATCTTCATATCCCATGTCCATACTAGCTTGTCTTAAGGCTCTGTCTTGAGCACCAATGCCACTTAAAGCACCGATTCTAGAAAGCACATCTTGTTGTTGTGCACTACCTATACTTTGTAAACCTTGAGCTGCCATCATGTTATAGCGATTAGACATATCGTATGCACTTTGCGAAAATTTTTCTTGTGCTTGACGAGCAGCTTCATTCTGTTGTGCTGCTGTTAAGTTAAGTTTAGCTGCTTGTTGTCTTGCAGCTTCACCAGCTTGATATGCTTGTAAACTTTGTACACCTTGTTGTTGCTTGGCTTGTTCTTGCATTTGAAATGCACTTTGTGCAAATTTTTCCTGAGCTTGTCTTGCAGCCTCTTCTTGTTGTTGTGCAGATAATCCAAGTTGAGCAGCTTTTTGTCTAGCTTGTTCACCTGCATTAAATGATGCTTGTGATAATTGTTCTTGTGTTTGCAATGCACCTTCTTGTGCACCAAATCTAGATAGACCAAATTGTGCAGCACCTAACTGAGTAGCTCTTTCTCTTTCAAGTTGTGCTTGTGCTGATTCAAATGCAGCTTGACTACCTCGTGTTTGAATATCTCCTAGTTGTTGTCCTAAGTTTCTTTCTCTTTCTGCTTGAACAATAGCTTCACGATAGCCACCTAGTCCACCTTGTGATGTAGCTTGATCACCTATGCCTTTGCTCATAATGTCTGATTGACGAGCAGCTTCTCTTTTTTCTATATCAATAACATTTTGTTGATATGGTGACATAAACCTAGAAAGGTTTTGTTCATAAGCTAATGGATCATATGTTGGCAATGCTTGACCAGCCATATATTGTGAGTCTCTTGTTCTTGCATCATATCCTGCATCAAAACTACCAGCTTGATAATTAGGATTGTAAGTACCTGCTTGATAAGTTTGACCTACTTCTCTTGGATCATAAGTAGATTGAGTTTGACCTGCTGTATAGCCTGAAGTCATTGGAGCAACTGATCCAAATCTAGCTTGAGCATCTTTATATGCTTGTGGTGTACCTGATGTAGCATAGCCACGAGTCATTGCCTGTGATGTTAATTCATCAGGTGAAAAGTATGCTAGTCGTTGACCACCATAAGGCTGATAACCTTGTACGCTGTCAGCTTCAGCTCTTTGTAATAATCTTTCAAAATACGGCTGTACATATTCTGGTAGATCAGTTTGAGTTACAGTTGTTTCTGTTGGTCCGCTACTACCACCACCTTTAAACTTTCTCATTTGTTTTCCTCAAATATATATTCATAAAATGTTGCAGGTTTTTTCCAACCTTTTTTATTTTTTACCCAATTCCATTGTCCATGTCTGCCAATACCTTCTAAACCTTCGCAGTCTGTATCTTTAGCAAATTGAGTAATTACATCAATACCTTTTTCAACCCAGTCTTGCATATTAGTTCCAGCAGTATGTTCTAAATTTAACATTTTCTTACCAGTAGGATAAATATTAAATAAAGTTATTTGCACTCCACTAATATCAGATGTGTTTGATTCATAAATAATCCAAAGATGTGTTTTATTATTTATAAGTTCATAGTAAATATTTTCTATTGTTGTTCTTCCACCTGAACGACCAGCAGATTTTTTAAGAAATTTTTCTACTTTTTTCCAAATTAAAGAAATTTTATCAGCAGGAACTAAAGAAATTTCATAATTTTCTTGTTGCATTTCTATGTTTTCTGCTACTAAATTCATGCTGGTAATAGTCCTCCAGCATTAGCTAGTTTAGGTGCTTGTTTGGTTGTACCAGTTTTCTTTTGTCTTACTCTATCCATCATGTCATAGAGTTCTTTAGAACCAGCATCTGAACTACCATCACCTAGCATAGAAACTACATCGGCAGGTACAATAAATTCATCTTGAGATACAGCAATTTTTTCTTTATTGCCTATAGTTCCCATAATGTCATCATCCATACCACCATTACCAACACCTTCTATTAGTCCTGATGTTTGAGCATTAGGCACAAGTGATTGAAGAATTTGTTCTCTTAGTTGAGTAAAGGCTTCTACACCATACTTATCAACAAATTGATTAACCACTTGTTGATTATCAGATTCACCTAAAATAAACATAGTAACTTCTTGTATTAATGGGTCTGTTTGTCCACCTTCTTGATAACCCATTTTATCTACTACATCAGGTGCTACTTTATTTAGAGCTTCTAATCCTTTATTAGGCATTTTTTTATCTGTATCGCCACCAGCTTGTCTACCAATGTCTGCCATTTCATCTCTATAAAAGTCTTGAATGTCATCATAGTCAAAGAAATAATTACTATATTGATCTCTTATATCTTGTACAGCTTGTTGATCATATGCACCATATGGAGAGCCAGTTAAAGGATTACCAGCAGAATCTGTTGCATTATAAATAGAAAAATCAAAATTAGGATTACCACTATAATCACCTCCGCCAATGTCAGTATAATCAGAAGTATCTTGCGTTTCATCTGTTGGAGACATACTCATTGGTTGTACTGGATAAGGATTATAAGCAGATTGAACTAAACCTTGGGGTGCAGAACCTGTATATGCTGCATATGGGTCTATAGCTGTCTGTGGTGCAAACTGTACGCCTTGTGCTGTACCTGGAGTAAAGTTTCCATCTGCATCATAACTACCTTCATAGTCATAACCACCTTTAGTTCCTGTATAAGTATCTGCTCCTAATGTTGGAGCTGACCCACCTCTTGTACTCATTGATGGAGCATTAAGAGTATCAGGTCTAAAGTACATTGTTTCAGGTGCAAATCCTGCCATAAAGTCAGGGTTTACTGCATATTGAACTTTGGCTGGTGCATATACTTGTTTTTTTGATTCATAGCCATAATCAGTATCGCCACCATTACTAAACTGTGTTAATCCACCTGCTGCTGTATACAACTGTACTTCAGGATTATTTGCATACATATCTCTTTTGCGTTGCTCTTCATCCATTTCCATTTGTCGCATTTCTTGTTCATATAAATCTTGTGAATCCATAATAGCTCTACCACCCATGCCTACTGCCATAGGTGCATATGCTTGAAGAGAACTTGCTCCTTGTGCTAAATTACCAAAACCTTCTCCATAGCCACCTTCAAAAGCTTTTCCTAAACTTTCAAACATAGTTGGTTTTCCTCCACTAGCACCACCTGTTTGAGAAAATGCATCTGCAACATTTTTGCCGTATTGATTAATGCTAGGTTGATAACCAAGCATTTGTTTTCGCAATTCTGCTTGCCCTATATTGGTTAATTCAGGTGAAACTCCTGTTGGCAATGGACCTACAAAATTTGGGTTTGCTAACATAGTAGGGTCTTTAGCCACTAAATTAGAAGTTAATTCTGGTTTTAATTTTGTAGTTGCTTCTGTAATTGCTGCATCACTTGCTCCTAGACCACCTGCTAATTCTGCTGCTTTTGCTCCACCATATCCTGTAAGAGCAGACATTAATGCTTTAGAGCCAGAACCACCTGTTTGTGCATATGTAGCTAAACCTGCTCCAATACCACTTGCTAATGCCGAAGATAAACCTGCTGCTCCTAATATTCCCCCAGCTCCTGCACCAGTTAATAAAGCACTACCAGCCATTGATCCTAATACTGGTGCAAGAAAAGGTAAGAAGGCTTCAGGCTGTCCTGTTTGTGGATTTACTGTAATAGGCATTGCTTGTGCCAAGCCTTTAACTTCTGCTGGATTTACATGAAGAAGCATAGAGTCGCCATAACGACCTTGATTAGCTACATTTTGTGTTTGTTGTTTTATATCCATATTGCCACCTTGAGCATATCCACGCAAATCTTTAATTACATTTCCCATAGTTTGATTTGCTTCATTCATTTTTCTTGTATTTCCACCCATGCCTTGTGTCATTTGTAATTCTTTATCAATCAACTTAAGTTCATTGAGCAATGAATTAAAAGCTTTTGGATTATCATCCAAATATATAACATCTTTTTGTTTTCTATCTATGTAATAACCCTCTTCAATAATATCATTTATGTCTCTTCTTCTATCGTGCAAGTTTTCAACTGCTCCACTTGGATGTCCGTATGGATATTTAGGTATGCCATGTGTTTGTTCTTTTATATTCATATTTCCACCTTAAATTGCTCTGGATTAATATTTTTTTTTTCTTTTGCCACTATCTTTCCTCTGTGGTTTCACAGCCAAACATATTAAAACTCATGTCAACTGCACTTGTGTAAACTTTGATAACATCTGTTTGATTTAATGTTATACCTAAAACGATTGCTAGGGAATCATTAGCTGCTACTGATTTATCATAGTATATGTACTGCTTATCATCAGCACCTGCTCCAGCTACATGAACACTTAGTCTAAAAGTGATAGCAGAACCTGTGCGATTTGCTGCAACAATAGAACTAACTGTTGTTTGTGTCATATCTGGAACTGTGTATAACACAGTAGTTGTGGTAGCTGCTGGGTCTAACTGTCCTAATACTTTAAGATTATCAGCCATGTTTCATTCCCATAAGTAAAAATTGTTGTCGTCTAGAAGCCTTGCTTATAGTAGTAGACTTCATTCTATTAATTAAAGTAATTTTAGTATTGATTTCTTCAATAGCTTGTTCTATTAATCTGCGTGTAACTGCTTCATTATTTGGATCAAATTCTTGACTAGGTAAAGGTAATGCTATCGTTTTGATATCAGCCATTATCTTTTACCATCTGGTCTAATCTCTAGTCTAAGGTCTCCTGCTCTCCAACCATAGTCACTAGAAGAGTTTGATATTCTAACTGCAGCTTGTCTGCTTCTAGCTCTAGTATTAGAAAATGTAGAATTAGGAGTTACATCAACTGTTTGTAATGTAGTTAAATCTTGTAGTGGATAGTCTCTACCTTTAATTGTGTAAGTTACGCTATCACTTGTACCTTGTTGATCTCTAAACTGTACATCAGGTATTAGTTTAGATATAAAAGTAAATCTTTCGCCATCTGGCTCTAAGTCAAAGTCACTTGACTCTATATATGCTGTAAAGTTACTGCCATCATTACCATGACCTTTTTCATGATTATAAACATAGTTAAGATTGCTTGAGTCATTTTTACTTGCAGCTATAGGATATTCTAGTATTGATGCTTGATCCCATGCTGTTCTAACAAAACCATCATCGGTTGTGCCTATGCTCCAAACATTTTCAAGATAGTTATATAAAACATACTTATCTATTTCTGTATTAGTGCCTGATGGATAAAACCACATTACTTCATTGGCAACATTATTAACTGCAGCAAATACTTTAAATGACTGGTCTTGGTTTAAATCAGATAAAACATAGTCTAATACTGTGCATTGTATTTTTTCTGCAGAACCTGAGTAGGAATAAAATCCACCAGCATCCATAAAATAAACTCTATTATTAGCACTTACAGCAGCATTAGGTCCTATAAGGGATGGACCTTCTGCTACTTCTGTAAATGAAAATATAAATGGTTCGCCAACAAAACGCATAGAAATAATACCTACATCAGTCCATATAAGTATTTCTTGCCTTGTTCTAAGTGCTCCAATAATTTCAGAACCTTGTGAAAGTTGTACGCCACCAGCTTGATTGGTTGCTGTAGGAGTCCAATCTACTGCACTTTCTCTATCAGAAAATCTTACCAGTAAAGGGTCTATAGTGCTTGAACCTATAGGATTGCAACCAAATGCAATACAGTGTTTATCTACATCAGAAGTCATAACTTGTATAACTGCTGTAGGTACATCACTTGCACCTGATTCTGCTGATAGCAGTGTAGCTCTAGTGCTTAAACCATCTGACTCATCCCAAAAATATATTGGTCCACCTCTAGGTGCAGCAAGAGTATCATCACCAAAATTATCTATAGTCCATAATCTAAGTTGATTGGTTAAAGATAAATCAGCTTTTGATCCCCATGTTCCTGCTCCCCAAGGGTTTACACCCCAACCAGTAGTACGAACATAAACATCTAATCCTGAGTTTATTTGATATACACCATCTACTCCTGAACCACCATTACCTGTATCACTTGAGTTAGCGGTAACAGTATTACCATCAGTATCTTTAGCAGTAAAAGTATAAGTATCTGCAGTAGGTACAGAGTCAATTTGATATTCTTGATTTAAAACAGTAGCTGTAATTAATCCACCTAAACTAACAGCTTGTGCAAAAGTTACAGAATCTCCTGCGACTGCTCCATGTGCATTGTCAGTAGCTGTAATAGTAGATGATCCATTAGTTGCTGCAAACACAACACCATTGGTAGAAGTAGCTCTAATAGGATTTATATCGTAATAAACATCTCCATTAAGAACATATAGTTTTTGATGAGTGCCAAGTATTATAAACTGATCACCATCGATAGCTTTATATGGGTATAGTTTTCTACAAGTTCCAATAAAACTTCCATCAGTAAATTTATCCCAGCCACCTATGCGTTCAGGTTTACCTTTACGAAATCTTACTTTGTCAGCATCAAACCAACCATATTCATTGCTGTAGTTAGTACCTTCTTTATTAATTCCAGGTCTAAAAACATATTTAGCTAAAGGCATTACACTTCACTCCAATCTTTACCTTGGAATAAAAGAGCTTCTGCTTCTCTTCTTCTAACAAGACCTTCTAATACTTTGCCACCTGCTTTATTCCAACGCTTAATTTGATTAGGTACTTCTTCCCAATCTTTTTCATTAATTTTTTTTAACATTGTGCTGCTATTAAGATTAGTAGGACCTAAGTTATATGTCCATGCTACTAAAGCATCAAATTGATTTTGTTCTAAATCAACTTTAACTGCATCATTTACATATTCACCATACTCATGCAACTCTTCTTTAAGCCAAGCATCGGCTTGTTCTTGTGTGCAAGTGTCACCAGCTTGTACATTTTTAGTTCTTCCATAAGCTATCGTTAAAACATCAACAGCATCGTAATATGCTTCTAACTTACAGCCTTCAAATTTTTTAATTAATGATATGCCTTCATTTGATATGTTCATTTATCCCCCTGCGGTGTAGTAACTTTTTTATAATAAACCACAACTTCTTGTAACTCACTAATATATCGTTTTAATTCTTGTGTGTTGTATGCCATCAATTCATAATCAGGTACTGACATAGCAAGAAATACAACTGTACCACTTTCTTTTTTTATTCTAGCAAGAAACTCATCTAAGTTTTTATCTGAAACAACATACCAATAAGGATCATTTAAAGATATTTCACGAGGCATTACTGGTTGTGCTATAGATCGTTCTATAGGTTTAGAAATAATTTCTACTTGTTGTCTACTCGGAAACAGACTGCAACTGGAGATTATTGTCAAGACCATCAATAGTCCTGCTAACTTCTTCGATGCTATCAAATACTTTTTTTGTTCCATTATTTACCCTTGTTTCAATTAAACTAGGTTTAGCAATAGCTAATTTAGTTAAATTGTGTCTTTTAAATATATCAAGATAACGAGTCATTTCTAATTCTATTTCGTTATTTTTTTTTTGTATTTTTAATAAACCTTCTGATTGCGTTTTAAAATCTTCTTGCAAAGTTTTAATAGCTTCTTTTTGTTCTTGATCTCTTAACTTAAATGCTTGATTAAGTTCTGCTAGTTTAGAGTTTTCATTCCAAAGAAAAAAAGTAAACAGACCTAGTATTGCAAGTACACCTAATAAAATTCTACTCATTTATTAAACTCTCCCATGCACTCTGTCCATAACTCTGTATTTATTAAATGTTTGCAAACTTCATATTGATTACGCCATTGTTCAGGATCATAAGCATCAGACCATTCTTTTTTAGGCATAGGTACTGTGCAACTTGTAAGTACAATAATGCCTAATAAATAACGCATTATCCGTTTAATGGATTATCGTCTTTATTTTCTAATTTACTTAAATCTTTTTCTAAACTTTGTAAATCAGCTTTAATAGTAGCAATGTCTGTTTTAATTTCAGTTACATCAGGAACAGAAATACTATCTATTTCTTTTTCTAAAAACTGAACAGATGTTTCTATAGATGCAAAGCGTTCTTCAATAACTTTCATTTCGTTTTCTGTTTCTCCTAAACTACCAATTTTGGCTTCTAGGTTAGTAATGCGATTAACATACTGTGCTCCAGTCCATCCAAATCCTGCTAAGGTAGAAACTATTGTTGCTAAAGCTATAAGCTGTCCTGTTTTGCTTTGAAACCAATCCATAATTATCTCCACATATTAGGTTGATCATTTATCATTTGACCTAACCCTTTTAAATTATCATTTACCAGTCCATAAAAAGCACTGGTATTATCATCTAGTGTAGCAGAAGTATATATATCAGAGCTACTGTACCAGTCTTGAGCATCAGGTACGCTAACTTGTGAATAGTTATTAAAAGCAGGAACATAGCCTATTAGTGCTATTAGTTTAGACTCATCTCCGTATTTACCTGTTTCTTGTTGTTGTTCTTCTATTTCTTCTTGTTGTGCTTCTATGTTTGCTGCAATTATTTTATCTGCTATTTGATCTGCTTCTGAAGCAGTCATTACTCCTGAAGATGCAGTATCAATTTCGCCTTGTACATTTTGCACTTGCACATCAGCTACAACCATAGATGCTGCATTATCAAATGTAGGCAAAGGTGTTATAGATACAGACATACTATTAGAACTACCTACATCACTTTGCATAGACAGAACTTGGTTTGTTTGTTGTGTTGCACTAGCAAATTGATCGGATGCACTAGGACTGCTAGAAGTGCTAATACCACCACTAGATGCTGTAGAGCTTCCTGTTGATGTATTTCCTGAAGATGAATAACTAGATGTATTATTTGATTGAGAGCCACCAGAGGCTTGTGAGTAGCTGTTAGCTGCTGTTTGTACTCCTGCTCTAACTACATTAAGTGCTGTAACCATTAATTTGTTTTTACCTGTAGGCTCATCAGATTCTACTGCTGCAAACTCTTCTTGAATTTCTTCTATAGATTCTTCTCTAATTTCTTCTTCTCTTTCTGCAATTCTTTCTTCTTCCATAGCTTCTTGCATTTCTTCTATTTCTTCAAAAACTTCTTCTACAGCTTCTTCTTCAAAGATTTCTTCAAGAAATTCTTCTTCTGGTTCATCAAGATTAACAAATTCTTCTTCAATTCTTTCTTCAAAATGTTCATTAGTTTCTTCATCAAACCATTCCTCTAATTCTTCAATGCTATTAAATTCAATAAATGTTTCTGGTTCGCTGTAATCTTCTACTAAAAAAGTTTCTTGAAATATAAATTCATCTAACAATAAATCGTCTTGATGTAATGGCTCATCATGATGTAAAACAAAATCATCTATAAATGGTAAAGGTTCAGGTTCAAAAAATATTATTAATTCTTCAGGTTCAGAGCCATCAAAATATTCTTCAAAGTTATCACCACTAAATTCTTCATAAGATGGAAACATCTCATCTTCAAAAATTTCAACTACTGTAAATTGTTCTTCAAAACCATAATCATTATAGTGATCATCTTCAAATATACCTGTGGCAAATTGTTCTTGTTCATCTACAAAACCATAATCAACATTGCTGTCATCAAAAAAAGCTACTGATTCTTCTTGTGTATACCCTGCACAAAAAGGTGCATATTGTGGATCATCAGCACATTGTTGATCATCATAAGCATCCCAATAGTTAGGGCATGACTCACTATAAAGACCAGTGATATTACATTGTTGTGTTAATAAAGCATCTGCATAACCTGAACAACTAGAATCATTTAATGCGTTGCTACAATCAACGCCATTACCACTGCCTGATCCATATAAAGAACCACCATTTTCTAGAGTAGTGTTTATAGTTGTATTATTCCAATTAGTATTTACACAGCTAGAACTATTAGTAGTGCCAGTAGAACATTCATCATGGTAATAATAGGTATATGAATCTTCTTTTTTAGAACCGATTTCACCTATAAGCACATCGTGATTAATAATATTTAACGCACCATAACGAATATCAAAAGAGTTATTATTCCAAAGTATTATTTCAAAACTGTTGTCTGTATTGCTTCTGTTGTATTCTCTAAGGTCATACCAACCAAAAATCATTTTGCTTGAGTCTCCCCAAGATTTCATACGAGAGTTATTATCTCTAATTAAGTCTGTCCAAAAGGCGTATATGGTATAAGTATGTTGTCCATTGATAGGGTCAGGAGTATAGTCATTACAATAGCTACCACTATTACCAAAATGGAGACATCCATTTGTTGCCATTCTTGCTTGGCTAAATGTAGAGCCATAAAAAGTAAAATTAAAAGAAAGATCAATTGCAGGACTAATACCATCATCTACTACCTCATATGCTAACTCACCATTAAAACTATTAGCGTTTGTTTGTAAATGATATAAGTCTTGTCCTGATTCGTAGGTATATTGACTTAAAGCATTAACGCTAAATAAACACGCTATTGCGTAGCATAAAATTCTTTTTTGCATTGTTTTGTGGTTTTAGTTTTTCTTGTGTAAGTTTTTTTAACTAAACCTACAACATCTTTATTTATTTTTGATCTATTTGGATTAATTTCATGTGTACATTTAGCTATGTATTCTTTTTCTGCATCTTCTACATCAGGTCTTTTAGATTGATTTTTATCCCATTCTGCTGATGCCTCTTTACCAATTTTACCTTCATACGGACAAGGAGTGCCTGCCATAGACATAGCTTTAAATACTCTTTTGTCTTGGCATAATAAAGCTACTGATGCTACTTTCATGCCCATATCGTAAAGATATTTAGATAATTTTAATCTTTCACAATTTTGATCTGTAATAGTTTTACCGCCTGAAAAACCAAATACTTGTCCTTGAAATGCACCTGATACACCAGTGGTACATAAGTCCTGTGAATAAGACATTATAGATGGAGCAATAGCAGATGCAGGGGGAGCTTCTGATTTAATATTTTGATTAATTGTTTGTGTGCTATTAGATTCGTTTATGTTTCTATTAGTATTATCTGATCTCGTATTGTTATTGTTAGTATTTGTATTATCAGTTGTAACATTAGAATCTGAAGTTGATTGATTAATGTTTGTGTTTTGATTGGTGTTATTAGATGTGCTGTTATTCGTGTTATTAACATTCTGATTTACTGTTGAATTTACAGTTGAATTAGATGTTGATGTATTCACATTATTATTTGTATTTGTATTATTTGATGTAGAAGTTGCTGTTGAAGTATTTACATTTACATTATTGTTTGTGTTGACATTCGTATTATTGTTCGTATTAGTCGCTGTGCTTGTAGTCGTGTTCGTATTTACATTTGTGTTTGAATTTGTGTTGTTATTCGTAGCTGTTGAAGTGTTGGTATTTGTGTTTGTGTTTGTATTAGTATTTGTCGTAGTTGTAGTATTGACTGTATCAAGACTGTTATTCTCACAATATTGAGAACCATTTACACAAGCTGTTCCTGATTGTTGTGATGACTGAGCAAATGCATTAGCAGAAAATATAATTCCTAAAAATATAATTGACTGGTAAATATTATTTTTCATTTGGGGTAAATACTCCTAACTCTATAAGTTTACTTCTATTCACTAAATGCTCTGCTTCAATATCATTTTTACTTTGTCCATGATATGCAACAGCCATATAGTTTTCTATCATAGAGACATTAATATTAATATCATCTACGACAACCTCTCCCAATACACGACCATATTTGCCTTTAGAATCTTTTAGTTTTGATCGTAAAACTACTTTAGTGCCATTGTTAATAGCATCTTCTAAATATTTTGCAGCTAGTTTTCCTCTAACTTTTTCATCTTTATCTCTGGTTCTTGATTCAGGTGTATCAATCCCATAAAGGCGTACACGACACTTGTGAAGAATAGAAAAGCCAAGGTCAAGAACAACATCAATAGTGTCGCCATCAACCACCCTAGTGACTGTGCAACCATATTCATACATTACTGTTCGCCTTTAAACGACTTAGAACTATTGCTAGTACCTGCGTATAAACCAAACCATGCAGCACCTGCACCTACTATAATAGATATAAGACCTGATTGTTCTAAGCTAGGTTCAGGTAAATCCATAAACCACATAGTTGAGTAATATAATAAAAACATATACACACTTAAGAATAAGCGTGGAAATATTCGCCAAGCATCTACTGCTTTAGCAAGATGAATCCATTTTTGATAAGGATTAACACCAGTATTATTTATACTTGTATCTATATCTAATTCTAAATTAACTTTTTTAGTTTGTATTTCTTCCATTATCTTTTTTTTCCTTTGTGTAAGCCATGCCTAGCGTGTTGTTTGCCTTTAGCAGTAGCTTGTCTTTTTTTTCTATTGGCTGCTGCAAGTTTGCTTCTGCCTTTAGAAGAAGATTTGAGTCTATCTATTTGAGATTTTGGTGCATAAACTTCACCAGTTTCTGAAGATTTTTTACCACTAGGGGTAGTCCATTTTTGTTTAGTCCAACGCTTTAAAGACCTCTGTGATTTTTTTAATGGCATTAATCTTCCTCATTTGTATCATTGTATAAATTATCAAAAACTCTATTAACATCTAATGTGTAATCTAAATCAGATTTAGAGTAGTGTATATGTTGAGAAGGTTTAAAGTCAGGTGCACTATTGCCTGTTTCAAACCATGCAGGATGAGTAACTCTTACTCTATTGTTTGGCAATGCTACTATATTTCCTGTCCATTTTCCTGCGTCTAATAACTCTAATACATGACTGCTTTTGTGTTGTGCAGGATCATCAGCTATTTCACTTTCAGCATAATCAACAGTAAAGTAATATTTTGCTGGAAACATTTGTCCATCTATTTTGACTAACCAAGGACATGGAGTTGCTCTATTAATAACATAAACTGAACTATGATGCGAGGAACAATCCCAAGGTTGTGCATCATAAACTTGCATAGGTTCTGCCCATTCTTCAAAAGGAGTATCACCAACTAAAGCTGTAATAGGCATTCTTGCCCACATAGCTCCACCATGCATATTATCTTCTGGTTCATCTTCAGCTTCTATGCCTGTAAATATTAAATGAAAACTTAAACATCTATTGGGCATGGTGGTGACACCAACTGCCATAGCGTGTAAAAAATCACCATGATATTTAAGATGATTATGCGTATATTCTCTACGAACCCAACATTTAAAATGTGGTATGTTGTTGTATAAGTAAGACATTACTTATATCCGCCACCTGCTTTTTTATATGCTTTAGCTAACATTTGTGCTTTACGAGCAGACCATTGACCAGCTCCACCACCTTTACTACCTGCTTTTATGCGATTAAATATTCTTTTACGCATAGTAGGTTTTGTATAGTTACCTGCTTTGTTTACTGTTGATTTTTTAGCTCTGCTCATGAAAATATACCTGCTATAACTCCTGATGTAATAAGTAAAACATATAATCCCCAAATCATATTTTCTAGTTTATTAAATCTAGTTTGACCTTGATCTAGCCTTTTTTCAATGTTTTCGTATCGAATAGTGCACTCTCTTTCATGTGCTGCTATTTTTGCAAAAGATTCTCTAGCAGTAGCCATGTTACTTTTTCTTTTTTCTTAAAGTATAGGCTTCGTTTTTTTTAGTTTTAGGATCATCTTTTATGTATTGACCTTTACTATTTCTAGCTCTAACTCTTTCATAGCCACTCATAAACCAGTCTTTAACTTTTTTCCACATATTTATCTCCTATAAAGGATGGTTGTCATCCATTAAAGCTACAGCAAATCCTGCAACAAAAAAAATTGTTAATGCAATCCATAATAAATCAATCATGATGTTGGTGCATCAGGAAACTTACCTAATGGTCTAGTTGGTGGATTGTCCTTATTAAAAACATATAATGCTGCAAGTGCATCCACATCTGATACTGCGTTAATTTTTGTTTTCATGCTTTGTGCTGTTGTTCTAACTCCTGTTCTATAAGTAGTCCAATCACTTGCTACTGAGCCACCTGTTTCAGTAGCTTTAACTACCATCCAGTCATTAGGCTGTAGTAAGCCATATGCTTGTTGGTCTATTACTGCACAATGATTTGTTTTTAAATCTGCTAATGCTCTAGCTGTTGCTG